>Ga0179593_1379317_pt1 | contig 18010 bp, 35 predicted proteins | sample CZODoug2_1_08_16_FD_185931 | JGI IMG/M metagenome (GOLD analysis project Ga0179593, IMG submission 185931) | Vadose zone soil fungal communities from Angelo Coast Range Reserve, California, USA - CZODoug2_1_08_16fungal (PacBio error correction) | ecosystem: Environmental > Terrestrial > Soil >... | reverse complement strand
TTTCTTTTTTTTTGCCTTCAAGATCAAGTAACTATTGGTTTATTTCCCTCGGTCTTTTTCCTTTTTGCATTACTTTTTTGTCCCCCTGAGATTTTTTTTTTTTTCCGATACGTTGCTGGGGGCCGTTTTTCCTCCCCTCCCCTGCAAGTAGTTTAACCCCCTGTCCCTCCCCCCTGATTGTTTCCGGTCTTACCTGGTTCCCCCCCCCCGCCCAGGACCTCCCGTGGTCACATACTACGTGTTCTCCTACCCCCTTCCGACAAACTTGACAAGATTTTTCCCCCTGGAATAGCCTTTCGGAATTCCCCCAAACGGAGCACCCACAATTTTTCCTCTCCGGTTCTAGCACTGCAAACAAGGTTTTTGTGTACACCGGTAGTTCCACCAGTCCTTACAGTATGTACTTTTCCCCCCCGGATGGCTTTTGTTGCTTTTTCTGCTCACAATCCCCCAGACTTTCGTTTCCCCAAATCCTTCCCTCCCCCGTAAGCATCTGTACAAAAAACGGCGGTTCTTCTCTGTTACCCGGTACGGGGATGCCAGCCAACAGGCACATATTTTTTTTTGACTTCCCCCCCCCTTCCTTTTTATTTTCCGCCAAACATGCACAACATCAGTGGTGCTAATCCCACTTTTTTTCCTCCTTCCCCTTGTTTCATCCTTCCCTGACCGGCCCACGCACCCCGGCCTTACCCCAACGGTGAGATACAACAAGCAGTCCCCGGCCCCTGTCTTTTTAGACGATTGTTTTTTTTGGAGGCCACACGTAGCCTCGTTTTTTCTAGTTGAAAGAGCACTGGTCAAACAAATGCATACTTTGCCCTTTCCTTGCCCCCTTCCCTTGCTCCCCCCCGTGAACCGGCCCTGTTTATGGGCTTTTTTTTTCGTCTTTGAGACCCAAAGTGCTAGTCCCTTGAAACTCCCTTCTGGACCCCCCTCCCCAACAGGGGCTTCAAACAACTTATCCACTCGTTTTGCCGCATACCCCCTGCTTTCCCTGGTTTCCCCTCCCCAACTACAACTACCTGTCACATTGTTCTTCCCCCTCTCTTTTTTTTTCTTGCTGTCCTCCTCCCAAGGCTGCCCCTATCAGTCCAATGTCTTGCTTCGGTCCCTTTTTTGTGACAACAATTGTTGCCCCGGCGCCGCTTGTGATTTTTTTTGCCTTTTTTTTTGTCTGTACGGAGGGACACGGGGTTTCTTTTGCTTTTTTGCCGACCTTTTTCGACCTGTGGAAGTTGGTCCGGTTTCCTTTACCGGCGTTCGTTTGATCGCCCTCCACCCATTGTCCCCCTGGGTGTTTTATCGTTGGGTATTTTACGCCTCCATCCGCACAAGCACCGAACCGTTCTCCAGTTTTTTCCGTTTTGGTACCCTTGTCACAGTCACATTCGCTTGCCTCTCCCTTTTCCTTGGCGTCAGAGGCCCTCCGTTAACCAGAGACTGGAGTGGCCCAAGTAGGTTGGGGTGCACCTACCTCGTTTCTCCCCCACTTGATTGGGCGGCCCTGTCCCCCAACCGCTGTGCCTTTGCCTTCAGATGGCACGGTGATTTTCCAATCCCTCTGTTCGGAGTTCCCCCCCCCCCCCCTTTTTTTCCATGTAAAACTTATAGGCCCGTGAGTAGGTTTTTTGCTTTTTTCCTTTGCTTTTATTTTTTCGATGATGTGGCGTTAGGGTGCCAGTTATACCTTACTTTTTTTTTTCACACATTTTTCCCCCCCCCCGCCCGTGCTACGCCCGCTTCATCCCTTCTGAGCTTTTTTGTCCTTTCTGACCAAATTCTCAGCATGTTCGCGCCCCCTTTGTTTTTCAATTGTTTTCTTCCCCCTTTTGAAAATTGTATTTACAAGGGCCATCTTTCTTTGACATTGTTTTTCACAATCATGACAAAAAACCGACAGGTTTTTTTTGCCTCTATGGCAGTTTTCCTGCGGGCGGGTTGTTTTGAAGTCGCGGGGTTTTCGTGGCAGTTCTGTTTTTCCCCCTCCAAATCCAATTATTTTTTTTTCTTTTCTCTCTGTTGAACCAAATGGCCACGTTCTACACAACTTCTGTAATTTTTTTGTTTTTTGTTTGCTTGAGTGCTATGCCCCGTGCCCATCACCCACCTTGCTGTTTTTTTCCTTTCCTGGAAGAAGCACTACGCTTGATGCATCCCTGTTTCCCCTTGTTCCCTGTTTTTTTTTTTGATTACGTGATTCCCGGTCCTTGGTCGTTGTTTGTCCCCCATCAACTCTTTCAACCCAGTAAGTTTTTCTGCACCATCCTCCTCCCCTTCTTGTTACTATGAAGTGGCAACACTATACCATCTGGCGTTGTTTCTGTCGTAAAATTTTCTACCTCCTCCTCCCCCCCCCCCCCCTCAAGTCCTTGGATAAACACACGCACCCTCTGTGTCCTCCCTCTCCCGTTTTTTTTTTTTTGACTTAAAGTTTTCCGTCCGGGTTGCCTAGACTTTTTCTTTTTCCGTTACCAACATTCCCCCCAGAGCTTGCTGGCCCACTGGGACAAGCACGCAACCAACTGGATTCCCCTTTTTCCAATTTCTTGTTGCGAGTGCGCCACGAAATCATTTGGTCCTCCCCGGATTGGAAAACGGACACTGGCTCTTGTTGGCACCTTCTTTCCCCCGTTTTTCATTTTGACCATTGGAAAGATTGTGTTCCCGTCCAACCTGTCAAACCTTTTTTTTTGAAGTTTCTGAGTATTGCTGATCCCCCCCCTCCTTGCTCCTCTAAAATAGTGGGACCTTAGCGGTTTGGGGTGCCAATTTTAATCCTTTTCAGTTCCCTTGTCCCTTTTTTTTCCCAGTGGGTAGGCATCGGGATGAGATCTTTTGATTTCCCGCCCCCCCCATCTCTGTCCCTTGACTGACTCTCGGGGCCTTTCTTAAGTTATGTTCCCTCTTCGTGTTGTCAGTGTTTCTGATCTGAGTTTTCAAGGTGATTCATTTACTGTTTCTTCCGGTTTTTTTACCCTCTGTGAACAAGACCTTCATTCCGTCTAAATGTTTTTCCCCCCGTTTTTCATTCGTTTTGTCACGCATCGCCTCCCTTTTTATCGTTCCAATCTTGCGAGTCCGCCTTCCTCCCACTGAGTTAACTGACCCGGCTTTTCCTGGGACGTAATCACGTCCTTTTTTCTTGATGTACCAGTTGAAATTCTTTTTTTCCTCCCCTCCCCCCATCATGACTGAATTCTATACAGAGTGGTCATGCCATTTTGCCCCTCCCCCTTTTATTTTTTTTCTTTGTTTCACGGCGGTCTGGTTGGCGAACTACCCCATAACCCCTCGGATCTCCGGAGGCTCAACCCTTCCCCCCTTGATGGAGACTTGACAGCTAAGCGTCCAGTTCTTTCTTTCTTCCTAAGTTTTTAGTCTTTTCTTGAATATATTTCTTTTACTCCATCGTGTAACCCTTTTTTTTTTTTTTTTTTTTTTCCCCCTTTTTGTCGGTGGAGTCTCCAAGGGTTGCTGCCCCATTTTCCCCCCCCCCGTTTTAATAACGCTCTTGACTTTGGGAGGCTTTTTTTCCTCTGGAAGATTTGCCTCTTCTTTTTTTTTCTTCTTTCGTCCCTGGAAACGCGTGTGGCGGCAAGCTGTGTCCCTTTTCTTTTTTTTTCATCCATTTCCATCCTGACCCCACCCAACCTTCATTGTAAGGCGCTCTTTTGCTAATCTTCTTTTTCTCTTTTTTTTTCTTTTTTGTTTGAATTGCGTTTGCTTCTTTTCTTTGCTGTAGCCCCTTTTTTTTTGCCTGGTTTTTCTTTTCCCCCCGCAACACCCTTTGCCCCGCGCGCTGGCCCCCGCACTTAGCGTTCCGTCTCTTCCGTCCCCCTTCCCCCACTGCTGCGGCCCCATTTTCCCTTTTTTTCCCTTTTGCTTCCCGTTTCATTGAGCCCGTGGTCTAAAACCTTGGGGGTCTCGGTTTCCCTTGTTTTACTTTGGACAATCCACTGACAGGTTGGACTCAACAGTTTTCCTCCTGTGTTTTTTGACGACATACTTCTATTTTTTTTTTTCCCCCTTCCCCCCTTTTTTTCTCAATAAGGGACAATTAAGGCTTGGTGTCAGGTTCCTTTTGTGTCCCCTTAAGGCGTTCTCTGATTATGAATTTATGCAAACCTCCTCCAAAGCAGGTGCCAGTCGTCCCCTTTGATGGCATGGTTTCCCTTCCCTCTTCTTTTCTCTCATGATTCGGACGACCTTAATCCTTCTCTTCCCCTTTTCCTCAAAATGCGTTGCGTGCACTCAGGTGGTTACAGGCTGAAACTCCCGAAACCTCTTATTCCAGCTCCCACTGTTTTCCTTTTTTCGTCCACTCGAAGCAACTGGTCCCGGTCAGTTTTGTCCTCCTCTTTTGTTTTTGTGACGTCCAACCGTCCCCTTGACATATTGCCCCACCATCCCTGCAAACTTTTTCCTTTTTTCCCCTTTTCCCTTTTCCTACCTTCAGGGCCGAGCGTTCACGTTTGTCAAATTACATTGCCTTCCCCCCCCTATAAATCGATGCCTGGTTACACTATTTCCGAAATTCGAGTCCCCCCTCCCCCCCCCCTCCCCTTTCCCCGCTATCGTGCTCTTCCTCTTGCTCTCCAACTTCCCTCCTCCTTGCCACTGCTTTGGGCGGAACTAATCTTACTTCCCCTTGGGTATTTCCCTACCCCCTCTGTTTCCCTTTTTTTTCCTCAATGCGGGACTCGCTCGACTCCCTGCCTGGGAAAAATATACCTTGTCCGTGCTTGTCCTACAGAAACCTCCGTTTTGTCCCCTTTTTTTTGAATCCCCTCCCCCCCAGTCTACCAAACCAGACTTTTCTCCCCCAATGGCAAGTGCCAAGGAGTTTTTTTTAGTGGTCTTTTTCCCTTTTTTCTTCTTGGGTTTGCTGGTTGATTTTTCTTTCCCCCCCTCCAGGCTTGCGCTTGTTTTACCCTATTGTTCCCTTCAGTTTTCCCCTTTCCCTTTTTTTTTTTGTATGTTTACTTGGTTTCCTCTTTTTGGTTTCAACCCCTCCCTTCAAGGGACTTTTACTAGCTTTTTTTGGCCCCCTTACCTTTTTTTTTTTTAATATGCAGATCAAAAAAGCGTTTTTTTTTTTTTTTTCCCCCCCCCCACCTTTCCTTCTCTCGTTTGGCACGCCAACAAGTTTCTTTTGCCTTTTCGGCTAATACCCTGGTCTTCCTGTTAACTCATCCCTCCCTTTTCCCTTTGTTTTCCGTAGACAATTTGGTGTCCTTTTTTTTTCTTCCCCCGCAACCTTTAATATTCCAAATGACCGCCATCAACATTCTTCTTTGGCGATCGTTTGTTTTCCTTCTTTTTTTCTTTTGACATATTCTGGCTGTATACTGGTCTGCCCTCTGATCTTCCACCATTGCGGCCATTCCGTTCTCACAGGAGACTGGTTGATTTTCCTGATCCCCCGGCGGCCTCTTCCTTTTTTTTTTTCCGCCATGGCAGTTACATACCGGTGTTAATATAAGGCTTCCTCCCTTGCAACCCCACAAACCCCCCCCACACCCCAAGTTCTGTACTTCCCCTTTTCCCAAATCACCACCCCACCCACCTATCGGCCCAGTATACCTTTCACAGTTTCCTAGGTTGGCCAGACAGTCTTAGTGTTCTCTTTCCTTTCAGTGCCATGCTGAACAAATGCCCGCGATCCCCCTTCCTTTTTTCCCTGATCAAAGGTATTCCCTCTTATTTAAAAACCCCCTTTCCGCACTGTTCCCTCCCTTTTTCTTCAAGATGTCATCCCCCTTCCCTGAATGGCACGGTCAAGCCTTTTTTTGATTTTTGACTTTTCCCCCTGGGTCCTTCAAAGCAGCTTCGAGTGGGAACATGTAGGAGGGATGAGTTCCCTTACCCACATTCTCCCAAACCGTGGCATTGGGCCTATCCCTTCAATTTTTTTCCAGCCGGCACCTTATCAGCTAATCCCATTTAGGCACCTCCCCCCACCCCTTTTTCAAGTTCTGCCCCTTCCCCTCTTTCCCTGTTTAAGGACAGGGGCATTGGTGGGAAAACCCGCCTAGTCCCTTTCCCTAGGCCGAGACCTTCCCACTCATCCCCCCACCCCGACCGCCTTGGTTGAGTATTTTCTTCCCCCTCCCAATCTATTTGGAATCACCACCACGTGGGTTTTCCCCTGATCCGGGAGTCCCTTTCCCTTTACCAGCTTTTAGGCGGAGCGGAGGATTCTTGAGCCCTTTTTTGCTTTTTTTCTGGTTTCGTTTACCTACTGATCCACTTGGGTGTGTTCCTTTCCCCCGGTCCCCCCAACCCCCTGCCCATCACACCACTTCCCTCTTTCCTTGCGTAATACGTAAGGTGTCACGGGCTGTACTTTTACTTTTTTCCCCGGGCCGATGAGTACGTTGGCTGGTGGTTGCTAAAAAAATTTTTTTTTTCCGTCTCCAGGTGTCCCTTTTCTTCTTTTGTTTATCGACACCGGTGGGTCCTTGGTTTGGTTTTCTTTTCTGGTCCAGGGGGGGGCGGAGTCTTTTTCTTTTCATCTTTCACCCTTTAGGGTTCCCCTGGATTGGTCACCCCCCGTTTGGCGGTTACCTCAAAATGTCCCGTTCTTTTGCCTCCCCCTGACGGTTTCATTGTTGGGGTCTATTGACCCTTTGTTACCCGCCCACTTTTTTTCCCAGATCTTTTGGTCTGGGACCTGTTTCCCTTTTCTTGATTCCTTGTTACGCCCTTGCTCACCCTCCCCCGTTTCCTTTGGTATTTTTATGGAGGCCGGGCCACCGGAAACTTTTTACCCAACCTTCTTTTTTCCCCCCCTTGTAGGAAAAAATGCCCCCGACGTTGCCCAAGTGTTTTTTTTTTTGCCTTCCAGGTGGTCTCTGGTGCCATTGCCCCCCCTGGTTTGTTCATTCTTCTTCGGGGTACACCTCGTGTGGTTTCCCAACCCTTTTTTTCTTTTGCGGAAAGCCAGTCCTGAAAGGTCAACCCCCCAGACTCTATTCTTTTCCCAGGGTGTACTTGCTGGTTCACGAGATTGGTCATGTCTTTCACGGAAGCCACGTTCCTATTCTTTTTTCATGGGCTAACCCCCCTCTGTTTCCGTGATTAAGGCCGCAAAGGAGGAGAGGAGACCCCTTTTTCCCCCTCCTTCCCTGTTTTTTGTGGTTTTTCTTTATCTTCCGTGGTCTTGCCCCTTCCTCTTTCCAGACAATTGTTCGGTTCAATTAGATCAAGCATTCCCTTCGTGCTTCCGTTTGACAAACTCTCTTCCCCCCCTCCTCTGTTCCTTTTCCGTCCTCCTCCAGGCAAATTCTCCCCCCCCCGTCCCAGGGACTTACTTCTCTTTTTTCAGGTTTTTTCGGGGAAATGGTTACCCCACCGCTCCCCCTTGCCCCAGTTTTGGCATTTTTTTTCCCCCACACTTACTAGTTAGCCCCCTCCGATTCCCTTTTGAAAAGTCTTCCCTGTCAATGTCGTCCTTGGTCTTTGCCCCCCCCTTTAACACCAACCACCCACTTGCCGTCTGGTACGGTCCACCAGAACAAGTTTCCACCGTGGTGGTTCCCCCCACTTGCCACCACCGTGGTGGGGGGTTGGGGGGGTGGGGTTGGGTTTTTGGGGTTTTTTTGTTTGGGGGGGTTTTGGTTGGGGGGGTTGTTTTGGGTGTTGGGTTTTTGTGTTTTTTGGGGGGGTTTTTTTTTGGTCGGCCCAGCCTAACTGTTTCAACGTTCCCTTTATGGATTTTTTTGTTTTCCCCAGCCATCCAAATTTCCCCTTTTCACTGCACCGTCTTTTGCTTTTTTGCTGTTTAAAAAACCCCCACCTAGTTTTGTGGCGTTTACCCGGCAGAGAGTCCACGAACACAACACCCCTTTCCCCCTCTGTCGTTTGATGGCCACAGATTCTGGCTGTTTATGTCCGCCAATGACCAAAAGACCTTTGTTTTGACCCCCCTACCAACCCTGTATCCTTTCCTTCCCTTGGGTTCTACCGGACCGCCCCCAGCCCTCACCGGCCTTCCCCCATTTTTGTGTTTTATATCCCCCCCCCTTCAAGGGTCCAGGCCCCCCCTGTTCGGTAGTCTTTTGTTTCGCCCATCCATTTCGTAACGCTTTGCCAGCCTTCCTTTTCCTGAAGGAGGACCCCTCGTATAGTTGCCCTTTCCTTCCTTGAATATTGACGCCGTTAACGGCCCCCTTTTTCTTGTCTGTTTTGTGTTCTCTGGTCAAGCCCCAAAATGTTGATCTCGTTCTTAACTCCTTTCTCCCCCTCCCAAGGGTTGAAAAAGCTCCACTCCCCCCGCTGTGCGTCCCTTTCCTTTGGTCCCGTCCTTTTTTTTTTTTCCCCAAAACACAACTACCTTCCACCCTTTTTGACCATTTCTGTTTGGATTTGATTCCTCCCCCCTCCCACAATATGCCTCTCCTCACTGTATCGTTTGTTTTGGCCACCAATTTTTGCCCACTTCTGGGCCAATGTGTCCTCCTCGGATTTTTTAGGTTCGAAGGCGGTGTTATTGTGCTTTTTTGGCCGCCCAGTGGCGAGCGTGGAAGTGATTTTTGGAGGATTTACTTTCCGGTCCCTGTTCGTTTTTCTCCTTTCCCCCACGTTTGGATCGTTTGGTATTTTCACGCCTGCACTCCTCCCTTTTTCCCCCGCACCTGAGTTGCGTTGGTATTGTCATTTCCACAGTAATCAAAGGGTGACTTTTTGTTTTCAGTCTGTGGTCCTTTTCTTCGGGCATCTTTAACACCCCCGCTTACGCGGTTTTGCGACCCTTTTGGTTGACCACCTCCAGTTTCTTTATTTATAAACCCCCCCCTTTATTGTGTCTTCCCCCCCCCCCCCCTTTGAACACACCACTTGAGTCCCAACTTCGGGTTTCAGAGTCCTTTGTCCACGGACTGGATCAATAATTTTTCTATGTTAGGGGGCCCCCCATCTCTTCTTAAGGATCCTTGGCCCGATAGTGGTGGCGGTACTCCGTTTTACCAGCCCCTTCCCCTATTTTGTTGTTTAGTGGGCCACTTATAGTCAGATATAAACCTTTTGCATTTCACCTGGCACCAGCGTCCCTTCTATCCCAATGGTAGGGAATTCTCTCCCCCTTTATAAACCTTCGCATTTCTTGACTCCCTTTGTACTCTCCACAATGGTTGTGCTTTGCCTATCTCCCCTTCCTGTACCACCAGTCTTAACACTCCCTCATCTTCATTGTTTCCCACCACCCTTTTTTTCCACCCGACGTCTCTCCCTCCGCCTGGGGGGGAATTGGCGGATTATTTGAGAGTCTTTTTGAAGTTTCTTCACGCTACCCCCCCCTTTCTGTATTGATAGTTCTTTCACCCAAGTGGAAAACCCTTTCTGTTGTAACGCGTGTGAGATGGCCCCGTTATCTCCCACCTCATTCAAACTTTTTTCTTTTCTACCCCACAAACCCGGAGGCTATATTTAGACTGCCCCCCCCTTTCCTGATTTGCTTTCTTTTCCCCTTTGTGAATGGGCACCATTTTCCTTTTCAAGTACTTTTCTTTTCTTCTTTTTTTTTGTTACACGATGAACCAAGTAAGTTTAACCTCCCCTGTCCTGACCCCCTTCCCCCCCCTTTCCCGTAGTTTTTCCCAACCCTTCTTTTTTTTTAAAAACAATTCTTGTGGCGTATTGCTTACCCTCATTTTAACGCCCCACCCCCCCTCCTGTTTTGGGTCTACCCAGACCCCCCCCCCATTATTTTTCTGATGTCTCTTTCGGAAGTTGGGGGCAAGACAGTTTGCAGTGTTGACCTTCGTTTTTGAATGGTGTTTTTTTTACTCCCCATTTCATGTGCGGGCTGCTTCCCCCAAGACCTCCCCCAAGGTTTCTTTCCGGTTTGTTAAGTTTGCTCTTTTCTGCGTGATCCTAGAATGTCCCGCAGATTTCTGTCCCGTTTGACAACCAATGGCATGGACCAGAAAGTTATTGAAGTCAAATTTTTTTTCCCTCTCTCCCATATTGTAGTTCGCCCACCTTGGATTTTTAGTTTTGCAGTCTGAGCTTTCATTGTATACCAGACCATTTGCTTGCTTTAATATAGGCGGGGCCCCAGACTTGTTTTCTCCGGTTCCCCCTGTTCAATTTCTCTTGACCCTGCTTTTCAGTTTACCATGATAGGATCGGCTGCTTTGTTCAGTTGACTTTTTCCCTTGTACCTGATCTCCCGTTCATTTCCCGTTTTTCTTTGCGGATGGATTTGTTTCTGTTCCCTTGTTTTTCCTTTCTTTGACGTCGTTCAGAAAGTTTCCCCCCTTTTTCTGGTTTGACAGACTTTTTCCCCCCGTTCTCGAAGTGCAGTTTTCCGTTTTGCTACCAGCGCCTCTTTGGTAGATTTTCGCAATCTTGCGTTTTCTGTTCTCCGGTCGACCCCTGTTTCCCTCAACTTTGTCTTTCCCTTCCTTTTGCCTGACGTAAGGATTTTGTTTTTTTTTGAACCAGTTCCCGCCCTTTTAGGAATCTATACCGGTTTAAGCTTTTTTTTATTCCATTTTAAAGACCCCTTTTTTCCTTTTGTCCCGGCGGTTGGCTGGTTGCCCTCCAAGTAAAGTCCCCTTCCGAGTTCGGAAGGCTTCTTGCCAAAATTTCATGTTTCCCCGTCTTTCCCCTGCCTCTGTAATGTCGTTTGGTTAGGTCTTCCCCACTTTTCTTTCCTGTCCCTCCTTTCTTGTCACCGAGCACGTTCTGCCCATTTTTTTATGGGGGAACGGTGTTTTCACCCCCTTAATGTTAGTTCAGACAGGTTAATACCGGCTAATTAGGGCGGGCTTTCCCCTTGTTAATGGAGTGATTTCCTTTTGTCTTTTGTCCGTGCTTGTTGTGAGGATGTTCCGTCTCATTCCACCTCATGGCCTTTCTTCCCCCGGGCAGGTTGGGGTTTGGTGTTTGCTGGATACAGCCGCAACCCCCCACCCCCCCTTTTTGTCCCCCGTTGTCCCCCCCGGACAAGCTGTTTGACCCTTCCGATAGGTTGCCTCATTTTTTATTTTTTTTTTTTTTTTTTGTTTTCTCGGGAGATTGGCGCTTCTGGTTTTTCCCCTTTCCCTTTTTTTGTTTGGGTTTTTGTTTTTTTTTTATGGCAGCAACCCCAGCCCCCTCCAGGTGGTTTTTTCCCCAAGGACAGCTGGTGGAATTTTTCCCCTTCCCATCCCAACCCACACGTTTTTTCCTACCCTCTCATACACGCCTCCCCCATCTTCCCCCTTTTTCCTCGGCTTCAAACCCTTTTGCTTAATGAGGCAAACCAACCCTTGGCAATTCCCCTGGATGGCTTTTCCTGACCTTTTAATTCTTTTGCTCCGAAAATTTCACTTCTTCCCGTCTCAATAAAGATCCCTTTCCATTAGTGGGCAGCGGGTACTTTTGTGAATTTTTTTTTTTACCTCTTTTTTTTTTGATCTTTTTTGATTCTTGCTTTATTGGCCCCCCCTCGCCAGGCGTTACCACCTTCCCCCGGTTCGGTTGATGGCATGACCCCTTCTTTACCGTATAGATCCCGATCATGGGCTTTCGGGACGCTTTCCAAGTTTACCTTCCCTCCGTTTGACTTCTCCCCCCCTTCCCCTTCCCCCTTTTTTGCACCCGTTCTTTCTCCCCTCAGTTGCTAGTGGGACCAACTCTCTTGCGTTTACCCCCTCTCCCCATGCTTTTGGTTCCATTGCAACTTGGATATTTTCCACTTCCAGTACCTTCTTTCCTTAGGGTTTTTTTTTCGTAACCGATTGACCCCCTTTTTGTTTTGTTGAAACATCTTCCCCGAACCTCTACCTCCCTGCATCCTGACGATGACGGGACTCCCGTGGTCCCCCTTCCAATTTAGCTTCTTTTTCCCTCCCGATCCTTCCCCTTTCTTGGTTGTACCCTTTTCCTTTTCCCCTTTCGACCTGAGAAAATTGACCCCCGTCAAGTTCCCCCCCTGAGAGTTGCCCTGCCCTCTTCTCCCGATCTTTTTTGTCTTCCAAGTTACTTTTTCAACTTGATTTTGTTTCTTTGACGCCCCTTTCTGTCCCCCATTGTTTGGTCACTGATATGGTCATTGGCCATGGTTTTGCTACAAATCTTGAGATTCCCTTTTCCCATTTTTTCCTCTCCCAGACTCCAACTTATCTTTCGTTTTCCTCCCTCCCGAGAGAGTTTGTTGAATCAATAACCAACTTTTTTTTTTAGAACCCCATTCCCACCCAGGTCTGGCCCCTGCCTCCTTGCGGCGAATTGTTCCTTCTCTTTTGGTGGGTTTTTTTTTTTTCTTCTGGTACCCGCAGGATTGTTTCCCCATATGTTTTACACCTTTTTCACCCCCTCGTTCTGTGTTCTTTGCATACTGGGATTGTCGGTTCCCCCCCCCGCCCACCACCTTCCGGGTAAATCGTGGTTGCATTTTAACCCCCTGGAAAATGTACCTGCAGATTCACTAGGAGTGCTTCCCCCTTCTTGCCCACGCCAAAGTAGTTGCTCTCCCACTTTCCTTGCACTTTTCCTTCATTTGATGGCCATTGTTCCGTCTCTCAATGTCAAGAAGGGTTTGATTTTATGTCCCCCCGACACATCCTTTATATTTTCGCAAATGATCCACGCCTCCCCCCCCCTTTCCGATTTGCGCTTTTTTGTTGTCCATGCTTTGACATGAATTTTTTTAGTTGTTACCCTACCTCCCTTTTTGCGTTTTTTGTGCCCTCTTTTAGTTGATGCACCTTTTCCTTCCTTCTTCCCCAAAGGCTGCGTTTTCCGTTTTCTGGACACACCCAGTTCACTTCATAGGCTCCTCCCCCTTCCTTTGGCCTACGCGTTTTCTTTTTTTCCTATTCTTATTAGTGGCCCTCCCCCTTGCCCACCCCCATCGTTCCTTTTTTTGACACTCAAACTACCCCGGGAAAGGAGACCTTTTCACCTCTTGAGATTTTCCCCGCTAAAACATCTGTCCTTTATCCTGTCCGTTGTTTCTATTTTCAAATGGCCGCGTTTCAGACGTACAGTTTTTACCTCCTAAGTTTTTTATTTCAATTTTCCAAAAAACCATTTTTTTCTCCCGTAGGGTTTTCTATGTGCAGCACTGGCCACGTTCCGCCCCCTCCTTTGAACTGGTAAGTGTTTTTTTTCCTTGTCCCACCCGCAAACGTCTTCTTCCGCTTCCAACCATATGTAGTTTCTTTTTTTGCTTCGTACAACAACACTACCCCCCTTTTGAACTGGCTCACACGTGCCAGTCTCGCACTTCCCATCTCCTTTTCTCCCCCCTTCTCTCCCCCCTAGTGTCCCTCTTTTCCCTACACTCCTCTTCGTAAGTTTTGGAAAAGGGTCCAGTTTTTCCCCCCACCCCTTTTTTTTGAAACCCGTCTCTCCTTGTCTCTATAGGCCGTTTGGGTGAGTTTGCTCCCTTCCAAATCCCATTCTGGAAAGTGGACCTGGTCTTCTAGGGTTTTTCATGGCCCATTTGCCAAGTTTTCGGGTCTTTTTCTGATTCCCTTGAAGGTTTTTTTTGTGGGTGTAAACGGTTTTTTCTGTGGCGGACCTATTGCTACCCCCCTTTTTAGGAAAATTTACCCAACCCAACTCCCCCCCTTTTGTGGCCATCGTCTTGGTTTCACGTACTGTAGGCACCTCCCCATCCTTCCGGATATTCACTTTCAGGCCCCTATTTCTCAACTGTTTCTTGGATACCACCCTCTTCACCCCGACCCCTTTTTCCGTTCCTGCCTTTTGGTCTCGAAACTTTTTTTCCTTGTTCGGTTTGGGCGTTGGCTGGTCTTCCCAGAATCTTATCCAGTGGTTTTTTGCTTCAAATTTTTTTTCCCAGTTTTGGTTTTTTCCCCCTACCAACCCCCGTTCCCGTCGTTGGTTGTGCTCATCATAATGATGGGCCATCTCTTGGCCGTTTTCAATACCGCCCCCCCACTCAGTTTTTTCTTTCGCTGCGGTGAGGTTTCTTGGGAACCTTTTTGTCAGGCTTTCCTTCCCCCACGCTAACAGACATCATGTTGTTCCCCTTGCGCTGGCGTTTTTTGTCCCAAACACAGCCATTGTTGCCACAACACTGTGTTTCCCCCCCTTTTTATTTTTTTCACCAAGGGACGTTTTTTTTGACCCTTGTGTGGTGGGCGGTTCCCCTTTCCGGCCTAGGTTTTCTTGCCCCCAAATTCTTGGTCCTTCCTTTCGTGCTGCACACCTCTTTCTTTTTCCCCCCCCCAACAATTCTCTTGGCGTGGGCCCCTGTAACACTTTCTCCATTAGTTAGGTTCCCCTTTGTTATTACTTTGTTGCGCCCGGCCATTCACGATCTGGGGACTTTTTACTTTGCCCACCCTTTTTTACAAATTTCAAAACCGGGCGCACTTATTCTAGGTTTTGTACCTCCCCCAACTTCTTTTTCATTTCTCTTCAGTCAACCCAGCCCTCTCTTCTTCCTCAACAGTGTTTTTTCGAGATTTTATCGGCTTTCCTTAAGATCATTAAACATCCTCCAACCCCTGCCCCTCCGGTTTCCCGTTCTTTTGTTGGTCAAATACTTAAACCCCTCCGTTTGGATTTGTTCCGTCGCATCCAATCCCGTCGACACACATGTCCAAGTTATACCTTTCTCTTTTGTTCGCATACAATTTTTTTTTTTTTTTTTTTCACACCCAGCCACCTAAGTTTTTTCCCCTACTTAGTGTTATTTTCCCCTCTGAAGGGACCGAGTTTTCCCCGTCAATAGGGATTTTTTGCCCCTTTTAACCCACTTGCCCAAGTCCGTCATTGGGTTTCCCCTGCCTGTTCAACCCCCAAGCTTTTGTGACAACTTTTTTGTTGTTCCGCCCATTATTTTGTACAACGTCCCTTTATGGGTTTGTAGCGTGTCTTCTTTTCCCCAATCCTTTAACCTTTTTTTCCCCCCCCTCCCCCCTCATCCCTTTTTTTGTTTCCCCACAGGGCTTTTTTTTTATTTAACGGCAGTATGCCCAGCCACAACCTTTTTGACAATCTTCTTAGATGCCAACTTTTTTTCCTGTTAGTCGGTTGTTACAAGTGGCCCCAATGCTTTGGTCCTCCTTTCCCGAAATTTCTTATTTTCTCCTTCCTCCTCACAAGAACCCCCTCCGTTTAAGAAGTAACCCTTTTTCTGACCCCAAAAGGTCTCCTGACCGTCGGTTTGTTTAGTCGTTTTTCTCCCCATTTTGCCTTTTGCCTTAAACTTCCCGACTCCCCTTCACTGATATTGCCCCTACTACTTTTTTTTCCCCCCCCTTTTCTTGACGCTTCCGCGGCCTTTATGGATTTTGTTTTTTATATGGATTTGAACCCCCGTGGCTCCCGTTTCCGACTCACCAACCAGTGCTAACCCTTTTTATCAAAAGCAAGTTTCCTAACAGCGGTCCCCTTCCCCCTTCCACGTACAGATCCGTCCCCCACAATGTTTGCAATGCTTGGATTGATGATAAATCCTTCCCCCTTTTTTCATTCCGTCACAATGTCCGTTTTGCGCTTTTTTTTTCAATGCGTGGGGAAGATTTCGCCTTTCTGGTTTCCTTCTTTTGCGTTTGAAGAGATGTTTCCCCCGGTGTACGGGGCTTTTTCCCCTCACTGTTCTCGGTTAAGTGGATCTGTGCTGCTCGAGATTTTTTTTTTTCCCCCTGTTCAGTAACCCCTGTTGGTCTGTCCTCCCCCTTCCACTCAGATGTCCCCTGGCACACCGCCGTTGCGGTGGTACCTTTCAACTTTCCCCCCCTTTACACACGGCTTCGTGGGCTTTGCCCGTACGTTCCCCCCTTTTTGTACCAAACACGCGTACCCTGGGTTCCCCTGGTTTTACCAATTCCCCGCGTGGAAATACACAACCCTTTGCTTGGCTCCCCCCCCCTTTTTTCTTATTCCCGTTTCCCCCTCCTGTTTACTCCTTGCCCCCCTGCTCCACAAGAGCCTATTAGGGCGGAAACCCCCCCTCCCCTTTGGACAGTGGGTCCCGCTAGTAACCCCATCCCCCCCTGGTGTTGGGCGCCGTGGTTTTTTTACTGCCCTGTTCAGATGATTGTGTTTTGGTTTGGGGCCAGTGCATCTTTTTTAATCTCTTTGACACAGTTACGGGTCACGACTCCTTCTGTATAAAGACCTATTTAGAACCTCTTTTCCTCCTTTCCCCACAAACCATGAGCACGACTGTGTTAGGTCCCTTCAGTTTTTTTCAAATTTATCTCATCTGTTGGACTGGCCAACTATTCCGCATTCCTTGTCAAAAATTTGGAACCAATCCCCGTCCTCCCCTCGGTTTTTTTTTTTTTTTTTGCGGGGGCGCCTTTTTTTATCATTTGCCGACATAATCGGGTTTTTCCTTTGGGCTGAACACCCCACCCCCTTTTCTTTAATTGTTAGCGTTTTTTCCCAGACCCTTTCCCCCCCCCCTTTTTTTGTTAATAGTTAAGCTTTTCGCTTGAACACGACCTCCCCACCTTTTCCCTTTTCCTTGAGCTATAAAGCACCATATGCCCTGATCTGCTTATTGTTAAGTGTTTTCTTTTTTGTTTTTGCACATTTAGTTCGGCCCAATTCTTGCTTTTTACCCTTGTGTTGACAATCACTTTCCCCCTGCCGGTCTTTTCACCCTTATCATCAACGGCCCGACGACTTTCCCCCCCCCCCCTTTTGTAAACCCCCCCCCTGGCGGTTGCCCCGCGGTCTTTCCCGCGTAGGTATACCCCCTTCTCCCAATTTCCCACCTTTCCCTGTCTTAACCTGAACTTGAGCTTTTTTTTCCCCCCTCCTTTCGGCAAGTCGTTGGTTTGACAACTCCCCAGTTTTTTTTTTTTTTTTTGTTAGGGTGATTTATTTCTCCCAAAACCAGCCGAAGGTAATTCTGCGGTTTTTTTCTTGACAGTTGTTGCCCTCCCCTCCCACTGACACTTCAGTGGCATGAAGGGTTAGTTCCCCCCTCAATAGACTTTCGGATTTCTTCTCCCCCGGCATTGACCCTACTCGCTTTCCTGTCCCCCATTTTTGTTCACCGTCTTTTATGTTTTTCGCCCATGCGGTTGCCTTTTGAGCTTGGTGAGCCCCTCCTGACGAGCACACAACCCCGCCCAATAGGTGCGGTTACCTAGCGTTCCTGTGTCCATGACATTCTATTCGTTGACATGGTTCGTCCCCTTGACCAGCCCCTCGGATTTGTGATGGGATGGCCGCCCTGTTTTACTACGTTCCAATTGGCTGACTTTTTGGAAGTGTCTTCCCTTTTTCTCCCCCTTGAGGAGGAGTGTTCGCAGTCTTTTGGGTGTTGATTTTTTTCTTTTTTTTTCCCTGTTTTTTTTCTTGTCAAGGACCGTTTAGGTTAAGAGGGTTTTGCACCAGGGCCTTTCGTACAGTCCCCAAGTTTGCAACGTATCGCGTGTTCCTCCTCCCCCTCCTGCACTTTTTTGTAGCTTTCCTCCTTTTTACTTTACTTGACCCTTCGCCAAAGATCTTCCACTTGCATTTTCTTGATTTTTTCCCCCCCCCGGCCTTTTCTGTTTTGTAACCGTGACCACAATTGTCCGCACTCCCCCCATGATACGTTGAACCTCTATACCCTGTTACATTGTTTTCATGCCCCTTCCCACCTGTGTAGGGTTTTTTGTCACTGCGTTTTTTTTTTCGGTTTTTTTTTCCCCTTACCAATCCCCTTTTGGATTTCCTCGAGGTTTCTTACCTCCCCCTGAATGCGTGACCCTGCCGTTTTAATGGTCCGGTGAGGGTCTTGAATCTCTTTTGAACGTTCCCCCAGGAACCGTTCTTGCACCATTCGTGGTGAGTGGTCCCCACGGTTTTTTTTTTGGGCCTTCTTTCGCCTGTCCTCTCCCCACATACCAGTATGAGAAGTGGAACCTTTTCTGGTTCCTGATTTTACTTGATGTGCTGGCTCGTGTTGCTGCATTTCGACGTTAAACCCACTTGAAGTCCTTTTTTTTTTCAATCCCCAGCCGTTTCGTTTTTGTGTTGTTTTTTTTTTTTGTGTCCCCTTTAACACCTTTTCCCCAACCCCCAGGCTCTTATGTTAAGG
>Ga0179593_1681213_pt1 | contig 18012 bp, 25 predicted proteins | sample CZODoug2_1_08_16_FD_185931 | JGI IMG/M metagenome (GOLD analysis project Ga0179593, IMG submission 185931) | Vadose zone soil fungal communities from Angelo Coast Range Reserve, California, USA - CZODoug2_1_08_16fungal (PacBio error correction) | ecosystem: Environmental > Terrestrial > Soil >... | reverse complement strand
ATTTTTTGAGAGTCGCGCGAAGCAGATCGCGATTTTCTCTTCTATTGTTCTTTCTTTCCCGTGCGCAGGTTTCCCCCTCCAGCCTGCATGCGGTATGACTTCTTTTTTTTCTTTCTCTCCCCTATAAGTTCCAACAAAAGACCTCCTGTTTCCCTAAGATGCGTATCTCGCATCGTTTTCCCTTTCTCCCTCTGAGCGCTTCACCGTCGACTTTCTTATTCCAAACTATCCCAGTCTTTTCTTCCCTCGTCTTTTAAACCTTCGCTTTTTCCCTTTTTTTCTTCTTTAAAAAGTTCGTGAAGTTTCAACAATCAGCTCCATGCTCTCGTGATGGCAGCGACCCTTTCTTTCCGGTATACACCCATTCACCGTTCCCTACCTGCCTCTTTGCTAACTTACATTTTTCCTTCTTACACAAATCTCTCGCCTTTTTCTCCCTCCCTCACTAAGGTCCCGTATCGGTTACCATGACTCGTCCACTGAATCCCCTTTTTTTCTTTCTTGGCGATGAGAGCTTCCCCCCTCCCTCATTTCAATATTCCCCGTTTAAGGTCTTTCCCCCCCCTCGAAATTTGCTCCGCCTCCTGGCCTCGAGTGATCTGGCCCAAGCTCTAGGCGGATAGTTTTCCTCTCGAATTCCTGCGTCAACACTTTCAGGCTTTCCCTGGGAAGCTTTTCTGGGGAAATGGACCTTCTTGAGCACCCAATCTTAAGTCCACCTCAGGCCCACCCCGGTTCTCTAGCATAAGAGTTTACTTGATGTAGGATCCTACCACTTCTGGTATTTCCTCCTTCTTTTGCCAGACGCCAACCGTTTTTTCCCCCCTATCTACTACGATGTACTTTTCCTGCATCATGACACGCTTCTGCAATTATCGCAAACCGTTCCGCTTTCCACCCTTTTTTCTCCCCCCCCCCCCTCCTCGCCAAAGAAGGTTATTTACCCCCCCCCTGTCCATACTCGAGCTTCCATCGCGCCCCCGTCTTCAGATAGAATTGTTTTGCAATGGATAAGATCGGTCTCCTTTTTTTTTTCTTCCCCCCACTCGAAAACCCCCCTCTTCATGACAACCATCTCCCCCCCCTCCCCACTCTCCGGACCCCATGTCGTGTTGTACTTCTGAAATTGAACTAATTGGAAGGCGTCGTCCCCTCTCCTTTTCTGTGCTCCCTCCTTCTCCCCAGTTGAGGAGGAAGGTGTTCTCCTCCCCCCTGGGCCGACGCTCGTGCCAACCGCGGATCGTTTTCTCTCGGAAATCGTTTTTTTTTTTTCGCTTCCACGCGCGGGCTTTCGATTGTGCTTGTAACCAAACTCCATGTTCAGTTGATCGGGCGTCATTGTCTCTTTTTTTCCCGCTGACCTCCTCTACGAACTGGCCAATCCCACAACACAAAACTTTTTTCCGAGAAGAGAAGGTTTCGCTTTTCTCTTGTTGTTCTTTAAGGCGACGAGACGTCCTTTTTTTTTTGACAACCCCGCCGTCCAATAGTTTTTCTCACGTCGTCCCTTGGCGTCCTTCGCTGATGACGGGAGGGATCTTTCAGCGAATTTCACGGCCTCCCGGCTGGACCCTCGAGAGGCGCAGGAAGCAGACTTCTTCCTTTCTCGTCTTCCTCCTGATAAGGTGGTGGTTATTCTTCTCTGGAGCTCGAGCAGATGTTCATCCTCGATGTTCTTTTTCCGCAGGAGATCTTTCCCCCGCAGTTTTTGTTTCGGTTTCTCTTCTCCTAGATTTTCTTCGGATATCAAGTTCCTTTTTCCCTTTCTAAAGGGCTCTGAGAATTTTGAAACTGCGCGTGACCGCCCCCCCTCTATTCTTTCTCCGTTGATCGTCCCCCTCCGGGAGAACCCCCCCCTCCTTTGAAAAGGAAGAGGCAGCGTGGTCCCGCGATGGCAATCGGTACTCCCTAAGTAAGGAACTCCCTTATTCAATGGCCCGTGTGAAACTCCCCTCGGAAATTGATTCGCTTTCCCCCCCATGAGGCTTCCCCAATGTGACATAAATCTTCTTTTCCTGCAGAGCGCCTTCTTTCCAACAAGAGCCTTCTGACAGTGCTTCACCTGGCATTTTCTTTCTTTCCCCCTTGTCGTGCCCCCACCTATTTAAACGTGAACCCCCTCCCCCCCTCGCAAAAAACTATCTTTTCCTCATAATACTTTTTTTTCCGATTTTGACTCTTTTTCCATTCCCCTTTTTCCCTCTTCCCCGACCAATAGGCGTTTGCACATGACATCAGGTGCTCTTCTTTTGAACGGGTAATACTTTCCCTTTTCGAGTCGGATGGGATCGTCTCGCTCTGCAAGTTTTTTTCTTCTTTAAGTTATCCTTTTTTAAAGCCCCCCCCCCCCCCCTCATGGAACACGGGTTTCCCCCTTCCCGATTGCGATTTCCGTCGCCCAAGTTTTCCTCCGACGGACACCCGTAATTATAAGCCTTTTTTTTCCCGCTTTTGCATCGCGGGGTCCTCCGTTAGGACTCGTACTTTTCAACTTCTTTGTTCTCCCTTCCAGTCCTACCGTCTCACGTCCGCCGAATCCTCCCCCTTTTTCAAGAGCAGGTTTTTCCCAATACCCCCCCATCGCCCTCTTTGCCGCGCCGTACTTAAGTCCAGTCCCTTCCTGAACTCCGGCCGGCCCTTCGTCCTTTCCCCCCCCCCACCCACTGCTGGTTTCCATTTTTGGCCCACAATCGCTGTCAAAGCCCCTTGTCCACACCTTCTAGAGTTTGTGGGAAATACCCCTCAAGGAGGGCATGGCAAGTAAGGATCTTCTACGAGGAGAGGCTTCCTCCCCGCTCGTAGAAATCCCGGTGAAAGCCTCCTCACGTTTGGACGTTTCCATCCCCCCTCTTTCCTCGTGATTTATCTCCGAACGGTCGCGTGAGAATTCCCTTAGGCGACCGTTTCTCCGGTTAGAGTCTCTTCTTCCGGATTCCCAACAGTAGATACCCGCAGAAGCCTTCCTATCTCGTCCCCCCCAGAAAACTCACCCCTTTCCTTTGATATTTCGCCTTTTCCTGCGTGATAAGCGTCCGGTTGCCCCTCCTTCGGCGATTCCTTCCCCCGAATTCTAATGGGGATTTTCCCCCTCCCCTCTCCCTTGCCCCCGCCGGTGATATACACAAATTCCCTTCAAGCTGCTTACACTCCGCTTTTTCTCCTTTTTCGGCACCAAGAACAACTAACCCCCCCCCCGGCTCCCAACGGATACTTGAGCACATACAAACCTCTCCTCTCCTTCTCCTCCTGGCCCCCCCCTCTCCTTAGTTCAATTTCAACTTCCCCCTCCTTTCTCCCCCGGAGAGTGGGGTCCACTTTCGGTGTTCTTCAGGACCGTTCTTGATAGCTTGGCAGAATCGCCCTGATCGCTTCTGCTCCATGCCCAGTGATTACTCCTTTTTTCTTCTCTTCCGCCTGCTTCCTTCCTTCTTAGTATTGTCTTTTTTACTATTTTATCTTTACCTACCTTCTTTTGCAGCTCCTTTTTGCGTTCTCCCGCTGTCTTACCGGTTTTGTCTACGGAATCCTTCGTGCCAGACTCGCTGTTCTCTTTTCTTCCCCGGGCAAATACTTGCACGCTTCTAGCGGTCCTCAACGGTTTTTCCTCTTCGGCGCTTGAAGAACTCCTCCTCCTACATTTTTTCCTTCCGAAAGAAGTACCCCCTGATGCTCTAGCCCTGTATTCCTCTTTGGATGCGGTAGGTTTTTTAAGAGGAACTTCTTTTCGTTAAGTTTCCGCCCCCCTCCTCTTCAATCCAAGGTCGGCGCTCCTTTTTTCGCCCAGTCGCCAATTCGATTCCAGTCCACTCCTCTGCTCGCGCTTGGGCAAGTCTCCAGCAGAGTTCTTGCTTTATCCTTCCCCCTCTTTCATGCTCCCCCCCATGAACGATGGACGTCTTGCCCTTCTTCTTGTGTTCTCGCAGGCGCTTTTTACTCTCCCCCGAACGGAAGAGTCAGGGGCACGAGGCTTTAACAGTTAGGAGTTCCCTCCATGCTCTCTTTTTATGGTGGTACGACTTCCTGATGGCCTTTTCTTCTTTGATACCGGCCAGCGATTGTGACAAAAAAACCGCGGAAGAACTGCTCTTCCCTTTCCCCTTCTACTCCGCACCTTTTCTCTCTCGCGAGGTTAAAAGACGATCAATGACCTTCTCTTTTTTTCTTTTTGTCTGCTTACGAGAAATATAAGACCAGTAACTTTACTTTCCTTCCCCAGTGTTAGAGCAGAATGGAGCCCTCCTTCAGCGTATTGGGTTCACACTTCCTCTTTTCCCCCTTTTTTTTCTTCGGGAGTCCTCCAGAGTCATAACGGCATGCAGGAGTCTCCTTCCCGGTTGAACTGATCCTGGACTTCGAAACTGTCTCTCCTTCTCACCTCGCGATATGCTTCGCTCACTAAATGCACTGCGATATCTCTCTTTCCTCTTTGTTTTTCGAGAGCTTTCTTTTCTCGCCGAGATCGCCGCGAAGCAGGCTTCTTCCCTCTTCGCCCCTGTTTCGTCATCCAGGAGCAGTTTAAACGGTCCTTTTTGTTTCTCATCTCCTCCTGCATGCGGATGACTCTTTTTCTTTCTCCCGCATTAAGTTCCCATAACTTCCCTTTTTTTTCACCAAATACCTTTTTCTCAGGTCTGATGAACAAAATTTTTTTTCTTAGCTCACTTCTTTTTATATTTCTAGTCAGATCAACTCTCTTTTTTTCCCTCTGTCATTGCTAGTCTTTTAACGCGCTTTTATTCTCGTGCGGCTAAAGGTTCGTCGAAGTTTGCCCCTCTTACCGAGGGAGCGGTCCTGCCCTTTTCTTTCCCCCGCCCCATCGAATTCCCCTTTTTCCCCCCTTGGGGTCAAGTCGTCCAAACCTCCCTTTTTCTCCCTCTCACTAAGTTCCCAGTATCTCTTTGTTACATCTTTCCCCTGCATCTTACGTTTATGGGCTTTTCGAGAGAACAAAAGAACTCCTGCCTGCCTTCCTGTAATGTTCCATGCCAATCTCTCTCCCTCTTCCCCTTTTTGATGGCGAAAGGTCTCTTGGCCCACTCTAACGCAGGCGGATCCTCGAATGGAGACTGCGAACCCCCTTCCCTTCTGCCCCCTGGTACTTTTTGCGGGGGACCCTTTCCCTGACGAGAGCCCCGGTTCTTCAACAATCTTCCTCTCGCAAAACAATCTCGGCTATAACTTCTTTCTTGCCTGTCGGAGCCTCTCCCCCCTTCTTATTCCCGAGTAGGAAGCGCCCCACCCGACCCTTTTTCCAGACGCCCATTTCCCCGTAAATCTTACTTACGAGTGACCGTATTGCTACTCCGGGACCTCTTTCTCGCAAACGGTAAGACGAACCTTTTTTTTTTCCCCTCCAGCGTGGGGGTTTTTCAACCTTTGGTTGGGGGGTTTTTTTTTTTATGCATAGATAAAAAGCCCTTTCCCTCTTCTTCATGCAAAGAGCAATTACCGCTCGTCTCCAAGGCGGATCCCTTCTTTTTTTCGGAAAATGGATGCCTTTCTTCACCTGGCTATTCGGCCCCCCCCCCTTCGAAGGAGAAATGTCTGAGACCCCCTTGCCCTGTCCCACTCTCCGGAGCATGGAGTAGCTGTTCCTTTCACGGAAATAAGGAATAAAGTCGTGGGCAAGGTTTCATCCGAAGTTGATTTTCCCCTGTCTTCCTCATCGATGAGGATTTTTTCGGGGAATATTTGTTCCTTTCCTTTTCTTTCCCCAACCGCGGATCGTGGCCTTGTTTTAGAGGCCCTTTTTTTCCTCCGCGCGGTGATAAGGTAGTTTTGTTTTCCTTTCCCCACAAATACTCCCTTCGATAGACGCATGTCTTTTTCCCTTTTTTCCTCACAAGACATGATATTGACACTAAAACGGAGAAATATCACACCCCCCCCCTATGATGTGAGCCGGAAGGCTTCTGGAATCGTTGGGGGGGGGGAATCCTGGACACTTGGACCTGTGCCTCTTGGAAAACCGGAGGCTCTTCTTCCAAATTTTATAAAGGTCGAACCTGTTCTTTCTCCCTCCCGTATCTTCTTTCCTTCTTTTTGCAGAAGAAGGACAAACTTCCCCTTCTTCCATTAACTTCTCTTCCGGCTCAGGAAGAAGCGACTTTTCCTTCAGGAAAGCCTGGTACTTTCTTTTTTTTTCCCCCTTCTTGCGGAGCTCTCCCTCTCTGTGGACATCGAGCTGGGTGGTGCCCCCTCTTTTGGCCCTGGGCTGACAGCAGTTTTTGTTCGTTTCGCCGCGTCGAAGAATATGTCTGTTTTCCCGTACGGGGAGCGGCCTCTGGGTATTTCCTCCGTTTGTCTTTTTTTTTTTCCATGCGCGTGACCGATTTTCGATTCGTCCGACGTGCTCGTTTATCTCCTTCTTTTTCTCCCAAAGTCACCTCTCATTTTTCACTTCCTCTTCCGCCTTTTTTTTTTGGACAAATCGGTCCCTTTCGTAGCAAGTAGGACCTAATGCTTCTGCAGTCCCCCCCTTCTTGATGGGCGTGAACATTTTTTTCCCGTGATTTTCTTTCTCCCAATGAGAGGCATTGCGGCTGCTTTCCCATGAATAATTTCGAGCCGTTGCATAGCGCAGCCTCCACTGACAGCACCCTCCCTGGGCATTCTTTTTTTTCTGAAAGTCAAATGGCATTTTTTTTTTTCTTTTTTAGCTGCATATATTCTCGTCCTTTGGATTCCCTCTCGATATTTGACTACTCATCCGTTTTTTTTACGTCCGTATTTGACTCCCTTTTTTTTTTTTTCTTTTCCAAAATGTAACGTTTTCTCTTCTTTCCGCCCCAAATAGGACCGCTAGAATCCCGGATCTTTTTCCGGTCACTCTCCCTCTGTTCGGTTCAGTTCTTTCGGATTCTTTTTTATCTAAGGTATATCATTTTCCCCCCCTGCCCCTAATGGCACAAGGTCTTTCGTCCACCAGTTTCAGATTGCGATTTTTTCTAGCAGGACTTCGACTTCCCCCTTCCTTTCCCTTGCTTCCTACTTATATCTTCTCTTTCAAGATGTGGCCATCTCCTGGCGCCACCTTTCTGTATTCCCCTTTTTCAAATGAGAGGTCCTTCGTAAAAGACGTTCTCCCTCTTTTCCATTGGTCGGTCACGCGTTTTCTTTTCCACTACAAAATTCTCACCCGCTATCTGGCGCACGCCCTTTCATTACTGAAAAAGAAATCTTCCTTCTTTTTCCCCAGAAACAAACCCTCCCCTTTTCAAAACTCGCTTTTCACCCCCCTCCCCCCATCCGTGTCCCCCCCCTTTTCTTGATAATCTCGCAGCTGCTTTTTTCCCCTCCCCCCCAACTTTTCCTGAATTCGGAGAGAACTTCTTTCTCTTCCGCTCGCTCCCCTTTCTCTGTTCCCCTCGGGTCTTCAAGTTTGTTCTCCCCTCCAGAACGTCATAAGAATCCCGTTCCTTCCGTCCATTTTTCTACCTTTCTCCCCTTAAACGAGCCGGTTGTCAACCCTACTTCTCCTGTCCGATCCCACTTAGATGCAACACCCCTCGATATAGTAAAAAAACCTGACCCACCATCCGCTTTTGTGTTGTTCCCCCCTCCTTACTGAGTGATAATCTTTCTCCTCCCCCAAATAGCCCGTTCTCGTTGGCTCCCGATCAAATGCCTTCTGTGGAAATTAAAGCACCTCCTTTTCCACCGCGCGTTCCCTCCCAGAAGCTGATTTTACAAGATCCTTTCCCCCTTCGGCCCAAAGGTCCCCTCCTTCCCCAACGGCCCCCTCCTCTCTGCGGAAACACTTGGCCCCTCACTGATCGCGCCGACTGCTTCCCCCACGACTTTATTAATTAGTTCCCTCCCCAACTCGAATCAATGATCAGGAGATTTGTTTGTATTTTGTCGAGATGGTGCTCATGTGCCATTTCTCCTTTTTTTCCCCCTTTTCCGACTAGAAATGATCCGGATAGATCCCATTCCTCCAATGCGGAAAATTCCTTTTTTTTTTTCCCTCCTGGAAGATAGAGTATTGCTTTCCCTCCTTCCCCTCCACTACCTTATTTGAGCTATGCAGATTTTATTTCTCCCCTCTTTTTTTGTCTTACAGTTGAGCCCTTTTGACGTGCCTTTTTTCTTTTCTTTAAATGATTAAGGCCCTTCTTCTTCTTGGGAAGATAAACGGTGGATTTCCCCCCTTTCCCTTCTCGTACGACGGTTTTGTGATCCCCTTTTCTTTGTCCTCAGCCTCCGACAGGCCTTCCCCCTTTGATGTATAGAAACAGGAAGTGTCTTTTTTCGGTTTCTGAAGATGGTGACTTCCTTCCTTTCAGGTCAAGTTACGCCATATACTCGGCCCTTCCCCCTTTTCCCCATGTCAGGAGACTCCCTTTTCTTTTCCATTCGATCTTCAGAAAACTCTCTCTGCTTTCTTTTTTTTTTTTCGCCAGCAGAGTTCTGAAGGAGCACCTTTTCTTCCCTCCCAAACATGACCGTTTCCCGATCCATGGTTCCTTTATTCTTTTTTTCTCTAGCATTTTCAACGAAGATCAGGGGAAGGGCTTCTTTTTTCTTCAATTAGTTAGGATTTTTTTTTTTGGACGACTTGGACCCCCCCCTTTCTGTCGATGGTCGGTGGAAGGGGTGTCTCCTGGCCCCTTTTTTACGTACGCTCGCGAAGTCATTCTAAACGTAGAAGAACCTTTTAGCCCTCTTCCTCCCTCTCCCGTCAAGGTTAACCTCTCCTCCCCTCCTTTATACTTCGGCGAGAGTTGTCTTTTTTCTCCTTTCCCTTCGCCCCGGTGAAGCGCTCATCAAAAGTTCGTGACTTTCTCCCTGCGGCGAGATAGCAGCAGTTGGTTCCTTATGGGGAACTTAGCCGGGAGCTTCTTTCTCTTCCTCCAGAGTAATCCTTTTCCTCTTTTTTTTATGGAAAAAGGACCGGTTGCCCCCCTCTCCCCCTGTTTCTCGAATCTGGGGGAAACCTTGCTCCGGCGTATCTCGGCTAGCCGGCAAGACATCCCTTCTCCTCGTTGTGGTTGTGGAGAGAGCTTCTTTCCTCATGTCTTCCGTCTTCTCATAGATGAGATCTTTTCTTCTTCTCTGAAAAGAGTGTTCGTAATGTAAAGGCGTCCCCTTTTCCTGCCCCAGCTCGGCCTGCATGCAGTATGTTTTTTGTGTGTGAGTGCTCCTAGCTACAGAATACCCTTCCTGGTGAACAAAAATCCCGGCTGCTTCTCATTTTCTCCTTTCTTCCGAAACCCCTTTTTTTCTTTTTTTTTTCCGTCGAATGGTCTTATATTATAGTCAGCTTTCCCCCCCCCTCGTATTGACATTTATTGAAGTCTTTTTACGATTAGTCTTCTCTGCTAAAAGGTTCGTCGACTCGAGCAGTTTTCCTCCCTTCTTTCCTTTCCACCGCTGGCCGGTCTTTCCCCCCCCTCCGGCATCGGACGAAGTCAATTTGGTTTCTCCCCCCCCTCCTCCTAGCATGGAGGAGTACCTCTAATTTCCGTATCTAGTAGGTAAAGCCTCGTGCCCTGCCCCCTCCTGTGTCTGGGAGAGTAGCGCTTCTTCTCTTCCCCCATTCCCTCATTCCCCTTTCAGGTTAATGTTTGCATTGATTTTTTCTCCGCAGGGAAATGTTTGGCTAAGCGCTTTTTTCCCCAGAGCGACGCTCCTCAGATAGAATTGGCGACATTCTTCCCCCCCCCCTGGCAGGCGACGACGGGAATGAATGTCCTAGTTTTGTTTCCTTTTAAATGACGTTTTCCCCCCCCTTCAAACAATATTCAGACCTCCTCCTCCACACCCTTCGAGTTAGCTTACTGCCTTTTTTTTCTCCCTTCCTTCTTCAGTCGTCGGAATCCCCCCCAACTTTGTCCAGCCGCCAACTTTTTCCTATATTCCCCGCGTTTTCTCCCCTTCTGTCCGCCAGCGGTTTTCCCTCTTTGAAAACGGTAAGACGAAACATCGGTTCCTTCCCCTTCCTAGCTCAAAAGAAGGTTACTTTACCGAGTCCTTGTGACCCAGAGCAATAATCCGAGCTCCAGTCGCTTTCTTCCCTTTTCCGCCATTGGAGTATACTTTATGCCTTCCCCCTCTATTTTTCTTTTCTTTCCCATCGTAAATTCTGGAAGGCTCCTTGTCCATGCCCCATATGACCCCTTTTCCCCCACTCTCCGTTTTTTTTTTTTAAATGACTAATTTCGTTTTTTCCATGAGGCCCCTTTCTTCTCGTTGATTTCTTCCCCCGTTGTATTCCTAGCTAGTGAAGGGGCAGTTTTTTTTCCTTGCTTGGCCGGACGTCTGGCAAACCTTTCCCTTCAGCTGCGGCCCTCCTCTTTTCTCTTCCACGCGCGGTGATCCGGTAGTTTTCTTTCATTCAACACTCCTTTTTTTGATAGGATCGCAGCCTTTCTTTCGGGCCCTTTTTCTCTGATCACGAAGAATCCTTTTTTTTTCCCCCCCCCCCCAAACCAAAAAAAGTTTTTGAGTTTTTTTTTGATCTTAGGCTGAGGAATCGTTGTTGCCTCTTCTTTTCCTCCTGGACAAGGCGCTTTCTCTTTTCCCCCTTCGCGTGGCCGGTCGAGACAATAATTTTCTCCCCCCTTTTTTCCCCTTCGTGACATCACGAGCTGATGACGGGAGTTTATTTGCAGCGAAGGGACACTGAAGACCGGATGCGCCTTTCCTTTTTTTAAGACAGCGAAGAGGAAGTTTGCCGTGCTTCCCCCGCCTTTCTCCTGTGGTGTCTTTTCTTTCTCAGCAGATTGTGGACATCGAGCTGGTTATTCTCTTTTTTTTCCCTTGGAGACAGAAGTTTGGTTTTTGCTTGCTCTCCTCCTAGATTTTAGGTTGCAGTCCCTTTTTTCTTCTTTCATCTAAAGCGTTTTTCTTTTCGGTCCGTTTGTAAGTTTTTTTTTTAGCGTGAACGACCCTTTTGACCGTGACGTTATCGACTGGACTTTCCCACATCACTTCTTCCCTTGCCAAGGAGATTTCTTGATGGAAAAATCGGTTCCGACGAGCCCTTTCTCCGTCTTAACGCAAATTTTTTTCTTTTCTCTTCCTTTGCTGGAGTGAAATGCACTTGAACTTGATCGCCGTGTGCCCTGTGTTCCCCTTTTAGGTTCTTTCAAAATGAATATAAGTTCTGGCCTTTTTTTCCTAGCAGCGCATCCTCCCCTTTTCAGCGATCAGAGTCATGGGACTCTTTCTCTCCCTTCATTTTCTAGCGGGCCTATTGTTATCTTTTATACCCCAGTGACATTTTTCTTTACACAGAAAGGCCCCCCTTTCCTTGTGTGGTTGAGAGAGGTTTTTTTTTTTTCTTTTTTTTTTTGTCCTCCAATGTCCTTTTTTACAACGAGAGGAATTCCTTTCTCTGCAAATGCCCTTTTTTTCCCGGTAATGACGGATCGCTGTTCTTTTTTTTTTTCTTCAAGGACTTCTTTCATTTTTCCTCACATCAATGGCCCCTTTCCCCTTCTGAGAATCAAGTTCAGATTGCGTCTTTCTCCCTTCCCTGCCCTTCATTCCTCCTTTTCTCCTCCCTGCAGCGGAGGAAGATTTGGTTCTCCCGCGGTGGCTGCCTCTTCATTTTCAAATGAGATGTTCTCTCCCTTTCCCCTTACGATAACTTCTCTTCCTTTCCCATATAAATTGGTAGGTCAGCGTCCTTCCCACTACAAAATTCTCATTTTCCCCCTCTAGATGCCGAGCTCCCCTGACCAACAGACTATCTTTCCGTTTTTTTCTCAACAAAAAATGCTGTCGCCCCCTTCTTTCCCCATCCCCAGCTTATGTCCCAATCTAGCCTTTATGCTGTCTTTTCTTTCTAAAAAACATTATCAAGGCGTTTCCTTTTTCGAGAACTTCCCTTTTTTTGCTCGCTCAAATTTTCTTCCCTTCTTTTTTCTTCGGGCTGAACCAAATCACTTCCTTCCCCCTCTCGTGATTTCCTTCTTAGGTTCGAAGTTTTTCCACACTTCTGGCTGCTCCCTTTTTTTCCCTGTTGTAAAACAGCTTTTTTCTCCGCTTTTCCAGGATTCCAAACATTTAGATTCCCCCCTCTTCCGAATCCTTCTAGCTCCCTCCCCCCAATCAACATAAGCTTTTGGTCGTTCCTTCTTCGTGATACATCGGTTTGTCTTCCCAATAGCCCAGGAGGCCCCTTTTTGATATCATGGGCTTTGGCTCATCCCCCCTCCCCTTGATCACACTCTTTTACAAACAGAATTTCCTCTTTCCTCTCCCCCCGGTTTTTTTTTGCCCGAAACCGTCTCTTTTTCCATAATTCCCCACCGGCCCATGGCTCTTTTCCTCCTTTCCTGCGGTGAATACACTTGGAGGCCCCCCCCTCCTCACGTCCCCTCTGCTTCCTCCTGTTCCACTTCTCTTTAAAATTACAGCCGCCTCGCTCCCTGTTTGGGGCAAGTTTTCCTTTCCTGTGATAATGGACCCCCTCTTCCCTTCCTCTTTCGATTTTCTTTCTCAATGATCGGATCTCCCCATTGCATACAGGGTTTTACGCCCCGGGCGCACAATTCCGATGCTTCCTGAATGGGCCCCAGCTCGAGTATTTTTTTTTTTCCTTCCCTTTCCTTCTTACTCCCTCTTTTTTTTTGAGATAGTGCCTTCCTCCCCGATGTCTGTCTTAACGTTTGGATCCTTTCCCTTCTCCATTGAATCGCTGTGTATTAAGGAAAATACCTTCTCTAGGGACTAAATAGTTGCTTTTGGCAAAAAAGTGGTCGGACTTTTTTTTCCCTTTGTCTAAGCATAAGCCAGTTTGCTCCCTTTCCACTCGGAGGCTTTTTTGGATGAGTCTTAGATGGTTGAATAGACTCTAGGTCCTTTTTCAAGTTAAGCCTACGAGGAAATTTCCTCCCCCCGTTCCGTCTGCATGCTTTCTTTTCTTCCCTTGAAAAATTAGATCTTCTTTTTCAACCTATCGAAGAGTTTTGTGTCCCCTCTCTCCTTTCGCCAGCAAAGAGTTCTTTCTCCCCCCCCTTTTTTTTTTTTTGGGAATTTCCCCCCCTCTTCCTCAAACTCCTTTCTTCTTTTCCAATGAGGTTCCTTTTTCTTTCTTTCCGTCTACTTCTCCCAGTTCCCCTTTCTTTTTTGCACGAGGCTGTACCTACTAGACCCCTTTTTCCTTCTTTCTCCTCCATGCGATTTTTCTTTTTCCTTGGACCAAAATGGACTTCTTCCTTTCTTCTTTTTCCTTGTGTTGTGTTCGTTGTTCTACTTGCCAGCTTTGGGTGAAGTACCGCTCCTTTTTTCCTCCTTTTGCTTTTTTTGGGGCAAACCTTTTCCTTCCCCCGCACGAGATCTAATCCTTTTTTTTTCCCTCTATTTCATTGAAATAGTAGATCTCTATTTTTTGTTTCGCTGACGTCTACCTATCCGACCCATTCGACTTTTTTTCTTTTTTCTTTTGCAACCTGGAGAAATGAGCGACTTCTTCTTTTTTTGCACCAGGATTCTTTGAACTTATGCGGAGCTATCTTCAGGCCTACTTTTCTTTTTCCCTCCTGCGGGAGATTTCGGCCTCAAGGACGGTGGAAAGGACTTCTTCTCGAATCGGGGAAACTCGCGATCTGATTCTCCCTCTTCTCCCTCCTTCCCCCCCCCGCCCTGCGACTATCGTTGAAGAGGATAGTCGAAGTGCATTTTCTTTTTTTTCTTCCTTCTCTCTTGCGAAGCAGATCGCGAGGTTCCAGGATTCCGAGCCCGAGGGGTCGTCATGTCTTTTAGCTCAAGCCTCGCCTTCTTATTTTTGCTTTTGATAGGACTTCTTTCCCCCCAGGACCTCATGGGGAAAACAACTTCTTTTCTTTCAGTATAAAGGTATGTAATTTTTTTTCCTTCTTCACCGTCGAATTTTTTTTTCTCCCCCCAACTCTCCCGAAGTATCTCTACTTTCTTTTTTTTCTTTTTTCCCTTAGCGCTGACTTTCTCTCGTTCGCGAAGTTTTGCCCTTCTCAGTTCTCCGCGGAGCGGTACTTTCCCCGCTTGATTATCCCACCCCTTCACCGACCATCGGACCTCCTTTCTCTTTGGGGTACAAGTAGTACCACAACCCCTCCCCTTCTTCTTATCCACTCCTACCCTTTTCCCCCATCAGTAGGTTAAGACTCGTGCCCTTCCTTTTTATCTCGCGGCGCTGCGAGAGGACCCCCTCCCTCAGACCCCATATGGATCTTCCCCGGTCATTTTTTTTTTTTTTCTGGAGAATGCCCTTCCTTCCTCTCCTACTCTTGCGGGCTCCCGTTTTTTCTTGCGCCCGAAGGAGGATCTCTTCCTCCGAATGTTCCTGCTGCAAACACACCCTTCCGACCTGGAAGTTCGCTTATTTCTTTTCGGACCTTTCCCTCGAGAACAAATTTCTCCCCCCTCTCAGAAATCCGCGCCCCCCCCTCTATATGGGCTAGAGCCCTTCTTTTCTCTTACTTGTCCTGTCGGCTTTCCCCAAGGCGGATTTCTTGGCAGCGCCTCACTTAGCAGCCTTGGAAGCGTCCCTCCTTCTCTTTCCCCCCTTTTCTTTCATGCATGGACCGACAGAGTTTTTTTTTTCTCAAACGGTAAGAAGAAACATTCTTCAACGTCCCGACCCCAGCTGCACCTTCTCAAAAGAAGGTTCCCCCTTTTTTCCCCCTCGCATAATCGAGATTCACGTAGCGAACGTTTTCCTCTTTCATTTTTCCGCCTTGGGCGCCTTTTCTCCCTACGGATTTAAGGTTCGGGCCCCTTCTCACATTCTAGCAGGAAGCTTCATGAGCAACATCCTCGACAAAACCTCCCCTTGGTGAGTAGATGATTTGAAATTTCCCTTCCCTTCCCTCTTTGGAACAGTAGTTCCCTTCTTTTCTCGTTGATGTGCTAAAAGTGTATTTTCCTTTGTCCTTGGGAGCCGGTTTTGGTCATTATGTCTTGGCCCTCCTTGGGTTCGGTCCCCCCCTTTCTCGTGGAAGAAGCTTCTTCCCTTTCCTTTTTTTCTGGATCCTTCCTTGGTCTCCCCCCCCCTCCCCATGAGATCTCACTGACGGATCGCAGCCGGTTCCCCTTTTTTGAGACGCACCCGCTGATCCACGTCCCTCCTTCGTAAATACCCCCCCCCCTACTGATGTTGAGTTTTAGGTTGTTTTCTTTTTTTTTAATGCTTGGGACTCGTTGTTCTTTAGTTGGAATCCGTACAAGGCCCCACTCCCTTCTCTGGGGGCCCTTGGACCTGTCGAGACACTCCCTCTTCCTTTTCGGACGGAGAAATCACGATCTGCTTGACGTTTCGGATGGGATTTGTGCCTCCCCCTTTTACAAACGTGAATCCCTTTCCCTGAAATTTTCTCCTTTAGTTCAGGAGCAGACGAAGCTCCTTTCCCTGAATTCATGAACCTTCTGGAGTTGGTGTATTTCCCATCCGCATTTCTCTCTCAGCTAGAGCAGCTTTTGTCTCGATTTTTGAGATGGTTGCCTTTCTTTGGGCCCATGGGAGACAGCTTTTTCTTTTCTGCCTGGTAAGAGTTTTTTTCTTTGAAGCAAGTACCTTTTTCCCTCTCCCTCCTTGCATTGAGAATGTTTTTTCGAACCTGCGCGTTTCCCTCACCTTTCGATTTCGGCGACGTGATCCCTTTTTTCCTGAGAAAAAGTCACCTTTTTTTTTTTTCCCTTCTTGCAGCTCCCCTTTTTTCCCAATCGGTCCGCGCGCAGGCGTAGCTTTTTCCAGCAATGGAGGGTTTCATGTCGTCTCCTTTCCTTTTTGCTGGAGTGACCTAATCCGCAGACAGCTGTAAATGAGGGGCTTTTCTTTCTTCCCCACTTTTTTCCCCAATGAGAGAAGAATGCAGGTTGCCCGCATCCCATTCTGAAAGCAACCCTCCTACCGTCCTGCTTTTCCCCTCCTCATGGATTTCTAGCGTTCCTTTTCTCTACACCGTTCCCTTTTTGTATTCACGGAAAAATCTCTGCTCTTTCTTTGTTGTGAGAGAGTTTTTGAAGTTGTTTAAACATCCAAATGTAACTTTCCCCCGGACAATAGGAACGCTATCCCTCCCCCTTTCTATTGCGTAATTCCCTTACTCTTGTTCGGTCTTTTTATGGTTCTTCCCCTTCGTCTCTGCCAAAGGCCCTATTTGAAAGCACCTCCCCCTTCCTTTCACCGGGCTGTTCTCCCTCTTCTTCACGCCAGCCCCCCAATCGACTTCGACGGCATTTCCTCCATTTGATTTCCTCCCGAGGAGGCTTCCCTTCTTTTTCCCCCATCGCGGTCTCCCCTTTCTTCTTTGAGAGGTGATTTTTTTCCTCCTGATACCCAGCCTTTTTTCCTCCGCATATAAATTTTTTTCTTTTTCCGAGAACACTTACAAACCCCCCCCCCCGGCCCGAGTTAGATTCTTCAAAGCGTACTTGTCTCCCCTAAATATATTCGCCGGCGTAGGTCCTCCACCAAAAAAATGTCTTTTTCACTCTCTGACAGGAAACATTCCCCCTTCTATGCCCTTTCTCCCGAGCTGCTCCTTCCTCTCTTAATACAAAACAAAATTCTTTTTTTCATGAATTCCGGCTAGAACTTCCTATTCGATGCTCTTTCCTTTTTCCAATTTCATGGGCCATGTCTTCTTTCTCCTTCTGTCCCCTCCCTCCCGTCATAAGATCCCTTTCCTTTTTCGAAGTGAGAACTTATTTGCTCCAGTCCACTCGCCGGGTTTTTTCAGAGTAGCATTGTCCCATGTCCCCCCTTTTCTCTGAACCAACCTTTTCTTTAGTCAAACAACAGAAATTCCACTCCTTTCCTTTTTTTCGCCAGTTCTTCCTGTCCCAGTTTCTCTAACGGTGCCCCCCTTGCAGGATACGATAAACTTTTTCTCTTTTTTTTTCGGAACCCTCCCCCCCCCCCGAGATTTTCCCACCCCTCCTGCCGAAGCCTTTTCAAGAGTTGTTCCCCCTCCCCCCTTCTCCCAAGGAACCCCTCTTCCCCTACAACGGCTTCCCTCTTTCTTTAGACACATGAGCGCGCCCGATGCTTCATCTATTTTTTCCCTTTAGTCAATTTAAAATTCCAGTTCTTCTTCTCTTGGGGTAAAGTTTTTCCTTTTTTTTCATTGCTCATGCTAGAATTTTCGCTTTTTTTCCCCTTATCCGGATCTGATCATTTCATAGGATCCCGCCTTCCTGACAACTTTCCGGAGCTTCGACTTTTTCTCTTTAGTATTGAATATGAAGCCTTTCTCCCCTTCTCCTCTCCGTATTTTTCTATGTTCGTATACAGTTGAGATAGGCCTCCTTTTTTTTTTCCCCGTGTCAATGATTACGGCCCATAATTACTCTTAGGTAGACTTCTCCTTTTTTCAAAGGTGGGCGGATTTCCCCCTTTTTCCCCCCTTCCCTCTTCCGGACTGGAATCCTAAGACTCCGACAGGGGAAGTTCCTTTTCAGACACACACAGGATAGATGTTTATCTTCTTGCCCGATGTGGATTCCTTCATTTTCCAGTTAAGACATACCCCCCCTCCTTCTTTCCCTCCCTCTTTTTTTTGTGTGTTCCGAAGTACGCCCATCCCCCTCCTCTGGTTGTGTGTGCCAGATCGCCTTCCCTCTTCTCAAATTAGAGTGGCATTTGCGCCTCCCTCCACCCCTTTTACCGATTTTTCCTTTCCCGGTCTGTGGTCTCTCGCAGCGCCTTTTTTCCCGGAAGATTCAGGGGCCTGCTACCCCCCCCTTCTATATTGTTGAACTTAGTTAGGAGTTTCTTTTTTTTTACTTGGACCCCCAAATGTACCGCTTCCCCCTTTTCGATGGGTCTTTTTTTTTTCTTCTGCCGCGGTTGAAGTCCTTCCCTTTGATTTTTGGGGCAAAACTTCCGCCTTTTTTGGGAGCACTCTGAAGGTTAAAAGAAGATCATGACCATTTCTTTCGATATCTTTTACTTTTCCTGAAATATAAGACAAATTCGACTTTCTCCCCTTTTTCGAGCAAGACCCTGGATGTCTCGATTTCTCCAGCAGCGTATTTGGGTTTTTCCCCTACTTTTTGGGAAATTATGCGGGAGATATC
>Ga0179593_1311538_pt1 | contig 18012 bp, 28 predicted proteins | sample CZODoug2_1_08_16_FD_185931 | JGI IMG/M metagenome (GOLD analysis project Ga0179593, IMG submission 185931) | Vadose zone soil fungal communities from Angelo Coast Range Reserve, California, USA - CZODoug2_1_08_16fungal (PacBio error correction) | ecosystem: Environmental > Terrestrial > Soil >... | reverse complement strand
TCTGAACGTTTGACCTTCGTCTTCCCCTCCTGACATTTGTACCGTGGGCCACCTATCTCCTTTCAAGTTATGCCGTTCCGCCCCACTTAGACAGTTGAATTCTCGGGTAGACTTTTAGCGCCATCTTGCTGGACTCCCTCTTCCTTTCCCGTTCAGTTTTAATCTTTTTCCTAAGATTTTTTCCTTTCCCTTCTCCCTCCAGTTCTTTTTTCCCCCCTTTTGGAAGGCGGTTTGTTTTTCCTTCCTTCCCCCCCCTTGATAATTCACGCTTTTCCCATTTTTTTTAGCTATTCCTTTTTCGCGCACGCTAGACCCTCAGGCCCATTGGTGTGTTTTCCGACCTTCTCTCCCCGGTCTTCTGAGGCACATTGTCTTTTCCAGCCGAACCCCGTTTCATTATGGCCCCGCGTTTCATAGTTTCTCGTTCAAACCTTTGAAGGGCCTTTTCTTTTTTTCCCCCCCTCTTCCTATTACTCCCTGAGAAGCGTTCTCACATTCCCAGCTTACTTTATCGCTTTTTTTTTGTTTTTTCCAATTCATCGGCATCGTCAGGCCGACTCCTCCCAACATCGCCTTGTTAGGTAAACCCCATTTCTGACCCCACTTTCCTTTTACCTTCCCTGCACGCTTCTTTTTCCAAAACCGACTTTCCCCGCTTTTCTTTTCTCGTAATTTCTTTTCCCTTACTCCGGCCCCGATTTTCCTGCCACCCCCATCGCTGATCAGAAACGCTTTAGATATGTTCTTTGATAACACCCCCCTTTCCTTTGGCATCCCCCCCTGCGGAAATCACGATATGGCCGCTATAACTTGCCCTTACTTTGACCCCTTCTGAACATTTTTCGTTGCATTCCTCCCATCCCCCCCTTTCCCGTCATTAATAAGACATGCCGAATAATTCTTCTTTTCGTCCATTGAAGACCTTCTCTCCGCCTTCCCCTTTTTCTTTCACCATGTCTCTTTCGTTACTCTTTTTTGGACCTCCCTTCCTTATTCTGGTATCCGATCCTTCGGGTCCCCGGTAAAAGCCAGCCTGATGGTTTCTCCCCTTCTAGCAGTTTCTCCCCCCTCGTCATTTTCCCCATTGTGTTTTCCGACTTCAAGCATTTGTAATGTCTTTGGTCTCCGTTAAGACCCTTCCCATTTGTCTTTTTCACTAAACACGTTCAATTTCCCTTCCCCCCCCTGCCTGGTTCATTTAATTTAAAGGCCTTCGTTGGCAGTCTTTGTACTTTCCCGTTGTCACCCTCATCTATACGATAATGGGGGGGCAACTCAACTCAGGTTCACCCTCCCCTCTTTCTTACCATCCCTGCCCAAACACCTTCAATGCTCCAGCTCTATATCCTTCCCTTTACCACCCCCTGGCCGACAGTTAGTTATAACAATTTCATTTTTCCAGGACCATTCCCCTCCCCCGGCGTCACCGAACTGGCGTTTTTTTTCTTTCGTTCCCCCCCTTCCAATCAGATCCAGACGTTTTGCCCAGAATGGCCAAAGAATAAAGCCTCGTCCAACAAGGTTTCTCCCCACTCTCCTTTCTTTCAAGTGCAATACAGCCAATCCAACCCGTCCTAGAAACCCTCGAAGCGCGCCACCTTCTCTACATCCCGGTCATCCCTTCAAATTTTTTTCGATTGGTTCTTTTTTTCTTCCGCACTAAAGGTTCATGAGGATTATTCTTGGTCATTTTCTCCTTTCCCCCCGGAGTTTGTCTTTTCCTTTGTAGTCATTCCCTTACCACTAAACCTTGATGAATCGCTCCCTTTTCTACAGTTTTGCAGTTGACCCCGCAATGAGATTGCCTACGCATTTCTGTGGCTCTTTTATTCCTCTTCAAATCGCCTCTGTCTATACCCCCCTTGCGCACCTCCAAATCCTAGAAGCTCATCGCCTTCCCTTCTCCCACTTTTTTTATTCTTCAAACTGCTTTCCGCATTTCTTGCTAATGCTCTGTCCCCCCTTTATGGACGATATTCATTGCTCTCCTTCCAGATTAAAAAGGCTGCCCGACACCCTCTTCTGCACTTTTTTGTCCTTTGTTTGGACTTTTCCCCATTCTCCTGACGCCTGAAGGAGGCCCTCCTTTTCATGCGGCCAACACTTCCTCTCCTCCCCGATCTAAACATTACAAGGACAAAGCCCTTCCGACTACCGACTCTTTCTCCTGGAAGCTGTAGGTGTCAATTTTGCTTAAAGCCCTTACCTTCTTTGCGCTTCTCATGTTTTTCTCCCGCGTACTAAGGGTCGTCTAATCCCCTTTCTTTTCCCCTTCCTCCTCCCCCTTTTGGCCTGCGTAGGATCGGCTTTCACCACTCGGTGTGATCTTTACTTTAAAGCAACATAGCGACCTTTTCCTCCTTCATTCATTCCTCCCCTCTTGGGGATTCCTTGGGTCCCAATCTTTGCCCTCACTCAAACGTCTATGTGCGCGACCCAACGGCTTCTTTTTCCCACCTGTCGTCGTGCCAAGCGGAGGTTCAGCGGACGTTTCTCTTTGTCTAGGTGGCGCGCTGTGTGGTGCAGAGATCATCGAACTACCTTTATGGATGCATTCTCTCCTTCTTTTTCTGTACACCTTTAGGAAGGGGAAACATAAATTGCCCTCCATGGCACACTACTCGGTTTTCTTGTGAAACGAGCTGATACGTGTCGATCTGCGCTACTCCATCTTCTGGTGCACGGCTTACTCTATTTGATCACGAGCATTTCTCCAATTTTCCAGACCTTTTGTATGTATCTCGGGTCTCACAACTGCTTCTTTTTCAAATATTTCTCTTTCGCTCGGCACTTTGTGATTTGTTCCAACCGACCTCCCCCCACCTGCTGATTCCCTTAGCGTTAAGGATAGAAGTTCCGAGTTTGTGACACGCACGATTTCCAGCTCTTTGGGTTATCCTCCCCCCCCTCCCGAGCTTCTGTGGATTGGTTATATCCTCGAGGGTCGTCGTTCCGGCCATGCACCTGAGTGGCCCTCCCTCACTGAGATCATGATAAGTCAAAGATTACCCTTTGCCTTTTCCCTCCGGTTACCTTTACGTTTTTCCTCTTCCCCCTGCTTTTTTTTTTTTACGGCCGTGCCAGTTTGAAATCCATCCAATAATGGTCCGGCTGCGAAAGCCTTTTTCCCCTTCTCCGGGGTTATTGAATGATAACCCCAAGCTCCCAGCCACTCTTTGGTAGCTCCGTTGCCCATGCTTTTTTCACCCGGACCTCCACTGCTGACGCGACATATTCCCTGCTTCCCCTTTGATGAATTTTAAGCCTACTGCTGGTTACCGATTTTCTAACTGCGCACCTTGTGTGCTCACCCCTCCTTTTCTAGTCGGGTGTTCCCATTATCTGAATTAAGGGATGACTTTGCGCGTTTCTCCCCCCCCCTCTGCCAAACAAAGGATCTTCATTACAATGTTTCGGCCAACCCCTTATCGCTGGAAGCCCTCATAAAATTCGTTAACACCGTCTTCCCTTCCAAAACCCCGCAGCTTCCCCCTCCTCGGCGTGCTCAAGGAAAGGCTCTTCTTATTTCTTTAATCCTGAATTTTACCTTGAGGCTTTTTTTCCTTTCTGCCCCTCTTTTCTTCTTTTTGACTGGGAATCGGTTTCTTCCTCATTTGCTCGTTGCAAGCGAGAAGCTTGTTTGACTCCAGTAATCAGATCTTTTCGGGCCTTTTTGGGCTTCCCGTTTCTCACCACACAAGGGCACCTTAACTCTTTTTTCTTTTGGAATGCCGACCCTCCCCTCCCTTGGCTCCCGTTTTGTATGCCCCCCTTTTGCTTCTATTCGCTTAGGAATTTCCTAAAGTCTCGACGCGGCCCATGACCCCAGAAATTTATGCCTCGGTCAGAGGTCCGTCCCGGTTGACCTTCTCCTTTGGCCCACCTCTTTACAAGTTATTAGGTTGTGGCACTCCAGGCTCATGGTTAGCCCCTTTCGGATGCCCAGCCAGGCCCCCCTTTCTTGTTTGCCCTTTATCTGAGGATTTCAGAATATCTCCTTGCAACCCACGGACTTTTGAGGTCCCATTCTTCTTCCTTTGCGCCGGAATTTTCTGATCATGATCATTCCGGTTTTAGGTCTGGCCCACCAGTCTAGTAAGATCTTGGACAGGGCCCAGATTACCCCCCCCCCCCCCTTTTTGGATGATCGGTCTCTGAAGTTACCAGACGGCGCCGGAGAGCAACGGGTCCCCCCAAATCGAGTCCGGCTCGCATTTTCGTGAAACGCGCGAATCTGGTGGACTTTTTTGCACAAGTCACATTTCTGCAATCGCCCCCCGCCCCTGGGCCCCCTGTTGGCTTTTTTGCGCGCAAACCCCCTCCCCCCCCCCCCCCACCCTACCCAGCCCCTTGAGCCAACGCTCGAAAAGTCGATCACGTAGATGCCCGGTAATCCAGCCTCTCTCCGCTCACCTGCCCTCTTAAGACCCCTGAAACTTCCTCCGCGGTGGTCTTCCGCCTTCCAAAACTCAGGTGGTGCTGGATGCCTTTATTTTTCCCCGGACCCGTTTGACAAGAAAAGTTCGGGTTCCCTTCAGCCTGGGCACCTGTTTTTCGCTCTGGCTAAAAAAACAACCGAGCTGCCCCTCTGAACCCATTCACATTAATGCGACGACTTCCGAAAGCGACAGATAAGTTTCTTACCCGACGTTTTGATTGAGGGCAACTCTTCCCCCCTCCTTCTTACCCGTCTAGGTAAGTCCGTTTTATATTAACCCGTTAGGCGAGGCCTGCTGGCCCAGCGCCGGAAGATCAAGGTGAGATGTGCTCTACGCTGCGAGCCAGGCCCTGTTGACGCCGTTTCCCTTTTTGCTTAAATGTCACGTACCACTGAACACCCCGATTCGCAACCTTTTGCCGCTTTATTTTAATTGGAGGTCCATATTCTGATTCACCTACCCCCCTCTTCCCTTCATCCCTGTGCGGATAGCATGTCTTTTTGCCGTTGTCCTCTTTTTTCGTAGGTTGTTTCTGAATGTCTTTTTCCCTCCCTCACACCTTTAGGAGAATCCTCAACCACGCGTATCACCCTTTGATACCCATTGCAGGTTCGCGGAACCTTTTTGGAAGCACTTGCTTTCGACGTCCTTCTTCCGATCTTCGTCAACATTACTTCGCGTGCTTGCTTCTAACCATATTGATCGGGGAAGATTTCCCTTTGCTCGTAATTCGATTCCCCCTATGGGTAAGATCTTGTATGTGCTCCACTTGGTATACCAGGCCAGGAGGATTTTTCTTCTCTGCGTTGAAGTCGATGGAGTTGTCTTTTGTATATCTTGGCTTGGCCCTTCAATATCTTGTATCCAGTGTGATATTAATATAATTTAGGGCCCCCTCCCTTTCCCAACTTCTTGTTATTGTTTCTCGCCCTCATAACCCGCCTCCGCACACGGTATTGTTTTTTCTGTACCCGCCCACTTGTTCTCTTTCAAACCGTAAGTTTGACTGATAGTTTGTGCTTCCTCTTTTTTGGCGATAGGGCCGTTTTTGAGGTTTTTCTTTTGCTCTTTATGAAAAAGGTAGCCGGTTTTGATTGACCGTTGCTTTCTCGGGGTCGTTATCCTTTTCGAGATTTGCTCTTGTTGCTGAGCCGGCCTCTTTCCAAACCAACGACTGTCGTTGCCCCAAGCTTTCTTTCTTTTTTCCTTTACGCCTTTTACAATTTTAAGATGGAGACTTCTAGGTTTTCCCTTCCGATCTCGCTTTCGCACTCGATGGGTCGTTTTTTTACGGTTGTTCGGTATTTCCTCCAGCCTTTTTCCCTTTTTGCCATTATCGGTATAGCTGCTTTAGAAAGTGGTCTCTCTCCCCCTAGTTGTTTCCCCCGTTCCGACTTCCAGTTTAAACTTCACGGTGCTGTTTTTTTCTTGACGAGACTTCTTAATGTGTTTTGCCTCTTTGTTCCTCCCCGGTATGCCATGGAAGTATTGGGTGCATTTTCTCGTAGCAGTCCCCTCTCCCGTGCTTTGATCGTCCAAGTTTTGTAATTTACGTAGAAGATTTTTTAACAAACTCTTTTCTCCTATTCTTTATGTTTTTTTCTTGTCCCCCCGAATCTTAGTTGCTTACCAAGCAGCAAGTGATGATGCCCTCAGTATCGCTGACTCACCCCTCTCCGGGATTTGTTCGGCATCCCTCCTTCCTGACTACGCTATGGATGACGACGTTTTAAGGTCATTTTCGTCCCAATCGTTTGAGTCCTTTTTTCTGTTCTCGCCTGCCGACCTTTTTCCATTTTCCGCCGGACCGTCGTGATTCGAGCCCTTTTGTGATTCTGTTCGATTCTATTGATTTTTTTTCTTCCCGGGGACTTAAGCGTCAGCTCCTGTTTCTCTATGGTTTTTCTAAATTTTATGATAGTTCGGCTCCCAGGCCACCCCCTTCTGTCTCGGTCGGAATTACTGGACGGTTTTCATGTGTCTGTTTACCCCACCCGCCAGTGTCCGGGTACTGCAAGTTTTGAATCCCTTTTGCGATTTGTACGGCCTGGAACCTCTTCCTTCTTCCTTATTCTACCCCGAGGGGATGCTTGTTCTCCCTTCGGGACTTTCCTCCTTTTTCTTCCCTCCCCTCTTCCTTTTGACCTCCCGCTGCAATGCTCCGGACCTGCGGGCACTAATCTCTTTTTTGGCTGATGTCGTGAATGTCCGCAGTGCCTCATCTTTTGTCGCGGTCTCAACCCCCCCAGTATGTATGCTATCGGTGTCGTAAATTGCAGAGAAAACTAAGGAAGCTTTCTCTTTTGAATTTGAGTCTCACCAACCCCGTCCCCATTTGATAAGTCCCTCCTCTTTCTTTATCTCTCTTAAGCCAATTTTTTTACTCCCCTTTTTCGGCCCCTTATAACGTTCGCCAGAATTTACTCCTAATGGCCCTTTTTTTTCGTTACTTTCTCTTGTATCTGCTTTTCCACGACCTAAGGAAAAAAGTGATCTTTTTATCTTTTGCTGCCGTCCAGTTTTCCCCTTCAGACCCAATCTCCCTCTCTTGTATCTCCTTTTGTGAGTTTATTTCTATTTTCTTTACCCATTCCCTTTTTTTAAGCTCTTTCTTTTTCACGCATCCCAGAAGAACCTCCCCCCCCTGAAAGCTGCTTGGAGATCGTTGCGCAGTAGCTCTGTCGTTTGACCTTTCCCCTTGTCAGGTTTCCACATCCTTTGTCTCCTCCTAGAACTTTAAAATCCTTTCCGCGTTCTTCTCCAGTTTTCTTCCGGAGTGGGACAGGACGGGGTTCTCATCCTTCAGATGTTTAGCCATTGTCGCCTCACCTCTTCCTCCCCGCTAGATAGTCCCTTGGTGATGCCCCTTCGCCCCGCTCTGCTGGAATAAATCGGCGTTACAACCCTCTTTCCAACGGAGACTTCTTTTCCCCCCCCTGTTTTATGTTTCTTTGTTGAGTTATCCTTCTCCTTGCCGTTTTCCAAACCGACAATCCTCTCCGTTCTCCCAGCTTCTATTGGTTCCTTTCAATAATTCACGTTCCCGGCCGCCTACAACCTCTCTTCTTCGTTCCCAACCCCTATCAGCAATTAAATTTCCCTTTTACTTCCCCTTCCTCGTTTGTTATCAACCGGACACATTTACCCATCCCCCCCTCCGCAGCCAGTCTCCATTGGGCCCTTTAGTATTTTTCTCTCCCCCTCTTTTATTTTCTGCCCCCCGGATAGAGCATCTCTCTCCGCTGCAGGCCGCCCCCCGGTCGTTATCCAACCAACCGATTCCAGACGCTGCAACCTGGGCCACCCCTCTCCCTTGAATCATCATCCCCCTTCCGACTCTTTGCGGCTTTTTTTTGGAAAATTTTTCCCCCCCCTACATGGCTGATCCCCACACCCTTTTTTTCCGATTCAAGAGACTCTTTTTCCCTCAATTTTCCCTTCACTCTTCAGCTCTGTTTTCGCACCTTTTTTATTAATCCGTTATCCCCTTGGGTCTTGCACCCCACCACAGCTCCTGTTTTTATGTCTTCGATAATTGGCCCTCCATCTTGAGTTATAAATTCTCTTTTACTTCAGGTACCCTCCCAATTCTCTATAATTGTGGTTTTGATGAGTCCTTTTCTCTTTCTTTTTTCCCCTCTCCATTTTTCCACAATTGTGATTCGACCGCGTCAGATCGTCAACCGGCCGTGTTCCCATGGCTTCCACTGAGTCAGCTTCCCCACCGTTTTTATACACGTTTTGAATAAAAGTCTCCGTTCCTTTTTCACCCTACTGCCGTAGGGCACTTGATTCCCCAATCTGTGTCTCTTACCAAGTTCTTTCCCCCTCCCTTTTTTACCAATGTCGGCACACTTTACCCCTCCTCCTCCCGTTAACTCAAAAGATGAATACAAGACACTTCGGCCTTCAAACGACAAAATTTTCCTCTTGCGACAGTTTTCGTTGGCCCTGCATACAGCAGTTTCCACGCAACGACGGACACCTTACCCCCCCCAACTCCGCCCTGGCGTTCCACTGTTTTTGCCGGCTTTCCTGCCCCCTCGTTTTCCGGCTCCCTAGCTCTCAATAACTGATACGGCACCCCCCCTTGTTTTTTTTTTCTCCAACACGGCCTTGGTCTGCGTAATCACCCCATTCCCCCCCCCAGGACCCACATGCGACTCCTCGCCCGTGCTAGCTTCCGAGTGCAGGAACAGTTTTGGCCCCTTTTTCCTGGTTACCATAAACGGTTCTTTTGTTCTGCGGATTTTCGCTCTTTGACGTTTCTGTCACTTTCGTTTCCCCCTCCACCCCCCCAATACCGGCTAATCGTCCCTTTTACCGGATCTTTCCAGGTGCCAATTTTTTCACTTTTCTTCTCCCATTCTTTTTCAATCTTACCACGGCACTTCCGAGACCTAGAATACCCTTCGCAACGTCCACCTTCTTACTTTCACCTGACCTTTCCTCATCGTCGACAGCCAGGAGAAAAACCTTACCTGATTTCCTACATTCTCCTCCCTCCCGCACGAGTGCTTTTTCAACTCCCTTTTCTATAGGCTACCCCATTATCCATGTGTTCTTCACATTTTTCTCCCCGTTTGGTCTCTAGCTTGTGTGAGGATCCTGCCCTCCCTCGACTGTTCGTATGCCCTCTCTCCCTTCCAACAAACTGCCCTAAGCAAAGCTCGACCGTTGGACACGGCGACCCCTTTCTACTTCTTTTCCCTTTTTCTCGCTTGAATCTTTGGACCGTTGCGGGTTCCCTGTGTTTTTTCCATAAGTTCCCTGAAATCCCCACTGTATGCTCATTTTCCCATCTGGGGGTTAATCCAGGGTCCTGTAAATGAGTACGGATCGGCTGCTTTGCTCCGCTGATAATTGCACGTAAATCCCTTTTCTTCTCGGCTTCTCTCCAGGCATCGCTCCGTGGTACGATGCCCCCTAGCCGGGATCCTCCCCTCGACGGGGATTCGAGGTTCTGCCTCCACAAACGTGTTTTCCTCCACGGAGTTTGTGTTCGTCGTGCGATTCCGCGACTTTTCGATAGGTTCACCTTTTCCTTGTTCGTGTTTGGAGTTTTTCATTCTCGATGTAGCAGAAAAAGCCTTGCGCTTCCTCTTCCTAGGATCTACGTGTTTTTTCTGTCCCCACCAGTGTTCGACGTTTTCACCCCTAATACCCTCCACAGACCGGTTTTTTCTGCAGCCCCCCCGAGCTTGTTCGATCTTTTTCTTCTCTATATTTTTTGTGAGGGTATTATCGGCTGTGGCTCCCGGGCCATCCCGTTCTCACGGTTTTCCTCCAAGGTTCTGATGATGTACGACTCCGCGCAAACTTCCCCGATTTCGGTCTGATGGTCGTCTTCCTTCTGTGACGTTGTTCCTACACGGAGACCACCGTAATTCGCGCGTACGGGATTCCGAGTTTTGAGACAAGATTTTTCTCTTGCGCCTGGGACAACTTTTAGCGAGCCTGATCCCTCCGAGGTTTTGGGAGTGGTTCTCGCCTCTTTGTCCGGCCTTTCCATGCCCCTTGGTGGCGTCAACCCCCGCCAAACTTCCTATCTTAAGCCTGAGACTCCCTCCTGGAACCCACGTTTTCGTTTTCCTGCGTCGTTATGCGGCCTTCTTCGTGAAAAGAATGGCCATGAAGGGTTAAGAACGCCGTGGGCCTTCCCCGCTTGGAGTTCTAACCCTAAAAGAAAAATATTTCTTCTTTTTCATGTACTTTCACCGGAAGGAGAGAGGAGACACCTTCTTTTTGGATCCCTGGGCCCTTGGCCCTCTGATTTATCACATTTTTTCCCTTTGTGCTGTTATCGCCAACTGCCCTTTTTTTTTTTCGCGGTCGCGGGCGGTTGTTCCCCATGAGGATGGGTCTTCCTTTTTTCCGCTGAAGCACCTCGGAGCCCAACTGATTTTTCTGAAAAAGTATCTGTCTCCTTTTCGACCACCTCTTCCTTTCAAGCGAAAGACCCAAATGCGCTTTCCCAATAATGCGGTTTCCCTTTTCCCGCCACGCTCTATTATTTTGTTTTTTTTTTTCGATACTCTTCTCCTTGAGCAGCCTAATTGGACCCCCTCTTCTGTTTGGAAGGAATCGGAATCTCCTTCTTGGCTTGGCCCATCTCCTCCCCTCTTTTTTGACCCGTTACTTTCATGTTTCTCATCAGTTTTCTTCTTTAAAGCGTTTTCGCCTCCTGCCGCCCAATCCTCGCATTTTTTCCACGTTTTTACCGCGGAGCTCTCATTCTCCCTCGTTTCCCTCCCTCTCCTGGCCCCGGTCACCCTTATCCCTTTCTCCCCTCTCTCCCTTCTCCAGACGTTTCGAGACGTTCTTCCTTCTCCCGGTGAATATCCTTTAAACGCTCCCCTTATTTTCTGGTCGCCAGGTCCTATTACAATCCTTTTTGAGAATGGCATTCCCCTTCTTTCTGATGACCTCCAAGGCCCCCCTTATTGTTTTCAATTATTGCGGAACCTGCCTCACGACGCTTAAAAAAGGATCTTTTCCTCGCGTCGTTTTCGCGCCGTTCAGTCTTTCTTCTCATGATCATCCTTGTTACTGTCTTCAACCCATAGAAGCTGGCCTGTCCTTTGAAACGCTACCCCTAGAACTAGTTGTCGGCTCGCCGACGGTTCCAGGATGCGCTCCGAACTATTCTTTCCACAACCCTTCGCGTCCGGCCTTCGTCCCTTCCTCGCTGTCTTCTGTACGTTTTGCGCCCGTGTTCCTGTCCCCAGCCGCTCCACCCCACTTCCCCGGTGGGACCCATCCGAATTTCGCTGACATCATCCCGTCGGCGGATAGCCCCGGACAGTTATATGCCGGTGACTTCCTCGATATTTCCGCCTTTCCCCGCTCCCCGTCTCTCCTCTACCAAAAGTATAGAGGTTCTGCGCCCCCCCCTCCAAAACGTTTTGGTGTTTTCTGCTTTAGTTTGTTCCCGTCCCCTTTTTTAATAGAAAATCGTACTCTCGCCTCCCTTCGGCCTTCTTCCTTTCCCGGTGTTCTTCTTTCTTAGATTCACCGACCCCACTTTCCCCCCCCCTTCTGAGGCGGTATTTCGAAATTAACCCGACTCCCATTCCTTTTAAGATTGATGATGGCAACGTGCTCCCCCCTCCTCGATCCCGTCGTTTCTGATGTTCCTCTTTTTTGCATACCCTTCCTCTGGATGGACAAACTCACCCGAAGACTATGTGTCTGAAGATAGCGCCTGATCACCGCTCCCCGGAACATTGGATTTCCTTCCAGTCATTCCCCTTCTTCACCCTTCTGTTTACCAGAGAATTTGAACCCCCTTCCCTTCTGGCGGTAATCTTCCCAACCCATCTATGCCGCTTGTAACAGAGTAGGATGTCAGACAGTTCTACTGCTGCTTCATTCCTGCTTCGAATGAGATTGCCTCTGAAGTCACCTAGCTTCGTATAACCCCTCCCCTATCAACGTCACCCCATTCTTGTCGCTCCTTTCCCCGAATGGGATACACTCGAATGCCGATAGGCCCTCGATTTATCAAATTTGAATTCGCGCTGTCTAATTGTTATTTTTTAAGATCCCAGTTGATATGTAATGGTTTGCAGGTTAACTTTTTCGGGCCATGGACTCCTTCCTTGTCGGTTTTGCACTGTTGACTTCTTTCTCTTAGTAGGACGCTTGACTTTTCCATTGTTGCTTCAACTATTATGTCACCCTTGGCATATCCTTTGACCACTTGAGGTTTCTGATATGGTATGGCCGAGGCCACACACCAACCTCCGGGTTTAAAGGTCTGGAGATCAGAAATGCTCTTCACCCTTTCTGTCTTCACCCGCCCCTTTGATAGCGTCGAAACCTTGATTTGAAGCATATCCCGTTAGGAGTTCAGTGCCTTGTTGGGTGTGCTTCTGATCATTCAAGTACGAAGGTGTTTCTCAATTTCCTTCTCGGCGTTATTCTTCCCTGACTGATTGCCAGCGTTTTTCCCCGATGGATGATAAGACTCCCCACCCACCCCGACGTTCGGTTTTGAAGCAGAGTAGTGAGTTTCCCCCCCGTTTTTTCAATTGTAAGGACTTCTCTGGAGCTGGTTGTTTGAGTCTTACCCCCCTCTTTCTAATTGCCTCCTCACCTGTACTTGATATTCAGCTGGTCTTTTCCCCTGAGCGAGATGGTTCCCGTGCGCCACCTTAGATGCACGTTTTTGTCCGCGAAACAGAGTTTGTCCGTGCCTCCTGATGTAAATGGTACCTTTCCCCTTCGCTTGAACGCTGACTCTCCCTTCCCCGGCCGATGCAACAGTTAAGAAGGCCCTTTACTTCTCCCGGGATTTGCGTTAACCTCAAGGTTTCATCGTACACTGTGCACACTTCTTCCCTCCTGCCCTCGTCCCTTTCACCCCGTCTTCAGTCTTTCTTTTTTGAGTGGCCTGTACTCGGTCAGCACTTTTCCATCTTTTCTCCTAAAGCGAGAGAGCCTTCCGCGTATTTTTTTTTTTAAGCCAGCCCTTTATCATACGTCCTCCATTCGCTTTCTTTCCTCTTTTCAGGTTGGCAACAATAGTAGTAGCAGGCTTGAATGGGGATGTTTGGCTCTGGCCTGCTTTTTTCAACCCCCCTTTCCCCTTGCAGGCTGGCGATATTTCCCTTCTGGTCTGGATGGCGAATGGTTTCTGTCTCAAGCCGGACTTTATTGTTTGATTCAAGTTTTCCCTTGCGGTCTTCGGACTAGTCTTCTCTCGCCTCTTTTGTTTTTCAAAAGAGTGAGATTCTGCCCCCCCATGCTGCTCGGGGGCCCTTTGTTCTTTTAGTGATTCGACTTTGCCAGTCCCCCTGTTCTTTTAATTTCTATTTGATTTACGAACACGTTTAGTATGTTGTAGTCTGTCTTCCATTTTCTTTTCCTTTTAGTATTTTTTTTTCCCTATTTATAAACCAAGATTTTACTTTCTCGTCTTTGAAGAAGTATGGAATCAGGTGCAGTTTACCTGCTTTTGGTCTCCCTTAAGTCTTTCTTTTCCATCTTCTACTATCTCGTTGCTTTTGATTTTCCTCAGCAGCATCGGGGCTTGATGGCTCAACCCCTTGCCCCGACCCGGTTTTTCGATGTGGCGACCCCTTTCCCTCTCTCAATCGAAGGAAGGTCGCGGCAGCATCCCCGTCCCACCCCACAGTAATAGCCAATCCCCCTGAGTCTTCTTCTCTTTTTTTTCCATTCGATGGACGACCAAGGCGACTGCCAGGAAATTATAACGGGCGTCAAGTTGTCGCTACTTCCTCTTCTTCCTTTTCTGTAGCCCTTTTTGGTCGTCACTTTCTTCTCCAGAGACAGTCTTGCCCACAGGGATGGCATTTTGAAGATTCCTTTTAATTCAATCTCTTCTCCTAGTGTTTTTGGGAATTTATTCACAGGGACCCTCCTTTCATCTCCCAATTTTTGAAGTTTTTTGCGGGGCCCTAGAAAACCGTTTCTTTAGCCGACCCACATTTATGGTAACGACTTCCTTCTCTTCTTTTTTTCCCGTTTAGAGATCGCCGTTCCATGCTATGCATGCGCCATTCTGGGTAGTCCACTATCTTGGGAAGCCGAGAGACCAGCGTGTATTTCCTGGTGACTTCTTGTTTTTCGGTGGAAATTCTGCTAACCCCTCCCATCGATGTTTTTAGCTTCGCCCCCCCCCCCCAATTGTCCGCGCACCCCCTCTCGCCAGTTTAGGATAGGGTGGGCAGACCTCGAGCCCCCCTCTTGTTTCTCTTGTACCCCAACCGGCGCTTATTTTTCCCCCAAAGAACGTCATGTCCTCCGTTTTCGCGGTTCCCTTCCGTGCCGGACTTCTTGTAATCTGCACTCCTGCCGCCTTTTCCCCCCCGCATCGGCCAGTTCCCGATTGGTTGCGCTGGCCCAATATCACGATCGTGGGCCTAACACACCCCCTCCTTTGTTACCCCTGCCACACATTTATCAAGCTAGGTAAAATTAACGTTTTCCCAGGTTTCCCTTCTATTTTGTGTTCAACCTCCCCACCTAACGAACTTACCCGATACGCCCCCCCCGGTTTGTCCAGTATATAAGTCCCGATTTTCCTCTACCCAACCTCCCTTCTCTCGAGGCCCCCGATTTTTTTCTTCTCTTCCTTTTTCCGTGACAACATCCCTTAGTTTGACCATCCGAAATGCGGCCTCACCGCTCCCCTCTGTCGGATCTTTTTTCCGACTCCTTTTGTTGAACATTTTAGGTCAGGAACTGATCCCACCCTTACGCGTCATACCTCTCCTATTTCGCCCCCTCCTTAAACGGGCTCAATTACATCTTCGTTACTTCGGTGACATGCCGTATGTCGGGCTGGCACCAAAAAAGTACCTTCTTTGCGCCATCTCTGATCCTTCTTTCCCTCTTCTTCTGGTACTTGAACTCATCGGGGACATAAGGACACACCGAAAAGACTCTTCCCTTTGTTTTTTTCGGACAGCTTTCTTCCTATCCTTTCCACCTTTGATCGTCCCCCCTTACGGGAGATGGCTGGCGTCAAATCTGAATAATACCGTTTCCTTCTTCCCCTTTCCTTATCCTTTCCCAATTTGACTATTTTCTTTCATTTCCCCCCCCGATCCGGTTTTTTTTTTTTTTTTTTTTTGGGGTAACCTTTACCTGGATAGCACTCCAAAAAAATATTTTGACTCCTACCCGTTGGCCATTCCTTTCTACTTGGATTACAACTCCTCGATCATTTTCCTCCCCCAAGAACCAGACAGGCACGGAAAGAAAAAACTTTATTTGCCGAAAGTCTCTCTTTCTCTCAGGTACCCTTTTCTTCTCAAGAGAAGTTATCCAATTGCACCAAGTCCCTTACCACCCCCCCTTGGCGGTAAACCTCCCGTTTTTGAGGAGTTAACGGTCAGCCAGCCGTCCAGCGCTATAAGATTCCCCTGATAAACGACCCTACTTCAGTTGTTAAACACGGCGACGGGGGGTGAAAGTATCCGCCAATCACAGCCCCCCAGCCCAAGTTCCATCTTACCCCCCGTAGGAAGACCCTTATTCTCTACCTGTCTCCTTTGCCTTCCCCCCAGGTTTCTTTCCCGCTCTCCGTTGGAGTGTTCCGAAATTCCCCCCCCGGTTCCTTCCAATTCGTAGGATTTTTCCGCCCCCGGAGTTTTTTTTTTTTTCTTGCCTTGGTCCCCTGCCCCCCGACTGCACACCCCGCTATGTACTACCCGGCTTTCGCTTTTTCCCTTCTACCTGACCTATTATTGACAGCATTTCTTTGATCGGAGGCGCACGCCTGGGGTCAAGCTTCCACGCACTCCAGTAAAAGCTTCATCCGAGCTATCCCCCCCCCATGGCCTACCTCCCCCAAGTTATTTACCGTTCCGCTCCTCCGCCTGACTTTTCCGTTGCAACGGATTCACCTTCAGACTTTTTGATAGCTTCCTGGCGTCAGTCTTTAGGACCCGCATCCTTTGCCTACGGCCAAGTCGAATCCGATTTCCCATGTCTTCTTTTCCCCCATGTCGCGAACTGCATTGGTTCGTCAAGGGGGATAGCGTTGTTTCCCCATGGAATTCGCTCCCGCTTCCCCGGTTTTCTTCTTGGTCCAGATCCAATGCGGCCAACCTCCTAGAATCCTCTCCTAACTCTTCCTCCCTGACAATCCCATACTCTTCGTCGCCGGCGTTCCTTTGACGTTTCTTGGGGGCGGGTGGTTGCCTGATCGTTTTCCCTTTACCGGCTATGGAGGGATGCGCCGGTTACAGCTTTGTTCTTCGATCCTGGAATTTTTGGACGTTTTTCCCCCTGACTTAACTGCCCAATGGTTCCCTTCTCGGATCCAGCCTGCGACGCCGCTCCGGCGACCTCACTTCTTTTATTCTTCTTCTTTCTTTTCAGCCCAGGAAATGCGGCCCGTGAAGGCCAAGAAGCTTCCCCTTTCATTCTTCCGCCGGGTGATCTTTGGGTACTTCATCTCTCAAGCACCGATAGATGGAGCGCTTCCCTCCCCCCTATCGCGTTTTTTTTGACAGTCGTTTACCTCCGTTTTATATTCATCGACGGTCGAGCCCCCCCCCCTCCCCCCTTTCTTTTTAGGGGCGCGAGTGTGGTGGTCTTAATGATGAGCAGACCCCCCTATTGGCCGAGCCGCTTATCCTGATTCTCCCCCCTCTCTTTTGACAAAAAGCGGTTACAGGTGAAACAAAAGGTCCCGAAACTACCTTTGTTTTCTGCTGTTGCGTGCAGTCCACCTGTTTTTTGAATACTGTTCTCCTATTCGTCGACGCTCTCTCTGTGCACGGCGTCATATCTTTTGACCAACGGGCACTGAGACTCAGGTTGCTATACAATCGCGCTCCTTCGTTTTCTTTCCGAGGGCAGCTCCCCCCCGATTTTTCCTCGTTGTTCCTCCTCTTACTGTGGACGGTTTTTCCCCGGGCACCACGCTTTCGCGTCATGAGAGCCGGCTTTGTGTTGACAAGCAAGATTGCTCTTTGCGCCATTCTGGGACCTCTCGGTTCGATGCCGATGACGGGTGGGCCTGGTCTTCCTCGGTCCTCTTCCACGCCAATGCTTATTTCTACTGGGGCCTCCCCGAAACAGTTCCACCCTCCCCCACCTCTTTTCCTGGCGCACCCCGTCCAGAACCGAAGGGGACACCGCAAGTTTTCTCTCTGCCGTCGGCTGTTCCTTCCCACTCAACGCCCATTTCACCAGAACTGCCCAATCATGCGTTGGTCATCCTCTCCGTGTAGCCCCAGTCCGGGTGTTTTTTTTTTTAACCTCAGAAGGAGTGCTTTTACATTTTCTTTCCCTCTCCTATCGCGGCGCGACAACTTTTCTGGCTGGGCGCTTCGAGTGTTACCCCCTTTGGGCCATCGTTTTAGTTTTCCTTTCCTCCTGCCCTGGTGATCTTGTCGCCGAGGCTTTGGTGGTCATTCCCCTCTATTCAGGGGGCATTGTCGCCTTCGTCACGCGACTCCCTCGGGCAACTTTTCCTGAAAAGGATCTGTTTATTCGGCACCTTTTTGGCCTCTATATTCGCTTCCCTCTTTCCCAAAACGCAGCGGAATGCTGCGGTTGCCCTTTTCCCCCTCTCCTTCTTCCTCTTTCTTTTCCCCCCTTTTTTGTTGTAGATCTTCGGCGACTTCTTGAGCCACCTTGCAGCTGGAGTTTTGGTTTGAATCTTGTTTGAAAGCGACTCGGCTTCCTCGATGCTTTTGTTTGCTACCTTTTTAACTTCCTGATCAAGGGAATTTGGTGAGCTTAAAGAGTGGTATTTCCTGCCCCTTCCTTTTCCTTTTACCACCGTCCCTTCCTCCCTCCCTTTGTGAGGGGCGCGGGGGGTTTGGGTTTTTTGGGGGGGTGGGGGGGGGGTGGGTTCGGGTTTTTGGTGTTTTGGTGGGGGGGTTGGGGGGGGGTTTTTGTGTTTTTTTTTTGGTTTTTTTGGGATTTATTTTTCTCAATTTCCCCCCCCCAGACTTGTCCGCGCAACTGTTAATCCTAGAGAGGAACAGATACCCCCTGAAAATAGCCATCCCTGTGTTAGCGCCGCGCCCCTTTCACTGGGATAGCTCCCCCTATTTTTTTCGTCGCTGTTTTTCTCCAAAATAAACCG
>Ga0179593_1651173_pt1 | contig 18015 bp, 9 predicted proteins | sample CZODoug2_1_08_16_FD_185931 | JGI IMG/M metagenome (GOLD analysis project Ga0179593, IMG submission 185931) | Vadose zone soil fungal communities from Angelo Coast Range Reserve, California, USA - CZODoug2_1_08_16fungal (PacBio error correction) | ecosystem: Environmental > Terrestrial > Soil >... | reverse complement strand
GCCCCATTAATGTCTCTTTCCTGACGGTTGGTTCTTCACTTTTTCCCCCTCCTGCACCTTTTAAGCTTGTTTCTCTTCGTCACCGGGTGCGGGGTACACCGCACTAGCCGTCTTCGACTACCTCTTTTCAACTCCTAAAGACTCCGACCGTTCCATGCGAAGTTACCCCCACTTTTTTCTCCCTTTTGGAGCGTGGGAGGTGTCTCAGGTGGGATTGAAAACAAGTGTAAGCGGAGACGCGCGACACCCCCTTCAACCAGGCTTTTTTCAGACTCTTTTTCCCTCATGCATGTTGAACGGCCGTGCCCGGGGTGTTGTTAGATTCTTCCAGTCTCCCCCCTCCCCCCACTTAGTGAACAGCTCGGTGTAACCGGAAAAACCTGTTTAATGGATCTTTTGTGAAGTTCTTGCTTTTCCGGCTCGGTCTCTATTTGCCGATACCAATTGGCCCTCGTGTTCTCTCCGGGGGCGAGAGCTTTATTATTCACCTTTTATAAGTTTCTGTCCCTTCGACCCGTTTACCGGGGCTGGTAGAGTACCTTGGATAGGAGACAGTCTGGAACATCGGGGCCCTTTGACTCTTTTTCTTGTTGACCCTTCTTTAGTGGCCCGACTTGGGGAGTCTCCCAAGGATCCCGCTGATTCCTTCCCTCCCCTTTTTAGGAGTCGTTTTGCACGGGTATCGCCGGCCCGGAGATCGGCGTCTGAACCTTGTGTTTTTTTTGGTACTCTTGGGCATTTGAGCAGAATTGGCTTTTTGCTGTCCCCCCCCACACCAGCTCCCGCGGGTCCCACTCGTCGGTTTTCCCCTGGTTGGCGCTTTCCCAGCAGTTAAAAGACCCCCCCTCTCCAAAACTTTTACTGACAACAGTCTTCAATCGCGTGTTCAGGTGGTCTTGTACGCTGTTTATGTTATCTTTTCCAAAAAGGTTTCTTTTCCTTTAAGAGTGCTAAAGTTCCTTTTTGTGAGAGTGCCGGTTTTTACGGGTGGCAGCGTGTGGGTTTGGGGTGGAGGGCTGCCAGGCAGGGGCCTTTTTCTCAGTAGGCCTTTTCCTTTCTTTTCCCTAGTTTGGTTTTGGTGGCTGCAATGTTGGGAACTGTCGATGACTTTTGGGGTTGTGTGGAGCAGTCGTTTGACTTTGATTCTGGCGGGGCTCCCCCCCCCTCGGTCATCCGTATTTATATTGGTGAACTGGCAATTCTCTTTTTTCATTCCTTTTCCGACCAGGAGCTCTTTGAGTTCGCCTCGACGATACCAGAGAGCTTTTCCCGGCACCCCCCTTCTTCTGAACTACCGTCCCTTTTTTTACGGGCAGACCGGCGATGACTCACAAGTAGACCCACCCTAATCCCTTCGGGCTGACGCAGGCGTCCCCTTTTTTAGGACTTCAGGAAACAACCATCGGAAAGAACCTACCCTTTTGCGATTTTGACCTTGGGTGTGCCTTATTTTAGCGTTTTTGAAAAGTTTTCGCTGTTAGATGCACAGATAGCACGTAGAAGGCCTTTGCTTTTCCCCAAGCCTTCCCGGTGATTTACTCCTTGGCGTCTCGCTGCAGACCGGACACGACCTCGCGACCCCATTCCGATTCTGTCCAGACAGTCTCCTACTCTTGTTTGGAGAAGACCCCAACAGGTCGTCTCTTTATTTTTTAGCCTGTCCACCCTTGCGGATTGCCGAGTTCTCTTTCCCGACCCCGACTTCCTCACACCCTCGTTCATGCCCTGACTCGGACATGGCCTTAACCTTGCCCTCTTGTGGGAGAAGGTTGCCACCAGGCGACCATAGAGAATTTGTTAATAGCCCTCCTGAAGGTCAAGGGCATTTTTATCCTGCTTTGCGGTGATATTCTGTCCCCCTTTATTGAGATAACATTTGGTCGATGGACTCTTCTTAAGCCCCCGGTATGCTCCCCGAGTACAAAGACCCTTTGCCTTCCGGTTCCGACCTGCCGTCCCGACGACACAGCAAACGCGATCAGGCGGGTAAGGAGCCTTTCATCAGTTCTCTCAATTATGACCTTCCTTTTTTTTTTTGGTGACCCTGGAGCGGATGAAAGCCCTTGATCGCGTTGTCTGCTTTTCCTCCAAAACTTGGACACCTTTCTCTGATAGAGCCCTCGAGATTAGAAGCATCCTTTCCACGATCAACCTTTTTCTTCCTCCCAGGAGACGACTGAAGCAGTAATCCATCTCCTACCTCGTTGTTGTTGTTGCGGCTCTATTTTCGCTTCTTTGGTAGAAAGTCAGTGTCGAATAAGATGATGCTACCCCATCCTCCCCCATCTCTCCTCCATTTTTCCATTTTTTCATAGTTCGCCGTCCCAAGAAACCAGCGTTGGGGCCCCCGGTGTCCTTTCCCGTAAGCTTTGGGTATTAGCCAAACGACATAGAATCCCTTCACTTTCTCCCTTCCTAGCGCGTTTCAGTTTTTCTTGGAGTTTTCCCAAGGAGAGCCGGGCTGTTTGTTACCAGGCCTGTTTCCTTTTATTTAGCTTTTTTTGTCTACATTTTCAAAGCTGTTTACTGCCGGCGGCTCTTACCTTTTTCAGTTTACCGATCATAACCGTAGACTGCATTTACCTGCAACGTGCTCTCGGGACCAGCGTTATTTCGCATTCTGCTCGGGTCAGAAACCCAGCACCAGGTTTCTTGATGTAAATGGCAATTTTTCGCTGGACTATGTGTTAGTCACCCCCTTGGTGCTCCTATCCAGGCAGATCCGCCTCTAGGTTATGGTGGACCTCTCCCGTTGATTCCCCTTAAATGTTTAACTTATCAACGCGGAGCGCTTTTCCCCCGAGCCTCCTGAGGCCTTTCTGTCGAACTTCGTTTCGTTCCAACCATTATTCGCGCGGGCCAATTGTCTATAAGGTCAGCCTTTGCCGGCAAATTTTTCTACTTCTTAGGGAGAGATAGGCCCCTAAGCAGCCCCCCTCCCCAGACCTTCCTTTTTTTGAAATTCAGTCCCCCAACTCCTCCACCACCGTCAAGACTTCCCCTTTTCACGGTATTTGTTTTGGACGATTTTCCCCGTCTTTGATGGAATTATCTTCTGCCCTTGGGGACCAGCAGGGTCGGTTTGTCATCCATTACGGGCGTTCGTAGGCTCCCCCCCCCCTTTACGAAGTAGGCGATTTTGAATGGGTGCCACGCGAGAGTGTTCTAGTCGCATGTCAACTAAGGCAAGATTGTTTTTCCCCCTTTGCATTCGATGACCCCAGTTCCTTTCTAAGGCTGACGCGGTGCGTAAAAGGAAATCCACCTTTCTTCAACTCTTCCTAAGAGATTGATTAACCCCCAAAACACTTTTTAACCTTTCTTGAGACCCAACGGACCTGCTCCTCACAAAAGAGAACCACTACACTCTTCTAAAATTCTTAACCTAGAAATTACGGACCTGTTGGAACGGAAAAAAACTACAACCCCCCCCAAAGATTTCTGAACAAACCCCTACAAATACGGAACGTTTCCCCAATAAACTCTAGGTCCCCAGATAAACAAGGGTGGCACTCTGATCCCGACTAATCAGCTCATCCACCGAACAAATCCACCCCGGTGGGGACCACGATGATGTGTCAGTTTTCTTTTTCCAATAGAGCCCTCTGGTGTCTGTGTACCTCCCCCCCCTGGTGCCGTTGGTTCTGGTGGACGTTCCCCTCCCTGATCATGCCTATGGACCCCATGAGACCGAATATAAGTTCCTTGAAGTTTCCTTCTCCACTTTCCCCCAGACCCGAATAAAGGGGCTGTCAGCAGCATTATCCTTCAGACCCCCTCCCGATCCTGCACTCGAACCCTGTTTTTACTTCGGCCGCCCTTTTCGTCAAGCGCCCTCAGGCGAGGTCAAGTCTTTCCTCCTTTCAGGCTGCCGGGAACAACTTTGATGCAGTTTTAAGACCGGAGCCCATTCCGGTCTCGCCCCCCCCCACCCCGGGTGTAGCTTTTAGAATCAAAGGATCCGTAATCCAGACGGAACCCTTTTCAACTTTTTTCCCCCGTCAACCCAGATCAACTTTTTAAAGTCGCCTCCCCTGAACGAAGTCCTCCGCTGTTTTCTTTTCCCCCAATTCTTCCTTAACCAGAACTCTCCCTCCCTTCTGATCGACTCCCCACGACTGGTCTCTTCCGTTTTTTCCCTCCTTCGTTTGTAGAGTCGTCTTGTCTGCAGCAATAAGTCCCCTTTTTTTTAATCGCCCTCTTCCCAGAAGAATGTTTCCCTTTTCTCCTTGCTCAGCGGTACTGGCTTTTCTCTTTCAGTTTCTTTCAGACTGCCGACGTCGACTGTGACAGCGGTTTTTTTGACTCCACATTTACAGCCTTGATCCTCCCCCGCTCAACTACTCGCCAGGTTTTTCCGGTATCTCCCCCTTCCTTCCACCCGTCCCATGTCAGAGAACCAGTTTCTCGTCGACAGAGCCGTTTACCCCAAGACCTCTAGTTAAGCCGCCCTCCTTGGGCCCACGATCCTCTCTCCCGCACTTTTGCCCGGGACGTTTTCGCCGATAAACGGGGCAGGTCGGACCTTTCCCCCCCCTCTAACGCCTTGGGATTTTGTCACACCAGCGTCCCACGTTGTCGCATCTCCCCGCCTGTGTCACCTCGTTTCCCGATAGATAACCACACTTCCCCGTTGTGCCGGGGGGGTTAATATAAGCACGAGATTCAATCGTCCGCGCATTGTTCTTCCAGTTTCTTGCGCCCACGTGAGACGCTCTAACCCAGAGAATCAAGAACTCCACCCAGGCCCCTCCCCCCTTCGGGCCGCCCGTCCCCCACCCTCCCCCCCCTCCCTTTCCTCCTGTTTTTGAGAGCGCTTTTTGTTTTCGGTCGCCCGGGCCGGTGTCCGCCTTTTGGACTTTTAACTAGTGACTTTGCGGCCCCCCGGGGCTCATGCTTCCCCGCACCCCCCGTCCGAATAGCGAGTTCTTAGGGCCCTCTGGCCGATTGAATGTTCCCCCGCCTGCACACCCTCCGGGTTTTCTTAGCATGTCTGAGTGTGGGCAGAAGTCTTTAAACCCTTTCGAAGCGGCTGGGGAGATGGAATTGTGGGTTTGCCCTAGGGGTTTGACCCCCTGCCCTCTGGAGGGTTGTTTTCTTTGGAATTCACGTGTACTTGACTTTTCCACCCTTCCGGAAAAGCGTTTTGTATAGACGGCGATGGTAGCCCTTCAAGTTTTTTAGGTTTTTTTTGGCCCTCTATGGTATAATTTGATTTTCTCTAATCCCCCTCCGCTTTATGAATGTTAGTGTACCGGCCGATGAAACCTGTCCCCTTTATCTTTAGCCCCCTGGCTTTCGAGCCGCGGTAACCCGTTTTGTCCCATTTTTTTCGAATATGCGAGGCCGTTTTTGGACTCCCCCTAAGCCTTCTCCCGTTTGGATGAGGCTTCACAATGGAGGATTTCTGGGCGCGGATTAACCTAGGAACCCACAACATTAGACGAGGTAGGGATGAGATCCCAACCAAGTTTACGAAATAGTTCTTTTTTTTTAGTCCCAAAACTAAGGATTTCCGCTCTCCTCCACCTTACATGTGAGGTCCCTTAGTTATCCTCTTTGTTCCTCTTGGATCGTCTTTAGAAGAGCAGACATGAAGTGGATCTTCCCCTTCCAAGGGCTCGGTGTGTTCTATGAATTTTCCCGTTTGATCGGATCTTGTTCTGAGAGTTTCTTGTTAGAAGCAACGGTTTTATTTCCCTCTCTTTTCGAGGGATTCTTTTCGGATCATCTCTCCGTTGAAGGGGCACTCTTTTAACCTTCTCGCGGTCCCTCCAGTTGAGGCACATCGTGGCCTCTCGTTATTAGTGGTCCCCTGCTTTCATCAGCCCACCACCCGCGGTCTTTTCCTTAGTCGAGTTTTCGCAAAGGCTCTGCGCGATACGGCCTTAGTACCGTAGGCGGTTTCTGGACGGTTGTTAATTTTCTTTCAGTCTTGAGTGAGCGCACCGCACACGACGCCCTCGGGTTTGCAACTCCCCTCTCGCCCTTTCTCCGCAATTGGATTTTCCCTAAAATTTCATGCCCGCTTTACCACGGACACCTTTTTTACGGTTCTATGAAAGGATAGGCCATCCCGGATTTCCTTTCCTGCCCCGAAGATTACCTCTTTTTTTTTTTTCTGTGAGTTTTTTTCTTCTGTGAAAGTCTAGTTGAACCCCGTGTTAGCTGGGGCCCTCGGGATCAAGTGATGTCCTTCCCTTTGAGGGCCCTTCTCTCTTCCTGGGATTTCTTTTTCCTATTGTGGGCCGGCTGGGATTTTTCCGGTTCTTGTAGGGGCCTTCCTATGGTTCTCTTTTGAAAGAGTGTTTTTGGGGGCGGGGGTTGCGTTTTTTGTAAATTTTTTCCTTGTGTAGACCTTTCTTCGTGGGAGAGGGCCCTTCGGACTTTTGGGATGTCCGGTTTGACGGGACGCCCCCTTCGTTTTGCCTTCCCTCTCCCTTTTTTCACTCCCTTTTAGTTCGTTTTCCAGTGGCGTTTGCGCAAGGCCGAACTCGTCCCGCTCTGTTCTGACAGGCTGGTTCTACCGACGGCAGGGGGTGGGGTCTTCTCGTTTTAAGGACAAGTAGCCCAAACCGTTAAACTTTGGATGCGAAGGCTTTCCCCTGCTCCCTTAAAGTCCCCCGACTATGAACTTTCCCAATACCAAGAAGACGTCATTTTGTTTTTTTGTTTCGACCAGAGTTTGGTGACCATGTGAGAAGTGTCGGCCCCCCTTTAGTCACGTCGACTTCTCAATCTTTTGTCTTGCGAATACTACGTTAGGTCCAGGACTCCCTTTTTTTTACTTTCTTCCAAGGATAGGTTGGAAACCTCCTTCTCCCCCAGTAAGACCCTGAGATTTTTCCTCCCTCAGTAAAGACTTTGATGAGGGAACCTCCTCCGTTGTCTTAATCATCAGGTGAGCCTTTACACCTCCCCGTCTTTTTCGAGTTCTAGTTCGACATTGCTGTCGACTACACCTGGTTCACAGACGCATCTTTTTTATTGCAGGCGTAAGCGGGGTGCTCGTAGTGTAAAATTCCCCAAGCCCCTCTGCCTCGCGCACGCTCCCTTTGAGGCCCTGGATTTCTGGTGTTCTTTGCCAAGTCGTACAGGTCCTGATCTTTCCTCTTGATTCAGATGGGGTGAAATGTACTCCTCTTTTCTTTCCTCCCCTTTCGGACCGCCCGTAGGAAACGCCAGGCTTTTCATTGTTTTTCGCAGCCTAGGACCCAGACACCGCGAGCCCGTAGGCAGGATCTTTACATCCTAGTCTTTGCTTTCGAAGGGTCCAACCCATGCTTCATTCTTTTCCCCGATCCCCGGCAATTCTCGTTTTGTTATCTTTTTGCAGGACGGACAACGATGCCAAACTTTGACGTGATCCTCTTAAACTCTGCTTTCCGCGCAGGATGTCTCACCGGTCTAATTTTCCTTTCCGCGAGGCCGCAGGAAGCTCCTTCTTTCACTCCTCCTCTTTTTTTTTTTCTTCTTTGACTTTTTCCTCCCCCCCCCTTTAATTTCGGGCCTTGTAATTTCCCTTTTTTGCGAGAAGATCTCCTTTCCCTCTTCAGCCCATGGGCCATACTCGTCTGAACAGATGTCAGGGAATTTTTCGTAAGCTGGTGGAACCAGTCAGAAGGTCCTCCCCCTAATGATTTGACCTGATGGCCAATCGGTTGTGATCTCTGGATTACTTCCGTGTTCGTCGGATTTAACACAGGCGCTTTCCTTTTGGTGACCCCTTGTTACCGTTTCGAGCATTTATACTGGTAAACCCCATGAAGGCGGAGATACCTGAACTTACCCTGCTTCACCGCCACACCCCTTTATCTCTTGACCGGTCAAGTATCTTTTGGCAGCTACGAGGCATAGGTCTGCGCTGGTTTCAATTCGTTCACCCTCCCTTCTACCCCTTCCCTGAGTTTGACCTGGAAGATATTTTCTTTTTTTTCCCCTTTTCCCTGCTTCTCCTCCAAAGAACGTTTGCTTTCTCAACACTCGCAGATACTCAAGACCTTGGTGGAATTTTAACACTTTTCGTATAAGACGGACTGTTGATTTTACAGACCTCCGTTGAATCCCTCCAAGTGCATGGTCAGTCCTTTTATGCCTATTGGTAGCATAATGGTTTTTTCTGCACCCCTCAAGAGCTGCCAATTTTCTTTTCCTTCTGGACTTTCTAATTCATGCCTCCCGTAGACGAGTTAGTTCTTGAGGCCCCTTTAACCCCCTGTCTTTCCCTCACCAATTACTCCTTTCGAGTTCGGCCGCGGTTCTTTGCGGATGGCACTGATTGAGAGTATCCGAAGAAAGTCTCTGAATTTCCTTTTCAAATTTAACGGGTTTGTTAGACTCTTATCCTTTTGTTCGTCGGAAGACCCCCTAAATCGACGGAGGGAGACCTCTCCGGCTTAAATTTTTCGCTCGCGGTATTCTTCTTAGTTCCTTGCCAGTCATAGATTTTTTGCACCCTCCCTGTCCCAAAAGGATGACAATCATAAGGTTTCTTTATGACAGTCGTAGCCCTCTTCAACCCGCCAAGTACACCTAGAGCAGCAACAGAAAAAATTTCAATACCTCCACATTGCAACCACGTCAAGTCAAAACCCGTCCCCAGACCCCCCTTGAAACTCCGGAAGGCATCCCCTCCCTTCAAATGCGCCCCCCCCTCCCCCCCACACCTTACCACACCCCCCCCCACACCCCAAAGAGCCGCTCTGCCCACACCACAATTCCCTCTCCCCCCCTATACAACCGGGTGCCCCCTCACAGACATAAAAATTACCTCCCCCCAAACCCCTTCTGTGAAAGTATTTATTGGACCAAGATGATGTTGATTATTTTTTCCCTCCTCCTTTCATCTCCCGGCCCGGGTGTCCGGTGGTCCTCTCTGATTCCATGATTTGTGCGGGAACCTTTAATTAGGTGAATTCATGAACCGTTGCCACCCCCCCCCTTGCCCTTTGACAACGAATATACGTACTGCCGGCACTTCCCGCGGCAAAAGAATATCAGGGAGGAGCTCTTAGAGGAGATTGGCGAACTATCCCCTGACAGACATCTCACCTGCGTCGGGTTTGCTCCCCCCTTTTTTCCCGCCCCCTTTTAGAAATAACGTAGTTCCCCCTCCTTGAAGTCCGAGCCGGTTATCCACGGCACCTTCTCGACCAGACTTCAGAAAGCATCCAAAGCCATCTCTTTTCAACGTCTACGTCCCCCCCGCGGTTGTAGCAGCGCCGGATCGTTACCAAGGCCTTTTTTTTCCACCAGGCAACCCATCCCTTTCCCCCCGAATAATCCTTGCCCGGCGAAATTTATCAAGTTAAGTCCTTTTCTTGCCTACTTTTCTCGCCCGTCGGCGGTCTTAGGCAGGAAGGAGGACATCCCTGACCAGATTTTTTTGGCGAGGCATCAGCTTCAAAGTTTTCTTTTTTAGCCCGAAAGCCCCCGTCCTCCTGTAAGTTTCCAAGCCATTCGACCGCCATTTTGCTCCCCCCCTTTTCTAGCGGTTGACTGCGGTCCAGTAGACTCCTCTCTACGTCGTCCAACTTTAAAGTGTCCCGCACACTTCATTTTCTCCCTCCCAACTTAGGCAGATAGCCCCCCGGAGTACTCATCCCGTTCCATGGCACGAGTAGCAGCAGAGGGAGAAATCTCCCCATCAAACCCTTTCCGTCTAAGAAAGCCGCCTCGATGCTGCGTTGCCCCCGCTATCCCGCGGTGCCGGGTCTTAAGTCCGAGTACATTTCTGGTTGGAAGGTCCACGCCCGCCTAACTTGCCGGCTGTGCACACGCTTCCAAAATTCCCTTCGCCCCTACCCCCACGCCATTTTTCTTATCGCCCCCCAAGCTATCTCACCTCAAAAATGCAGAATGAGGCCTTTGCACTTTTGTTTTTCGAGATCCCGGCCTTGCTCCTCGTGGCCCCCCGACTCCCCTACATTTGTTTTTCTGTTAGAATAACGCGGTTTACAGGACGGCCGCCACGGTCACTCTGACTCTCCTGACCGTCAACCAGGCAGCCCCACCCTCCGCAATTTTCCCCACACCGTCACCACTCTCCGACTAATTTCCCCCGTGTTGTGTAGAGTAGATTTTTACGGGGTTGGCGTCGGCAAGTTTACTTGTTGGTGTCGGTTTTTATGAGATTTAGTGAACTTCTCTTTTTTCCGGACTTCCCAACACAGAGTTAAAATTGAGGGAGAGTTCGAGGCGTCTCGTCCTTTCTAACCCCTTTAGTGAACCCCCCTGCAGGAGACTCCCTGACTGGTTTTTAGACTTAAAACCGGCCCTTGGAGGAAGGCGCTGGCAGCGGTCTTCTTTATTGTCCACCCTTACTGCTTCTGTTGTGGACTGTAAGAATGAAGGTTCCCTCCCCGTAACTTTAGAAACCCCTTGCTGATCTAGATTTTTCTATTACTGGTTAATTGTCTCTTTGTATTTTTTTAGCACTCATCTATGGTTGTACGGAGCTGCGATTTACTATCTCTGCGGACGGTGACTGAAGTCTTGACCCTGCCCCTCTGAAGATGGTTTTTGAGCCTAGCTTTGAAACGTGGTCTCCCCCCTCCTGGCCCTCCCAGTACTCTTTAGGGACTCTGTAAGCGCACGCAGAAACGCCCACCTTTTCGTAGCCCTTCTTTTGCATCATTCAAAGGCACTAACAACTTTATGTCTCTTTTCAGAGTATGAAAGATTTCAGTCTTTTGCTACACCACGTTTACTGTGCCTCTTTTCTTTTTTCCGACGAAAAAACCCCCAGGGACTCGCCGCGATCAGCTACTCCGACTTTGAAGAAGAGTGTTGAGGGACGGCTTCCAATCTATGAAAGAGTTTTTTCTTTCCCCCCAATTCTGGACAATGTAGGATTTCCTATTGTTGACTTCCGTAATTCTCGCTTACTGGGCTTTTTTCCTCTCACGTGGACTAGGCTTCTCTCTTTGGGATTTTATTATCTTATTCTTATCTCTACGGGTTCCCTGCGCATCGAGCCTGGTTCCCTTTTCTTTAGTTCTACCGGCTCGTCACCTTCATAGTGGCCTTTAGGGTCGCGGCGCCCAACTTTTGAAAAGTCTTTTTGATTGGCCATACCAGAGTAGCCAGTCTACCCGTACGATCCAGAAAGGGTGTTCGTCTCTTTTCTTGATTTTCCTGTCATGGCCTTCCCAGTTTCCGTCCTGCGGTTGAGAACCTTTTGTGCCAGCGGTTCTGAATCCTCACTTATTTTCCTTCACCAAGGCTCCGGCGGGCCTAGCCCAGGCTTACCCCCCACGGACCTCTTTGCGTGGCCCGTCCGAGGACAAAGTCCGATGTCACCCGGTTGACCACGATTTTTACTTGTTGTGGTACTTTGGTCTTGGACGCTGGTTTCGTGAAATATTTTATTCTCTGTCTAAGCTCTTCTAGAAAGGCTGGTTAGATGAGTGAACTTTGTCTTTCACTTGTTCAGGGTGGGTCAAGCGTGCTTCGATCGTTTTACCAGGTTTTTGTTTTGGCCGAAGGGGGCCGGGAAAGTTGGGACTGTCACCTCTGCTGGGAATTTTGGTGGGACGTTAGAAGTTGTTGATGGCCATGGGACTATGTTTTAAACTGCTGGTTTCTGGGTTTTTTTTTGCCTTCCCACTGAGGCGGGGAATGGAGTTTTTGGAAGCAAAATCGAGGCTCCATCTCCTCATCATACTTCCCTCGGGTTCATGATTGAGCACTGGCAGATGGCCCTTTGAGCTATAGCTGATTACCCGCGAGAGATGGGACCCTTCATTTTACCATGTCTTGTGAGGCCGACCGAGAGGAATACAAGTAGACACAAACCCTTTTTAAAAGTCTTTGGGAAAGCAGCGCGGAGGACCCGTTTCCCCCCCCTCTTCTAAAGACTAAAATATCCCTCCAGCCGCCCGGATTTTGTTTTTTTTTCTGATCTTTATTGGCGCCCGTGATCGAATCTATAGGTCGACCCGTAGCCTTTTCCTAAGTTCCAGAACATTCTCCCCCTTGTTTTTTCGTCCTTCCTCCCCCGCTGCGTAGGACTTTTCTTCTTTAACTAATCGACTTTTTGTTTTTTTCCAAAGTCCCTGCCCTTCACCCCTTTCGTGGACCTCCCTACTTCCTCCCCGCTTGGATGCGGGACAGGATTCTAAGGTCGTCTCTCATGTGATTTTACCCTCTATGCTGGATCGAGTTCGACTATGAGGTTTCCCCCCCAAAGAGTCCTCTCTTCCTGGCGCAGGCCGGAAAGAGCTCATTTCTTTGTACAGGAGTTGCATGGAATCTTATCCCCCTTTTTGATATTCTCCGGGATGGGACAGGCGAAGTTTGTTTCGGTGATTTTTCTTTTCCTTGAGCTCCGCCGGTCTGGTAAGTTTGGGCAATTTAGGACGAGTCCTCTTCACAAAGTTCTGTAACGTCCTTTCTTTCATTAGGATTCATCAGTTTTTCCTGAGCCTCCTTTCAGCCACCAGCTTCTCCCTTCTTAGTGCCTTGCGATTTACCACAGGTCGATTGTCTTGATTCCCTTTCAGGTTGGTTCCCCCCCAATTCTCCTAGTCGATAACGAAATAGAGTATCGTAAGGTTCCTCTTCAAACCCCTTCCAGCTACTCGAGAGTCAAGTTCTCTTTAGCTCCCCCGTTTTTAAGGATGCCCCGATTCACTATACAGGCCGGATGTTCACTTTTTTTTCGAAGAATATTCAAGCATTGTTGTTGTGATTTTATGCTCTCTTCTGTATCGTTTAGCGTCCCCCGTATCGCTGATAGTTCTCTGCGGTTTCGGAATTCGGCAGGGTTCGTCGATTTCCAAGCTTAATGGTGGCCCCTTTTTCTTTTTCGAATTTGAACCTCTAATTCTGGCGCTGATCTGTTTGATCTTCTCGAATGGTGTGACCTCTCCCACGCAAAATGTCCTGATGTTCTCGGCTTTAGGGTGTTATGTCTCGGGAACCTTGTTTGTCCCACTTAGTTTCTTCCGGGAGTTTTCCGGTACAAGTCAAAGGGTGATTCGACTTTACAAACCTTTTCCCCCCCCCTGAAGGTTAAAGGACATTACTTCGTACCCCCAAGACAAAAAAAGAGATTTCCACCCGGTTACATGAGAGTCCTCTCTCTCAAAGTCTCTTTTGGATGGTTCTTTTTCCTGAATAATGCGCAAACACGGGAAGGTCATTCTTTTAACCTTTAAGAGGGAGCTGAATGACCACTGTAGCGACCCCGAAGAGGTTAGAACCTATCCTGAGACGAACCGAAGAATGTGTGTCGACACCAGGATATTCGATTCAATTAGCTGATTTAAGCATCAAAGAGGGCGAGAATTCTTCCACCCCCCCCCCCTCCTCCGGTCCTTCATGTCTCGTTAGTGCCTCCCAAGATCAGGTCGCGCTGAAACTTTTCCCAGGTACCCGGTGGATATCCCCCCATTGTTTAGCCTCCTTCGGTCTCGTCTCTCACGGTCTCTACGCCTTATGCGAAATTTTTGGTAAACACAAGCTATCCGCACACCCCGTACCGACGGGGTTCGTGGAGGTGACTGGACAGAGGTCTGAGCTTTCGGATGTTTTTCTCCTAGTAGGGAGACGGTTACATTCAAGGTTTTTCCCTTCAGTGGCAGATTTTTCTTTCCCATTCTAACAACGGGGAATTTTAGTTCTACTCTAATGTCATCGCGCGACTTATCGTCTAGTCTCTAATTTCTCCGACGCTGCCCTAAGTCCAATATGCCAGTTCATGATCCATCCTCCTTAGATTGCTTCCCTACTTCCACCGACACGTCCCCCGCCCGCCGAGCGCCAACCCCCGTCATAAAGGCCTCCGGAACAATTTTTCCTCAACCATCCGAACACGCCCACACGAGACCTCCTTTCTTCAGGCCCCCATGCTGGCTGGCGTGCCCCAGCCCCACAGGCCCCATCCCCCAATGTTCCACACCCTTCAAAAAGATCGCGACCCCCCTACCCCTAACCCCCCCAAGAAACCTTTTCTTTTCTTTTAAGACTGTTTTAAAACATCACAGCTACCCCGGTTTGCAATAATGTACCAAGAACTCCCACTTCCCCCCCCCCCCCCACAGGACCCACATCCCGATGTAATCGTATTGGCACAAGTGGTCCCCTCAGTAGTGGGTACTCGTCAGTTCCACGCCCCGTGTTTTTTCGGTTGCCGTGGTGTTACCGCGATACCCCTGTTAGACGGTGGTGGCGGCCTCTTCCACTGGTTTGATGTAGTTTAAAACGATTGTCACCCAATGCCCCCCGCATACGTCCTGTTGTAAGAACCCTACAAGTACCTACTGAAACCCAGCCCCTACGAAAGGGCGTCTTATTAGGCAGAGGGCATTTGCCGCCAGAGGATCTTGCCCTTCATAGACACGCGTCTGGGAACAGGCAACCTCCTGGTCCGAGACCCCCTCCCCTACTTCTTTACCACCCTTGACTTTTGCAGAGACGGTACTCCCTTTTAAACGGATAGTTATCCCCTCCCCTGAAGTCTTAAGCCCTGAACCCTCTTTTCCACTTTTTCGTTAAACAGAACGTTGTATCCTAGTCTGCTCCTTCAGACAAGAGGAACCGGCACCAACCTCCCCCTGTTTCAGTACCCTTTTTAAAGACCTTGAAGGGCAAAGTCTCTACCAGTACCTTTTTTTTTCCCTTCTGACGAGTCCTCTGAACTCTCGGACCTCCATTGCACGAGATTTTGTTCCTTCCTAGTTGACCGGCTAGGGTGGTAGCGACTCTGTTCTTCCTTTTTTTCTGAAGCCCTGGCCAGCTCCCCCCCAGACCGAGCCCCAATCTCGTGCAAGTGTTCCTGAAGACAACCTTGTCGCGGCGTATTGGATACTTAAGATTTTCCCCAGAATCTGAACTAGTGAAAATCAGGAAATCCCCCCTTTGCCTATTGATACGAACCAGAACGATTGAAGTCGAAGTTTTTAGCGGACTCCCCTTGAACCAATTACGTAGGCGCCCTCGAAGCCAACTTCCCCTTGTTTAGTCTCCTCCCGAAGCCTATTCAGCTTTTTTTCCATAGCTCGGGATCATAAGATTTTTTACTGTGACTTGATCTTTTTATTCCGGCAGTTTGACATTTTCAACCAGAGAAGAAAATTTCTTCTTTTTCCCACCCTACACTTCAGCGACTACCTAAACAGACGCTGTAACCTTCCTCGAAACTTGATCCTTCCCACCCGAACAGGCCAGAAGGCCGGACAGTTTTCAAAGTCTTTTTCTTCATGCTAAGGACTGAGATCCTTTTCCCCCCTTTTTTTAAGCGTATTGATTCCCCTATGAATCCCTTTTAGACCGGGTAACTCGCGAATGACATGTTTCCCCCACCCCAAACCGCAGCTTTACTTCTTGCTAGCAACACGAAACATCTTCTTTTTAATACCCCCCCCCCCTTTCTTGTTTGGTGATGAGATGTGGGACGTTTTTCCTTCGGTATTTTTTTTTTTTCATGGTTGTTTCCTCTCATGTACTAGTGACTGACGCTTCCTGCTTAACGGACGGCAAATGAATTTTCGGCGTTCCCTTTAAGTTCCTTTTACCCCCCCCCAGCTTTCACAACGACAGGGACTTGAGCTATTTTGATTATTCTTTTCTTTCCCCCTTATGTGACCCGACGGAGGTAGGTCCTCCCGGACCATTTTTTTTTTTTCTGGTGTGCCCCACCCCATGTCGTCGTAGTGGAAATGTCCCAAACTTTTTCCTCTTAGTCAAACTCTCAAGGACTCGGTGATTTTCTACCCGGGCACAGGAACGGTTTTTTTTTATCGCCCCTCGATGGGTTTACTTCGTCCTTGTGCCGACTACCTTGCTAAGCCCCTTTTTGGAACTGACCCGCTGCCCCGGGAACGATATTTCTCGGTTTCCTTGCAGTTTGCCTGGTCACCGCTTGGAACTTGACGGTTACCCCTTGTTCCGGAAGCCTGCTGGACCCGCCGCAACATCCCCTCCTCTTAGCCCCCCTGGCTTAGGTCCCAAAAATTTTTCCTTTTGGGAGAGTTTCTTCCCGTCTTCGCCCGTGTCTTTGCTACTGACCACAAAGGACTCAGCTTTCTCCCCCATAATCCCGCCTGGCCGCGATCTCCTTCCTTCCTTGAGAACATTAGTGAGAGGTGTTTCTGATTAAGTGCGGTCCCTCCTCCGATCCGAGGCACGTCGGACAGAAATGGCACGTTTAAAATGATTAACTGGCCTTTTTCCCTTCAGGGTTGTTGACCACGTTCCTCTGGCCGAAGGCTACTTCTATATATTACAGGCGGGTGGGGTAAGGCCGCAACCAAGGTCTATTTGTTCCCCCTTCGGAGGATTTATTTGTTAGTTTATCAAGTCGGTTGAACGACCCCCAGTCCCCGGTCTTTCTGACGCATTCCCATTTCTATTGGCCTCGCAGCTGACTCGGAGTGGGACCTAGGCTCATTTCCCAGACGCTGTTACTACACCTTCAGATCCCAAGCCACGCGCGATCTACGAACGGGAGTCTATTTAGGGTTCGGTCTTTTGTCAGTGCAAGCCCGAGTGAGGAGGAGTGCGTAATGAAAGTTCAACCTCTGTGGTGTTGTCCCGAGTTTTATGAAGTCCTAATGAGGTGCTACACTCCCGAAAAGGCAAATATGTCCCACAGGACCCCTCTTGAAGGGCGACGTCCCGGCTCTTCGAGGTAAAATAATTTTTCGGGTTCCCCCCCCACACGAAGTCTACACCCATCCTTTAATTTCCCTCCCTACGGTTGGGAAGATGAGGGGGAGGGCAATAGGGCAAAAGGGAGACCAGGCTTCTAACTAGAGCCCCAGGGTATTCCCCCAGCCCCTGGGGTCTGGGTTTACCTATTTGAAGTCCCCAGGTTTGAGGTGGGTAATAGTTGCTTTTGGGGTCTGTGTCTCTAGGGGCCACACCTAGGCCGGGAACCGTTTCAGCGGCCGGGTTTTAATGTCTGGTGAAAGAGGTTTTTTGGGGGTGGCTACTTGTGGGATGACCCTTTCTTTTTCTTGTGGGAGAGTCTCTTGCGCTTTTCTGCTGTTGGGATAGTGTTGACGAAATAGTGCCAGTATCAATCATTGGAATTATCCAATCGGGACCTTTGGCTTTTAGAAAGGCTCTTTACATAGTGAGAATAGACTCATACCGCTCTAATTTACGGAATTCCGTAGTAATGAGGCCTTTTTTCGGACTCCCTTCTTAAGATTAGGGGCCACGTCGAAAACACATTCCACGGGAGGGATGATCAAGACCGTTTTTTACGTCAATCAGGACTACAGATATCCCAGGCCTCACCAAGCCCCGTTGTAAGGGGTTAGTTCAGTTGTGACCCTTCTCATTGGAGGGAAATTCCATCCAGTCCTTCCGGTCAACGGGCATGAATAGCCACTATGCTTTTAAGAAATTTGGATTGCTACGATTCTTTGATGGACGAAATACGGCGTTATCCCACAGTTCAACATTCCTACCCGCAGATTTTTTGGCTCCCCCAGGCTCCGGTGGATTTAGGGACACGCAAACTAATTCTTTCTGAGTACCCCTCGAGGATTCTTCTGTTTTTGATATTTCGACACCCCTCTTTGAGGGTTACCAATTTTTTTTCCCCATAGACCGAAATGCTCCCAGGCGGCCCTGAGGGGTGCGCAGGTGGAGGGCCCAAGGGACAACTTCCGTGTCCCAGCCAGCATCTCTTAAACGGGTCATGTCCAAGGCTGTGCTTTTTCGTTCTTTCGGGCTGAAAGCCTTCTCTTCCAGGAAGTTTTTCCTGCAGGTGTGAATAGACTCCTCTCTCCACTTTATGTCCACTATCAAAAGTACCTGCTTCTCCTTTTGAGCATCCTCACGAAGTAAAAGACCACCCGTATTCTGATATCACGTCGATTTGCCCTAAGGCGAGCAGTCTTTCTTTCTTTTGAAGCGGGGGACACCCATTTGACGTAATGAAAGCCGACTCAGTCATTTTCTACTGTGAATCCGGCCCATAACCTCAAAAATTCCCTTTATGTTCAAGCGAGATTGTTACTATCCCTGATTCGCTCCGGAACTGACCTTCCCGCGAAGGAG
>Ga0179593_1450694_pt1 | contig 18015 bp, 28 predicted proteins | sample CZODoug2_1_08_16_FD_185931 | JGI IMG/M metagenome (GOLD analysis project Ga0179593, IMG submission 185931) | Vadose zone soil fungal communities from Angelo Coast Range Reserve, California, USA - CZODoug2_1_08_16fungal (PacBio error correction) | ecosystem: Environmental > Terrestrial > Soil >... | reverse complement strand
CCCCAAGTGTGATTCGGGGTTGGTTCCCCCTTCATTTCTTGATTAATTTTCACGCCAGATGTTTTTTGCCACCGTCGTCGTGGCTCCACACCCCTCCACTTTCGCCGTGACCACCGAAAAATTTACCCCACTTTTTTCCTTTCTTGTTCCCCCCACGTTTCACGGCATCCCCCTCTCGCCCGGAGTAGGGTTTTCCCTGGTGTTGGTTTTTTCGATTCCCCACAGTGCTGTCGTTCCCCATTTACATCTCAATGTCAGCCCGGTCTCCCTCCTCCCCCCCCACCCCCAAGCCACCTAACCCCCCTTTGATCCCCCCTTAAACCCCCATGCTCGTGGCCAAACTGCCGAACTTTGTGTTTTCCGGGTCACCATTCCTACGAACCCTCCTCCGGCTCCCGGATTTTTCCGGCCCTGCCTCTGATTCAATACTCAACAAACCTGGCCACGGCGACACATTACCACGCTTTTTCGTTGCATTCACGCCCATCTTCGTTTTTTTCCCCTCGCAACCCGCCCTGGCGTGCCACCAACGTCGGCCTTTTCTGCTGAAAGGCGAAATTTTTTTAAGACCTACAGCTCCGGACGCATGTTCTTTTTGATACCACCCTCTTCCCCCAGTCGCGACAGTTTTGTTTTCTAAATTTCTGACGTCCCCGTGATTTATTTTCTTTGCCCCCCACAAAGTACCCCATTAGTCCTCGCTTACACATCAACCTTACGACTTCCCCCTTTACTCCCCACCCCCAACCGTTGGAGTCTTTTCCCCCCCCCCCCCGGGGCTGTTCGAGTCAAACTTGATTGCAACGGACTTTAGACCCAAAAGTTTTTTCCCACCCGCAGTTGTAGTATGACTTCTGGTGGTGTTTTCTTTTTGAAAAACGCCGGTTTTTTGACTACCCCCAAATGGCTCGTGGATCCGTTGTCTCTGATGATTTTCGGAGATCCTGGTTCTTTTTTGACACGTATCCCAACGTTTCCAATGGGTGTCAAGCCACCCCCATGCAAATCCCACTCTCCATCCCTATTCCTCCCCCTCCATGTACCCGGCATTCCTTCTATTCCCACCAATCTTATCCCGCACCTTTTATTTTCAACACGTTTATTCTCCCCCTCTCTTTGTCCCTCTTGCTTCTCCCCCCCGTTTTTCGGCCATTCCACCTTTGTGAATGGTTCTTTTGAAACCCATTTTGTCCAAAACTGCTGCCCCTCCTGTGACCTTCCGAATTTACATGGGGTTGTTTTTTTCTTTTTTTTTTTTTTTTTTGTCCTGCGGGTGCCAGATCCATTTTTGCTGGCGCGCCGTTTTCATGTTTTTATTCCTTCCCCTTGTTCGGGTGAGTTTTGACCACCCCAAAGTACTTTTTGTGGCATTCACACCCACTCCCGTGGTTTGCGCTGGTTTTTTGACTTGATGACAGTAAAATATCTCCAGCCCAGCGCGTATTTCATTTTTACTGGTGGGGGTGCGACTTTTCCCACAAGCCGGGTTTTTTGCAAATTTCCGACACTGACGGGATGGAGGGTTCTTGTGGTTAAACCCCTTGCTCCAAGCTCTTTTTGAAGCCCTTCGTCCACAGTTCCCCCCCCACCTCGGTTTCACCACATGTCGTTTTTTTGCCCCCCTCAACCCTGTGACCCCCCTTAATTCCCCGTTTTTTGGACGCTGAATATTTTCGCTAGATTTGACGGTTGCCCTGCTTTGTTCGTTGGGGATTTTCGAGGGGCCCCCGCTCCGGATTTTTTGAACCAAAGCCACGCCCCGTAAAAGGTGTTTCGTCGAAGCTTTGCCTTTGCTTTTTGGTTATGGCTGCTTTGCATTGGAGCTGTCGTACCCTGTTCGGTTTTACTAATCCTATTTACCTGACCGTCTAACTTCGCTATGTTCCACTATTATTGGCCACTCCCCTGGAAAACCAAAAACATCCGAGCCTTCACTTCCCCACAATCCTGTTGTAGGCGGCCACTTTTTGCTTGTTCCACCTGTCAATTTTGCGTTTTTGGTTACAATTGCATGGGTTCACGAACCAGTTTCTCCCCCCCCTCGGTCCACCCCCCCAACCTGTCGCGTTTGGTCGGGTTACGAAAGTTTGGTTGGTGTTCTTGACCGTTCGTAGTAGGTGAAACCTCACCTGGCCCCGGTGGACAAGAAGGTTTTTCCTTTGTGTGACTCTTTTTTTGTATGTGTTTTACGACCCACGGGTGAGTTTTTTCACCACCCACTCGGACTTTGAGCCCCTTGCTGAACCCGACCCCCCCAAGGTTATGGACTTTGTGCCACTGGTCTTGATTCCCCCAAAAACCCCCGGGAAAGCCACCGGTGTCACCCGTCCCCAACGTTTTCCACCCTTATTAGGCAGTTTTTCGGGCAGCCCCTCCGTTTTTGGTTTCCGAGCGTCTTTGTGCCCCCCTCCCCCGTTCGTTTTTTTTTTTGTCTGGCCTGTTCAGTATTTCGATTTTTTTCTGGCGGCTTTGTTCCGTCTTGCCGGCCCGTTGTTGCCTTTCCCCACCTTTGCCACCTTTTTTGACACCCCGCACCCGCCATCAGTCCCGGATTATTCGTATTATGTTCCCTTGTTCTTGGACAGCCCCTATATAGTGCTTCACCCCACCATGCGTGGGCCCAACGTTAACCACCTTTCCCTTTGACCGTAATTTTCTTTTCACCCTTGGCTTGGTTTTACTATTCATTCACACTTCTAGGTAAGGAAAATGCCAGGAATTCCCCTTTTTTGTTTGGAACCCCAATCCTTTCCCTTTTTCTTTCCTCACCCCTACGTTTTGTTTCTTTTTTTGTAGAGTTTCTCCTTTTTTTAAACCAGCCCTGTCTTTGACCCTTTCCAACTCTTTCAAGGGGCCATGCAATTAGAGAACCTTTGTTTTGCCAGTTGTTTACCCCTCTGTGTCAGTGGATTTTTTCAGTAACACCAGAGGGTTCTGGTCCTTTTGGGATCCCTTTTGTGTACCCTTATCGTCCCCCTCAAATAACAATGCCCCTAATCTTAAAATCCTCGTGGTTCTGATTCGGGGGTTTTACCGTGGCCCCAACTGTTTTCATAACTCAGCCCCCTAATGTTGCAAATTTCCATGCCAATGCCGCCTCCTTGCCCTCTGCGTTTTTTTCCTTTTTTTCCGCCTGTGAGTTTCGGCGCCCTGTCAAAGGTCTTCCTCACTTTTTTCTTTTGTTTGGTTTGTGGGTCAGCCCCGTTGGTGCCCCTTCATACAGTTCAGCTTCAAGGTTCTCCTCCGGGTTCCTCCAGGCCTGGCACCGTAAACGCCTCTGGGACTCCATTCCCCAAGTCTTAACACCGGGCAGTCTGTTTCACCCATCTATAAGTTCTCCCCCCCCCCCCCTTTTCTCTTCAAAACCGGGCTTCCGTTTGACCACTTTTTTCTTTTTTTGCCCAGCCCTTTTTTTTTTTTTGCCAACCTGTTGGCAACAGCAGCCCCAAGCTAAGGATTTTCAGGCGCGGCCCCTGGGTGCTTTTTTTTTTCTGGATTGACATATTCCTAAGCTTTTCATCCCCCCCTACCTAATCCCTTCAACTTTGGTAATGCCCTCCTAGCCAGACGGTCCGGCCAAGTTTATATCTTTTTGATTTCTCGGCTTTTTGTCCCCTCGTCGAGTTCGGCGGTGTAACCCACCCACACTTAGGCCCTTTTCCCGGTTCCTCCCCTCACGCTTGCAAGGTTCCCACGTTTTTTTGGTCCCAAAGCTTTATTCCCTTTGTTTTTTACCGCCCTGCCCCGTGGGTGTGTGTTTGAAAACTTGTCCTAGGTTCCCAAGAGGTTTTTTGGGTGGGAGCAGTTGTTCCCTTACCCACCCCGATATCTTCTTTTTTCCCTGCTGGCTGGTGGCCGTGGGCGGTTTTTTTTTTACCCCAACATGCCTTTTGTCGCGCTTTTTTTTTTTTTTTGAGTCTATGTCGTTCTTTATTCCTTCCCGCTGGACCCATCGGTGTTCGGTAAGAACTTCACGTTGTTTCCCGTTTTGTGGCCATTACTCCCTCCCTGGCTGCCCACTTCACTTTTCGTTCCTACAAGTTTGCTCTGCACTAGTTTTCCAGACAACAAACTTGACCTTTTCCCGGCTTTCTGGAAATGCACACACACCCATTCCCCCCCCATGGTCACCTGGCCCAACATTTTTCCCCTGTCCGCGTGACTCAAAAGCCCCAACATAATTTTTTCCCCGTCGTGCTTTTTCCGCTATCCTTCAATTCGATGTCTCCGTTTGGAGTCCCTACGTTCCCCCACCCAACCGCTCCAGACGACAGTTTTTCTGTAGGACAACCCCAATTGCTTATCCATGTCTTTTCTGACCCAGGGTTTTTTCCCCTTATTTCACCTTTGGGTGGATTAACCGAATCTTTACGTTTTGCCTGCTTTCTCATATACATCCATTTGTTTGCCCCTGCCCCTCCCCTCTTTTAAGACGGGATGATGTTCCCCCCTACTCGTTTTTTTTCTGGAGGTTTTTAGCGTTAGTCTCCGTGAAGCGCCTTTATTTTTTTTCTTTTTCCCTTGGGCTTTTCCTTCCAGGGAGGGCAATATTTGCGGCCCAATTGTCCAGTAGTTCGGATTTTCCTCCCCCGGTATCCTTTTCCATTTTTTCTTAGTTTGCCTTCTTTTATTTTGAGGTTCTTTTTTTTCTTCCTTTTTGTATTGTTCGCCCCCCTGGACAGTCGGTTTTTGTTAATTGTGCCGAGACGTTTGGGGAGACGGTCCGCACCGGACTTTTTGGTTGGACGGATTTGGTTTCTAGGCATGTCCTGGACCTGTATGTTACGGCCGCGAGACTTTTCCCGATAACTTTATTTTCCCCCTCACTTTTTTTTTTTTTTCTTGTCCCTTGATTTCATTTGGTGTTGGTAACGCCGCCTTTTCCTACGTGATTGATTGTACCTCTGGGGACTCCCCTTTTTCCCTTTTTACTTCGGTCCCTGGTCCCACGGACATCCCCCCTTTCGGCCTCCTTGGATCCTGGGCGTTTTTTGTCCTTTTTTTGTTGTCCTTGAGTTGGACCATTTCTGGGAGGAGTTTGCGGTGTTTAAGCCCGATCACCCCCCCCGACATTGTCCTCTTCGCCCTTTGATTGGTCGGATGTGTAGTGCCCCCCCCGTTAAGTACCCCGTCCCCTTGTTTTATTTTTTTCTCTCTCTTTCCTACCTTTTGTGTGAGATGATCTCATGTCCATTTTCCTTCCTTTTCTTCACTTGTCAACGCCTCGGCACGGACGAATTTTTTTTTTTTTCTCGTGCTCAAACCAACCCTCAGGTGGGGCCCACTAAACCGTCTAACACTCTCCCACTTTCCCGCCATTACCCCCACAAGTCTAATCCCCCCCGGAGGCCGTGAAAGTATGTCTTTCCCTGGTGGACGAAGTCCCCATTGTTGTCCCATTCCCCTTCCCACCTTTCCCTCATTTGAAGACCTTGCGTTCCTACCCCCCAGCCCCCCTTCCAAGGGCCCCCCCCCCCAAGCCAAATCACCCCCCCGTTGCAGTCCCCCCCCGATAAAAACCCAATGTTTGACCCCTCCCTTCCATCGTTTCCTGGGAACTTCCTCTATTTTACCCGCTCCTTGCAAGAACTTTGCGTCAGCGTCCTCCCGTCCGCCCTTTCCAACAGGGACCCGGCGGACCCTCACACATACGAGAATCCCAAGAAATTATCCTGACATACTTGAAATCCCTCCAAGTGACCGGGGTTTTTTGCAACCCGTCTCTAGTTTTTTCTGAGTTTTTTTGAAGGGAACTTTTCCGTCAATGACCCCCCTTTCCCCACGCCTCTTAGGGTAGTCTTTGGGGCCGAACCCGCTCCCCCGATCCAGGCTTTCCCCCCTTGTTCCTTAAACTTTGGTTCCTGCTTTCCTTTTGCGTTGCTTTTTGCTTTTTTTCAAGTTGCCCCCCAATGACCTTCGAAGTTACATCCTTAACCCCCTCCCACGCTATGGCTTCTTCCCCCACCCCAGTGCCCCCAGTACCCCCCCCCCCCTGCTGGCCCACTTGTTGCCGAACTGTACCGTTTTTTTTTTTTTTTTTTTTTTTTTTTAGCTGGTGTTTACCCAGCCGCCGGTTGTCCGCGTCTTTGGGTGTTTTTTGGTGCATTTGGTGGTTTGGCTTTTCCAGTGTTGTGAAAAGTTTGAATTGCTCCACCCCCACGTGCTATCTGTGTGGCCATTGGATCTTCTCATAGGTTATATGTTCTTCTTTTTTATCCTTTGTTTTGTGCTCATGTTGTTTCCCCCCATACGAGCCGATTGGCGGTCCCCTTCCCGTTGTCATGAACAATGGGGTTTTTTACACCACCTGCCCCAGGCCGGGACCTTACGTGCCCCCCAAATTTGTTTGGCTGGCCCTTCGTCAGAGCACCAGGTTTTTGTAGGTCAACTTCCAGCACCGTTAACTTTAATTTTTTGTTCCCCCCTGTTTCTAACAAAATTCCCAGAGTTCGGTGTGATTGAAAAACTGCCCTTTCTCCCCAAACTCCAAGGTTTGATTGCTTTTTGCCCATTTGACCTTCTCTTTCTTACTCCAGAATCGCTCTCTCCTTTTTAACCTTTTTAGCCCACCCCGTCGTTCGGTTTCCCAAACGACCTTTTTCGCGCCAGCCGCCCCCCCATGGCTTTTTGGCTTTGTTGTACGGGTGCACTTTTGCTCCCCCCGTCGATCCCCTTTTTCCCAACCCCCCGGTCGTGTGGTTCAATGCGGTCTTTTTTTTGCCAGCCACCCTTTCACAATGACAAGTTTTCCGTGGTGCGGAGTTGTTGACGTTGTGTCCTGAGGACGTGGTTGGGCGTCGAAAGTTTTGCCCGTTCCTGACCTCTTTTGCAAAGTCCCTGGTCAGTACATCGAGCGATTACTGGGCAATTCCCGTTGTTCCTTTCTTTACTGGGGGCCCAGTTTCCCCACGTTCTTACTGAGTCCCCAAGTTTCTATGGACCTACTCCCCACTCGAACACCGTCGTCCGCGCCACCCCCCTTTTTTTTGGGTGTTTTGAAATAGCTGCTATTGGTCTTAATGTCCCCGGTGTTGGTCCCCTTTTTCTATATGTGCCCGAAAAGAATTTCATCTTTTTGAAAAACAACGCGTGCTTTCTGTGTGTGTTAGACTACTGGGAGACGTTCGTTTAATTTCTGTGTTACCCCCCTCCGTTTTCGCCTCTGGGTTTCTTTGTTTCCCTCCGTTTCCATGCCTCGGGGTTTACGAAATTGCCTTGGTGTCTAACCCGTTGATTCGCCTTTTGGATGACGCCCCTTGAATATAGTTACTCAAGGCTTGGCAAAAAATGTGGTTGACCCCCCCCCGCCCCCCCCCCCCCCCCCTGCAATATCAAGCACACCAGTAGCCTTTTGAATGTGCCTCCGGCATCCGGTTATTCTGCCTTGCAGCTCTTTTGACCTTTCCGGGACCTTGGCCTTTGCAGTAAGTTTAGTGGCTTGCGTTTTCGTCTTTAACATTCCCCTTCACAACACATTTTGCCCCTTCTTGTGCCACTTTGAATCCAGTTCCCCTGTATTATTCCCAACTTTCGATCTTTTAACTTTTTTTTCTTTTCTTTTATATTTTTTAGTTTCCCCCCCCCCCACCCAGGCATTGGCACCCCCACACTTTTACCTCGTCATTTCACCGTAATCGGTTCCCCCTTTTTTTTTGTGATGACTTCACGTGTGCCCCCCTCCCCCGTTATGTTTGCCCATTTTACTCATCCTTTTTTGACCCCCAGTCTATCTCTCCTAAGCCCTTTCTTTTTTGTTTTGTAGAGCGATGTCACCCCTCTTTTTGTCGGTTAATTTTTCTTTTTTGCCTTTTCCTATGTTTTCATTGCCCCTTGGTTCCCCCCCCCCCTAACGGTGAAGCCTGGGTTCTTTTCCCCGTTTTTGCCCCCTCCCTTGTGTCTTGCTCTATCTTTACCCCTTTCACCCCCACCCCTTGAAAACACATGAATCATCTGACCTATCCGTTTTTGTGACTGTCTTGTTTCCCCATAAGTGGCCAACTTTGTTTGGACTCAATTTCCCACTTCCGCAGCCCATCGTTTCCCCAATTCTGGGACACATTTCCCTTACTTGCCTTTCGCCCGGCTTTGCATTCTGCCCCCTCCGGATTCCTGCTGCCACCGTCAAAAAAGGCCTAATAAATTTTTTTTTGGTGTTTGGCTGGTCGACCATGTGCACCATTCTCATACTCTCTTTAGTCCTTTTTCGCCTTTTTTTTGGCTCGACTCCTTGTTCCAGCTTCATTCGTAAAAACTCCTTTTACGACCCACCAGGTACACAACCCTGGCCCCCCGTCTGCCCACAATTTTTTTTTTTTTCTTTTAAGGGTCACCACCCCTAACCCCCCAAACTCTGGCCGCTTTTCAGTTTCTTTTTTTTTCTTCACCATTTTTTTATGCACCGCGGCCACCTTTCTTTTGTCCCCCCTCGCTCCCTTTTCCCGTCTAAGGTTTTACTTGGCCCGCTGTCCTGCGTTCCCGTGTTCGAGTGTGTATATTTTTCCTATTAATTTCACTTTCAGTCAGACATTAGTCGCAATTCCGCCCCCCCTCTGCAGCCAGACCTTGCCTTGCAATTCCCTCGCTCCGTGTTGTTTTGCCTTTCCCCGTTCCTTTTGGACCCAAAGTCGCGCGGGTCCTGACTTCACCCCACCCCACCAACCATTTTTCCCTTCCCATCCCCTCCTTCCTTCCCCTTTTTCAAAGGGTCCCCCACCATTGGTTTCCTGGTTAACGCGATTTTTTTGAAAACACCTTTTTTTGCCCTGCCGTGGTTTTTTGTTGTGGTGGTTGGGGAAACCTTAAGATTCTGCCGGCGTCTGAAGTGCGTTGTGCCCCTCACACGCTCTTGAATTTTCGCTTTCCCGCACACGTCCCGTGCTTTGTTCCTCCCCACCCGTGCCGTGGGCTACTTTTTTGATGGGTGAGTTTTCACTCTATGTCGATATTCAATCCAGAGCCCAAACCCTCTTTTTTTTTCTACACATCCCCCCCCCACCGGTAGCTCCTTTTTATACAAAACCGACCCCCCTTCTTTAATTGTGTTTTTTCCCCCCCTTAAAACTGAGAGGAACATGTCGTCCCCTGTGTTCTTGCCCTTACTTTTTTTTGCCAGCACAACCCTTGTCTTTCTGACTTTAAAGGAGGCTGTTTTTTTTTTTTTTTTAACGTTTGGGTTTTCCCCCCCCTCACAACGGATAACTTGGGCCCTCCCCCCATCTTCCCCCCCTCCTCAGTCTTTTCCACACACTTCCACCTCCCCGATCAGCTGAGCCACCTTTCAACTTCGTAGATCCCCCTCTTTTTTTGTGATTTTCCTCCAACTCGTTTTTCCCCCCCCCACCCCCCAGCTCCCCCATCCTCCGGGGGGGCGGCAACCAGCTTGCTATTGCCTCCTTTCGTTCCCGTCTTTTTTTTCCCCCCCCGCTTTTTTTTCTTGATTACCCGGTCGCGTGTGGGGCTGCCCTCCCCCTGATACACCTTGTTGATGTTCGGGTTAAACTTTTAAGGCAACATTTGGTTCACCTTCCACAAGCAATCCCCCTCCGTTCCCAGGCGCGTTGCCTCCGTTTTTTTGCCTTTTCTTTTTTTTTGCTTTTGGCTGGCGATGCAGTTCTAGTTCGTCGCCCCCACCGACGTGCTTTCTTTGTTCGTTTCTTAATAAGTGGGTTCAAGTAACCCGTTTGCTTGCCCTGGACCTGAGGTGTCACTTGATTTTCCTTGAAGATTTCCTTGCGATTAGTGGTAGTTTTTGTGATTTCAGACGTTGTAAATTTGTGGGATGTTTTTGGAGTCGAGGAAGCCTTTTTTGCGGTCTTCCTGGGGTTGGGTTCGGTTTTGTTTGTCTTTTTCGGCATGTCTGGCCCCGGCCCTGAATTCTTTTCGGCCCCGCTTTTTTTTTTATCAGTTCGCTTTCACTGTTTTGCCCTTGTATATGCTTTGGTGGTAGGTCCCCCACGCTTTCATTGTAGCTTTTCAAACTCCCAATTGGGGAAGCCGCCTGAATGCCGTTCCACACTCGGGTCCCCACGCCCATACTTTAGGCGATGAGTGGCTTCTTTTTCCTGTTTTTCAGTGAAGTCGTTGTAAATTTTTTTTCGGACTTTAGTTTTTAGTGGTGTTAGAACCTTTTTTTACCCGATTCGACATGGTGTGTCCTTTCTTTTGGAGATTTGAGCGGTGCTGTGTCCCCCAGGGCGCCATCTTTGATATCTCCTTTGTCTCCCTAATCAGGGGTGGGTTCCGGACGCCCGATTCCAGACACATGTGGCGCCTTCCGTTTTTTTAATTCCCCATCTTCAGCATGTCAACCACAACGCGATTTGGACCTGTAAATCTTTTGTTTGCTCCCTACACCCCCACGCCGCCCACGATTCAAAACACCAATTTACCAACCAACTCTCACCTTCCCCACCACAGGTCCCACTTTCGCTTTATTTTCCCATCGCCGCTGGCAGTCCAGTGGGTCCGTTTTTTTTTTTCCCCCTAGGGTGGCGTCCCCTCCCCATCCACGGGCTGTTTTCCCCCCCCACTTTTCGTTAATTTTTCCTCCCCCCGGCGTTCTACCCCCCAAGCATTTTTTCCATTTTACAAAGTAAGGAACCCCAACCGCGAGACGAAACACTGAATCCCTCCAAAATCTCTCTGTCCCTCCACATCCTGTTTTCGGTCCCCCTGACAGTTGCCTGTAAAGACCCTTTCTTCCCTTTCTCCAGACCCCTTCTCACGCTTCCCCCCTTGCCCGCCATTTTTATAAACCCCACCCATGTCCACAACCCGTTAGACCCCCCCCCCGTCTTTCCGTTTGTAACGTCCGTGACCCGGTGTTGATGCCCCCCCAGAAGATTCGTACTCGTTAACGGGCTACCCCCCCTTTCTTTTCCCTCCTTTCCCCTTTACCGGACTCGCCCCGACCCTTTGGTACTTTTTTTCCCCCTCTCCTTTCCTCTTGAGATACGCAAACCGTCCTTCCCAGTCGGGTTCTTTTCTCCCTTTTTTTAGGTCGTCCCCCTCTTTGTCGGTGATGTTTTTATTGTTCCACATTGCCTTCCTGGACCGTTCCGAGAACAGGTCCACCTTTCCCCCGCGTTGGGTCTTGCCTAGTGGAACCTCCCACCCCAACTCCGTTCAACGTCTCCCCCCACCCCCGTTCTGTGTTTCCCATTGGGCCCTCCCAAACTACCTTTAGAAGGAATTGTTTTTTATTCCCGTAGCCTTCGCTGGCAGCTGGTTTGTTGGTTGAATTGACTTTTGACTGTCCTTCCCCCAAAACCTGTAATCTAGTGAAGGTTGAACCGTTTTTTTTTCTAGGATGCTAAGCGGGATCTTGGGTTTTGTACAATTTTCATTTTTCCCGTTTTTCCAAGATGTTATACATTCCCCTCCTTGCCACTGGTTTTGCACCAAACATGTCCAGCAGGTCCGGGTTGAACACAGTCTACTTTCTTGACGAACCCCACAGGGTTTTTTTTTTGTTATGGCCATTTCTTGCCTTTTGAGAGTCCCCCGTTTTTAGTTGTGGACTGCTGGCCTACTCTTGTCCCTCACCATCCAGAGTTATGTTTTTTTTTACACCAAACTTTTTCCCCAGGAAAGTGTTTGCTTTCCCTTTCCAGACACCCCGATTGTTGGCCTCTTTGTCAAAGGACCATCACTAGAATCTTGGCCTCAAGAAATTCGCTCTCTCAATGTAAGGTGACGTTTTTTCTTAGCCACGGGCACCCATCCGTTTCTTGGTGAAGCGTCCCCCCCTTTTCCAATCGGTACGGGGCCCCCCTGGTTTCCCCCCACCGTTTCCCAATTTGCAAGTTTACCCCCCCAACCCCCCGGGCGGCCCACTCGGCGGTTAGTTACACCACATGACGTTGTTAGATTTGGAAAAGCCCAACCTTTTGAAATGCCAAGTCTTTTGTGTCGGCCTAGTAAACGTTTGCACTTTGGTCTTTTTCGGTTTCCGTCTCATTGCAACGTTCCCTCTCCTCTTGTTCACACCACTGGCCCTGTTTCCGCCCCCCCCCCTCGATCGATTTTTTTTTAGTACATTTTTCCCCGCTGGTTGGCGTATTTGGTTACGTCCTGTTTTTGCCCTTTTCGCCAAAATGTTCTGACCCCTGACCCCGCGTAGTATATGCAATCAGATTTTGCCACCTCGTCCCAGAACCCCCCCCCACCCTTCCGGCTACGTCCCCCCTTACCCTTCCATTGGTAGCTGGGACATCTCCGCAATCATTTTTTGCCTATTCCCCACTCCTTTTCCGCGTTGCTGTTGTGACAATCTTGCCTGGGCCACGGAACCCCCCCAAACACGGCACACCCCAACACGTTCCAGCTGGTTAAAAACACAAATTGACGCACAAAACCGGTTTTTGCGTTTTGCGGTTGGTTAGCTGCTCCTTTTTTTTTTGGCATTCGTTTATGTTTTGTCAACCCCCTTGTTCCCCATGTTTTTTGGTTCGCCCCCTTTTTGTGGGGTCCTTGGAGCACTGGTTTCCTGGCGGCTTGGTTGGTGTTCTGGTTTGGTTACTGCCTTTCCGGTGGGTTCTTTTTTTCCCCTACACCCTGGCGGCCCCGTAGTCCCCTTGTCTGACCTCCCTTGTTTTTTTTCCCTCTCAATTGTGACGATTACGCGTCTTTCTGACTTGTTTCCAACCTGGTGTCTTTTGACATTCCAACACAGATAACATTGTCCAACCATATATTAAGTTTTTCCGTTTGACGGGTTTTAAGGGCAAACGCCTTTCTTTGCGTCCCCCGGTTCGTTTTTCTTTTGCCAATTCGTCCTTATTTTCTGGCAGTTGTCAGGATTGTTTGGGGGCGGCGTCTTTTGTGCTTTTCGCTTTTTCACCACACTTGGCCCTGTATTTTATTGCCCCCCGAGCATTTCCCCCCGTATTATTTTTAAGACATCTTCAGTTCCATTGTATTTTAATTTCCCCGAGTACTGGCGCCTCCCAACCATTCTTTCCCCACGTTTTTCGGCAATCTAGGACTCTGGCCCCCCCCAATTTTTGCTTTTATACCCACGTGGCCCCCCACTTTTTTTCTTGTACTTAGCACTACACCCTATTTGTTTTGTCCCCCACTCTTTCTCTTCATTCTCCTCGTTTTGTTGGAGGCTTGTTTTTTTCAACCAGATTCTGTGCCTTACGTCACTCCTTGCTTTCACGTTTTCCCATTGCCCTTCTCCCCCCTTTTTGCCCAGTTCATTACCCTTTTGCTGCTGGTATTGTTGTCCAATCCTTTTGGTGTGCCTTCTCTATCGACCAAACTCACAAGAACTCCATCTCTCAAGTCCTTCCGGTTTTTTGACGTCTTTGGGTGAACAAGTGGCCCACATTTTTCCTGACCCACGACGCTCCCATCCAAATATGGCCAACCTACCAGCCACCTTTGCACCCTCGCTTTGCATCGCTTCGGACGGCCGCCCCAAGGCCTGGATTTCCCCCGGTCTGTCCCGTCCCAAAAATGTTCCCTTTTTCTTTTCTTTTTTTGGTGTGGGATGTGACAATTCCCATTTGTGTCCCTTGCAATCCTTTCCTTTCCTTTTTGTCAACGGCTCGTTGGCTCCTTTGTTTTTTTAAGGCCCGGGCATTCCGTAACCGTCGCTGTACGCACCCCCCCCGGATTCCCCCCCTGGGCCTGTCTTTTGTTAACACTTTCCCTCAGCCTGTGCTAACTTATGCGACACCCCACCGCGTCTTTTTTTTGGCTTTTCCCCCGCTGCAAGGTTTCGGCCATTCGGCCCTGCCCCCCCCCCCCCCGCCGGTTTTTGACCATTTTTTTCTCCCCCAACACCCCCCAAAAACCCCCCCCCCCCACACCCCCACCACCCCCCCAACAACCACCCCCCCCCCCCCAAACAAACCCCCATGTTACCCCCATAGCAGCTAGCCGATGACCAAACTGACTTTGGTACCTTTTTACGCGCTTGGGTTGTTTTTTTAGTGGCCCTACCCTTTCATCGGCTTACTTTACGTTTCATTCTCCCATTAGGCGTCCCTTCCCTGCCCCCCTACCCGAAATGACGGTAATGCCAATTTTCTCGCTCGGTTTGCTGGGAACTTTCTTTTGGTGCCAAGCGTAGCGCGGCTGTTCCTCTTCCCCCCCCCCTTCTTCCCCCCTGTCCCCCCTTCCCTTTCCCCTTCCCGCTTTGCAATTTCCGGTTTGTGCTGTTTTTAAAGCGAAACGGCTTGGTGTTTTGCACCCTCACTGCCCGTTGGTGTTTGGTGGTGCCTTTCGTCTTCCGCTTTTTGATTTGAACGGTTGCCGTCACACTCCCCCGTTAGTTTTCGCGAACCCCGTCCCCGGTTTTTCCTCGGTTGTTTAAAAAAGTTTTCAATTTTTCTCGGCCCGCGCTTTTTTTTCTGAGTGTTTTACTATTTCGTATGAGTCCCCCTCCCTACCCCCCATACCGTGTTTTAATCACCTTTACCATTGGGAGTATTTTTCTACTTTGCAACCCCCCCCCTTCCCTTCTCTTATTGATTACCCCAAACGTCCCAGGTCCATGTCCGGCAGGTTCTTTTTCTCTTTCACTCCTTTTCCCACGTTGACAACCCCCTTGAATTCGACTTCCCTTGCGTTCCCCATCGTTTGGCCAACACCCCCCCTTACACGGATGGAATGTGCTACACTTCCCCAAGGACTTTTTTTGTCTTTTCTTCCACTGTTTCCCAAATTCCTTGTTTCTTATCCCGCGGTATGAACTTTAACTTTTCTTTCCTGTTTTTTTTGCATGTGCAAACCCCTTTCAACCCCACCGCTTCAGACGTCGGAGGGTTAACCCCCCCCACGCTTGCTGAAGTCGTAGTTTCCTGTTGCCCATCTTGGTGCTAAGTTCACTAGGTTGGTCTGGCGTGAACCCTTCACGACTAGACAGTTGGGGTCTTTGTCGAGTTCCCCTATACTTTCCCTTTTTTTTGGCCATGGTAAAAATGCCAACCCCCGGCAGACCCGGCGAGTTACCTATTTTTGAGTCGGGAGATCATGGATTTGCGTTGCGTTTTTTTTAGATTTTCGTATCCGAGTAGCTTTATGTTTCTTTCTTTGTGCCCTTTTCTTTAAGGCGTTACCTCCCATTAGGAAATTTTTTGCAGTGAGCGTTGAGCGGAAATAGGAGTGACGTATCCGATTCGGGCCTACGATCCTTACACCATGAGGCGGAGCGGGGGTTGTTCTTGGCGCCTGTGTATGTGTTTGTAGCCTCTTTTGCTTGCTGACATGTCAACGTCTTTTTTATGAATGATCTTCGGGAGGTCTTGTTTTTTTATTAGGCTTTTTTTTTCCCCGTGGCACGACATGGGGTTGGGCGTGGCGTTTCTGCAGTCTCATTTTTTCGATCACTTTTTTTTTTTTTTTTTTGGACTTTTTCTGGGATTGCCTTTGTTTTGGTAGGGACCCAGCTCTTTTTTTGATTACCTTTTTTTCGTTCATTTTGCCCACGAACTGGGTTGACCGCAGGCCTTTGGCGTAGTTCCACCTCCGGACCGGCCCCACTTCCCCCTTCGTTCGATTGGCCTTCCGGACCTTTGATTTTTTGACTTTTCGTACATTTTTTTGTTACATTTTTTTCGGCTCGTTGTCAAGTGTGTTATGCCTGAGACGACCTGGGTCCCCTTTCTGCCGATTTTTTTCCCCCTTGCGAGTCTGGTGTTGTTTTTGCAACCCCCGTCGTACCCCCCCCCTCAACTTTGTTATGTAGATTATTCTTTTCCTCAGACTACGTTTGTTTTGGGTTTATCGATGATCCACCATTCCCCCAGTTTTTATCACTTACGTTTTGACCTTTGATGTACTCGTTCCAGCCCATTTCGCCCAGATTTTCCCCCCCCTGTTGTTCGCTATCTTGTCAAAACCCCAAACTTCCCCGATGCCCGACTACACCCCCTACACTTTCAAACACCAGGCCTTTTTTTGGTCGACATTTCCAATCGTCAGTTCCTGACAGTATGGTCTTTCCCGATGGTTGGTGAATTCGACCTGTACCGGCTTGACTTTCCCCGTCGGTTACATCTCCCTTTCCGAAGGAGTGTTGTGTTGTTTTTTGGTTTGCCACCCCCCCCACCCCCCCCCTCCCATACACAGGGACACCCGTCCCCCAACCTGTTCTCTCCCCCATAGTTACACCCAAATTTTTCCGTTTCCGGACCCCTTTCCACCCACCTTACTTGATTTTTTTCCGGGGAACTCCTAATTCCCAAGTACCTGCTACGGTTTGCCCCCCCTTTGCATTTGCGTCCGCCTTTTTTCATCTCCTAGCCCACAAACCATGACAATGGGACTCCACCAACGTTTCGCGCCTCCCCTGTGCCAAGTAGGTCTCTCAACCTTCCCCCTCTGACGTCCACTTGCCGTCAACGTCTGTTGCTTGAGGGAAAGTCCCCAACGACCCCATCCCCCTTCGCCCTTTCGGCGCGTAACCTTGCCCTCAACTTAGCGGCCCGTGCCAATTTTTCGGGTACTTTTGCGCTTTTGAGTGACCCTTGGCTTCCTTTGTCCCCCCCCCCCCAACAAATTTACCTTTTATCCTTTGCTTCCGAGAACACTGCCCCTGTTTACTATCGGGAGTGTTACTACCCCCCCTCTTGTGCACAGTTTTATCCACCCACGGTTTCACAAAACGGTGTTTGCTGACACCCGCCCGTGCTCTTTCAATTTTGTTTGTGTTTTCAGCCGCCACTGAGTTTTCTGTTTGCCTCTGTGGGTGGTTTTTCACTAGTCTTTTTCTGCCTCATAATTCTCACTATGCTTTTGGGTGGCATCGCATCCCCTCCCCAACTGTGATTCTCCACTCATCTAATTTGTATACCCTTTCTTCCCTTTTACTAGGCTCATGATTGGGAACCCTTTCTCTTGTTTTTGAGACTATTCCGCCTTTAACGCATCCCTCGGGAAATTTCGCTGTCTTTTCTTTCTTCTACCTCTATTTTTTTCTCCTTTTCTTTTTCTCTTCCTTTAATCTTCTCTTCCCCTCTTTTTTTTGGGTGAACCCCTGTCATCCGTATGTTTACTGGCCGCACTATTACATCTTTCTATGTTATTTGCGTGTTCGTTCAGTAAAATTCAGTCTACTCCTTATATCATTCCATCCTTTCGAAGTTCTCGTTTTCATTGTTCTTGCTATCTCTGTATGTGTCTTGGTTTGTGTCATTTTCCTTTTTTATTGTTCTCTGTCTTGGTTCAATCCGACCCAGGCCATCATCTATTCTTTTCCTTGTAGCGCCCGTTTTCCCTTTCTCTCGTTCACTTCCTTTCCCCCCTACGTTTTCTTCTTTCCTACCCTTTTTTTTTGCTTTCTTTTCATCCTTCTCTTTATCCCCTCCCCCCCTTCTTCCTCTCCCCTTATGTGGGTTTTCTCCTTCTTCTCATATCCACATATTTTTCGCCGTTCTGTGATTTTTCTGCCCTGTACATGCCTCCCTTGTTGTCTTGTTCTGATTAACTCTTACCAGTATCCCGATCTCGTGTTTTGTTTTGTCTTCTCTAATTCTTTGTCTCTTTACTTTTACCTCTGGTACCTTATCTTTTCTTGTCGTCTCCCATTCTTCCTGCGGGCTCCTCCTTTTCTCCCTCGGCCATTACCTTCTTCTTTCTTTAAGCTTTCTTTTCGGTTTTCTCCCTATTAGCTACACCTTTCCCCCTTTTGTTCCTTTCTCTTTGCCGTTTTTTTGGTCCTTACAAAAGCTGTCTTTCTTCCCTACACATTCTGTCCCTTTCCCTCTTCCTTCGATCCTCGTTTTTTGTTTCTTTGCACCGACCGTGCTCCACATCTGTTTCCTCCCCCCACCTTCCCCAAAAAAAATTCCCTATTGTTTGCTACTAATTCTTTCTTCTCCTCCATTCCACCCTCACTCGGTTCCCTTGACCTTTTTAACAAGACGCGTTCCTTTGTTTCCTAAGCAAATTTCTTTTTCCTTCCTTTTTTCTCTTCCACATTTTTCCCTCCTTTAAAAAGTTCGTGTTTATTTCCCTGTGGTCGCTTTTCATTTGATTATTCCGCTCTCCCCTTTGTTTTTTTTT
>Ga0179593_1503938_pt1 | contig 18017 bp, 19 predicted proteins | sample CZODoug2_1_08_16_FD_185931 | JGI IMG/M metagenome (GOLD analysis project Ga0179593, IMG submission 185931) | Vadose zone soil fungal communities from Angelo Coast Range Reserve, California, USA - CZODoug2_1_08_16fungal (PacBio error correction) | ecosystem: Environmental > Terrestrial > Soil >... | reverse complement strand
TTTTATTATCTGTCTTCTTCATTGAACTTGACCCTTTACTCCTCTCTTTCCCCGGCTCAGGAGAAAGGCACAGGTGTCCCCTTTTTCCGACTAGTACTTTTCAGGCGGGCAGCTCTCTTTTGGGTTCTCTAAAGCGATTGTCCCCCTTCTTCGGCGGACCCTCCAGTTACTTTTGCCCTAACGTTCGTGCCTGATACGTTTGCAGTAGTCACTTCCCTTTCTTAGTGCCGCGGTAGTAGTCTCTTTCGCGGAATTCCTGGGAAGGCTCCGTAAGTCCCATTGGTTCCTTTGATACTCCTTTTTGCCTTCCTTCTGTTGGATAGGTCCTTTTTGGAGCCCCACTTTGGCCCAGTCGTGTGACGACTTCCTCCTCTCGGCCGCGCTCATCATCCCGTCTTTCCGCGCCCTCCTCTGAGGGTATCGCGTACGCGTCTGCCGAAGGCGCCTTTTCCCTAAACTGCCAGCTGCTCGGACTCGCACGCGGCTTCTTCCCCCTAGGCCGAAAGATGCTGACGTAGACCCTACTCTTGAAGAGTCGGCGGTCCGATTGCCATGGGCGCCGACTTTCCCCTGATCTTGTCGTTTTCAACTGCTCCCTTCTCTTCGGGCGAACAGGCGGGGAGTGTCCTCTAGTGATCGTTTTCGATCTCCCCCGTAAGCAGTCCTTTTTCTCCCTCCCTCCTCTCTTTTCTATTCCTGGCCTTCCGGCCTCGGCCGGGACGCTCCCTGACTTCTGCTTTTTTGGTAATTCGGCAATCGATGCACTTGCGCCCTCTGGAAGGGTAGACATCCCCAGAGGAAATTTTTCCTTACCGTCCAGACCCCCTTTTCCCCTATGGACCTCCCCTTTTTTTGAATCTTCTTTTTCTTCGGTTATTTCCTCAATGGGGACTAGGGATCCGGTTCCGACTGTCAGTTCCTGCTCTCCCTTCTCTTCCTTCGAGGGTCTGGGCTGTCGAGTTCCTCCCCTCCTCTTTCCCTGCCACCTCCCTTCCCGAAATCGTCCTCTTTTGGTCGATGGAACTGACTTCTCTTATCTGGCGAAATCTTAATGGCTCATGTTGTATCTCAGTTCCTTTAGATAGAAGCGACGTTACGGCGTGCCTTCTGTGTTTGTAGGTTTGCCTTTCTCCCTTTTTCCCGCAGATGGCGACGAGCCCCTTTTTTTCTTCGAGAATCGCGAGACCTATAACCGGGGAAGGAGACTCTTTCCCCTTTCATTTACCACGTGTTGTGACTACCCCCAGCCCCTCCACCCTCCCCCCTACCCCATCTTGCCCTAACCCCTTCTCCCCCCACACCCTCTCTACACCCCCCCCCCTGTCCTTACTTTCCCCCCCCGCCTGTTACCCATTCCCTCTCCCCTCAACTCTCCCCCTCCTTACTCTCTCCCCCCCCCACCTCCCTTCTTCCCTCCCACTTTTCTCTCCCCCTCCTCCTCCTCACCTCTCCCCACACTCCTACCACTTCCTACTTTTCACGCCCCCTCCGCCTCTCTTCACACCCCACCCTTTTAACCTCCATCCACGCTTCACTCCCTCCCTCCCCACCTTTTTCCTCCCCTCTCTATACATCCCCCCCCTCCGTTTTCTAGTCCCCCACCCCCCTCATAAACCCTCCTCCACTTCCTCCCCCCGCCTCCCATCCACCACCGAATCCCTTTTTGCCATCAGCTCCCCACATCCCCCTCCCCCCTGCCTATCTTCTCCTCCACCCTCCTACGTATCCTTATCCATCCTCCTTATTGGCATCTCTCCTTTCTCTCCTACCACCCCTCCTTCCCGCCCACCCCCCTACCTCTCCCCGCCCTTCCTAACCCCCCCCCTACCTCTTCCGCCTTACCCCCCACTTCCGCCAGCCTCCCCCTCCCCCACCACCCTCCCTAACTTCTAGCCCTATCCCCGTCTCCTCCATCTCTTCCTTTTTCGTCCTCTCCCACCTCCTCTCCCTTCTTTTCCCTCAACTACTATTCCGCCCCCCCTCCTTCACCTCGCAACAGACCGCCAAACACCACATCCCTTCCCCCAACCGCTGTGTCCCCCTTCCCAATATCATTTCACCCCTCCCTCACCCCCCACCTTCTCGCCCCTCCACTAAGAAATCCCTCACCGTATCCACCCAACCTCACTAACCTCTCCCCCGCTCTCTCCCCACCAACTCTCCACTTATTCCACTTACCCCCTACCCCCCACACCACTATCCCCGTTCAGCTACACTTACCCTCCCACACCTCTCTACTCTCGCCGAACACCATCTTTCCCCAGCCCTCTGCATCTTTTTTCGACTCCTCTCCTCCACCCCGTCCTTAATTTCCCACCACACCCCCCCCTCCTACCCCCCCCTCCAACTCCCGCACCTACCCCCCCTTACCCTCCCCTCTCCACCCAATACCCCCTTACTAACCCCATCCCCCGCCACTCCCCTTAACCACATCCCCTCCTTTTCACTTTCCCCTCCTCTCTCCTTTTATCCCCAATTTTACTCCCCCTCCCGCCCTCCCTTATCTTCCCCTCTTACCCCCCTTTTTCACCCTCCCACCCGTACCCCTCCCCCCCCTACCCCTCCCGTCCTGACCTCATGCTACCCCCCTCCCGGCCACTGACCTTACCTTTTAACCTTTCCACCCACACTCTGAACAACCTCCCCCCCCTCTCCATCCCCACCCTATTCCCCCCCTCCCCCCCCCTTCCTCCTTCTCCCCACCCTCCCCACCCCAATTTTTTCTGTCGTTCCACCAGAACCCCTCCCCCAAACCCCCCACACCCCCCTCACAACCCGTAAATCCTATTGCCGCCTTTGACTCTCATCCCCCCCACACACACAACCCCCCACCCCCCCCGCTCAAACTCCCCGCCTCTCGATAACCCACCTCTTTCTTACCCTCCCACGCCTTCTCTCCTTCACTCCTCCCTCTCCCTCTTGCCTCCTCCCCCTCTTTGCCCCCTCTCATTTCTCTCTCCCTGATATCCCAATCCCCCCCTTACCCCTTCTCTCCCATCCCCATTCACCCTCTCCCCCTCCTACTCTTGCCCCCCATTCTCTCTACCTGCCTACCAACCTCCCTCCCCCCCCGCCCTCTTTCCCCCCCCCTCGACAATCCCCCCCCACCTCTCCCCCTTCTCTCCCGGCCCTCTCTCCGCCCCTAACCCCCCCCTCATCCACTCTCAACCCCCTCTCTCGCCCCTCCCCTTCTCTCCTCTCGCCCCCTCCACCCTCCCCCACCCTGCCTCTACCCCTTCACCCCACAACACCACAACACACTCTACCCCACCCCTCCTGTCTCCTACCCCACCGCGTTGTTATTTATTTTTTGAGACTCCTCTCATATTCTCACGGTTCCCACCGCCCTCCGTTCTTCCTTTACTCCTGTCGTTCGTCTTGCCCTCCCCCCCCCCCCCCCCCCCCCCCCCCCCCCCCCCCCCCCCCCAAACAAAAAAAAACAAAAAAAAAAAAAACCCCCCAAAAAAAAACACCAAACAACAAAAAAAAAAAAAAAAAAACCAAAAAAACAAAAACCAACCAAAAAAAAAAAAAAACAAAAAAAAAAAAAACAAAAAACACCAAAAAACACACCTTATGAGCCTCTGGAGAATTTAGCTCTCTATTTAGATATCATGGTAGAAGCTCACGGGAATGACGATTGACAGATTCTTAACCAACCCCCCACACCACAAAAAACAACCACCAAACGTGAGACGCTTCTGGTTTACGTTTGAGAAGCACAGCTTGATTGGTCGAATCCTCCCGATTTGAATGCACGTCGTCTCTGACCCTTGAGCAGACTTCGGGAAGTTTATCCCTCATATGTTGCTTGGTCACCTCCCTTGGTATGGAGATGTCTGAAGGTTGTCTGTTAGACTTCTCCCTCTCTCCCTTCTGGCCCCTCTTCTGCTATGACGTTCCTAGTAGACCTCTTTCCTTTTTGGATTGGGGACTTTCGCCGACTCCGTTTCTTAGGCTAGGTTACTTAACGCTTCTTTTTTCAAGCACATATCAGACCCCCTTAGGGTCCTGTCTGATCCTTGGATCATGCATGTCATACAGAAGGAGCCATTAGTAAGTCGGTTTGAGGCGTATCCCCCCTCCCGTTCCCTTTCCCATAGTCGCGATACTTCTCCCTTCCTTCTGCAAGACGTTTTATATTCTATTCCAAGTTTGTTTGTATATCAATGGAGTTTAGATTCCCCTATTCTTTGTCCTGACCCTTTTTTAATAAAACAGCGCCATCCCTCCCGTGGCCTATCCTGCTAGGTCTGCTGGGACGGACTGTTTGTGCCCAACCTTCACAGGCCCTTTTATGGGTAGAGTCGCTCACACATCGTTGTTGACTTAGTTCCCTGAGGCAAGCGATCATCACCACTACCAAACCCCGAGGTACCTGTAAGTATAGGACAGGATCTTGACCACTCAGGTGACTTGGAGGTCTTACCCCAAATCAAACTCCACCGTTACTCGAGCATCCAATTAAGCAGACCTTAGTTTTGCAATCTCTTTTTAGGAATACCGGCTGCGCCCTCCCCTGTTTACTTCCTATTGAAACTCTCCTCATCAACTGCCATCATTCTTATGAAAATTCCATCTTCTGTTCTCTCTTTACTTCGATCCCAACACATCATCAGCGTGCAGAAAGTGCCCCCGATCAGACGTAGAGACCTAGAACCGGAATTCTCGATGAGAACCCTCTCAAGGACTTCATCACCCGCGACGCGAGGGCGTGAGCAGGGCATCTTATTGTGACCCCTATCAGGAACTCGAAAAGGTGGCCTTCCTGTTCCCCCCTTCCGCCCAACAAAAGCAGTCCTGCCGTCGACACCTCACACGTTCATCTGGCGGCGTTGAATTCGTTTGAATCATCCAGAACGTATAGGTTCCCGGTGTGACACTCCATTCCCCCCGCCCGCAAGGTATCGACCTTTCAAGAAGTCGAGACCTTTAGGAACATATAAAGTACTTACTAATGTCGTTTTGTCCGTGCCCCTGTGGTTTACCCTTGGCGAAAAGTTTAATCCTCACCTCTGACCCCCCGGAATCTCTAAAAGATTTTACCTTAATGGTCTAGATTTGACATTCCTTTTACTTCGTAATTAGCTTTAGAGTCACCTGCAGTGCCCACAATCAAATGGTTCTCGCGGGCCTTGAAACCGAGTTCTTTTCTACAATGAGAATGAACCCAAAACAGTCTACTCTCGTGATCTTTCCCGATAAGTCCCTAAGGGCCTACCCTCCCATAATTTTCCCGTCCAGGGAAGTTTCATTCTGGCGGGATGCAGCCAGTACCCCAACCAACAGGATTTCTTCCCTGGCACGCTGGTCCTTTGCTGACGAAGTAACCCTTTTGCCCCACCGCTTGTGCAGACTACCTAAAATAGGGCCCATTCCCCTTTTCTGAAGTTAATCCGCGCTTTTAGAGTGATCCCCCTCCCCCCCTGCGATCCCCATCCATTTTCCCGCTGAGCATAGACCACGTTCTTGAGACGGTGGTTCCCTTTCCTTTTTTTTTCTGTAGCGTAACAGTCCTTTTCCGCGCAGCGTTACTTTGTGGTGGCGCAGAATTCCCCCCCCCCCCCCCCCCCCCCCCCCCCCCCCCCCAACACCCCCCCACCCTAGATTACCCCTCTCCAAGGGATCCTATAGCACCGTTCGCTACGATCCTGCCAAATGCTGAAGTTTTTCCGGCCACGGTCCCCTGGTTTCGGGGGTCGATCCGCCCGCCCTAGTGCATCCCATCCGCCGAGCACGTTTTTCCGAAGACTGTGATCCGAGAAGGAGCTCCGACGTTTGATGGTTGCGCTAGTCCATTCCCTCTATTGAAGATACAGTTAATGTGTCCTTTTATGGAGCACCTAACACGGCAGGCCGGGCTCTTGGCCTGATAACTGTTAGTCACTTGACTCTCCTCTTCCGAAGACATTTTCAGACGCGTCAAGAATCACATGTGCCCATCGAGCTCGAGATGTGACTGTCCCATTCCTCCCCCCGCCCGAAAAGGCAGTCGTTCCTCTTACCTACTTGCTATGTCCAGCCCCCAGACGTGGTGAGGGCTTAAACGCGATAAGTCTTTTTTCGTCTGTGTCCATCGCCAACTCCGCTGCTTTCTTCAGGGGCTGCCTGCCCAAGGTATGGGTACACCGCTCTTTTTTTTATGCCCGAGGCCACTTTTTGGTCCCCCCTCAGCTGGCTTTTGTGGTGTTTTTTTTTTTTCCCCAAACCCTAGAATAATCCCGCGCTTTGCTTGATGGACCACTATTGGCTGTGAGACGGTGACGGTTTGGGCGTCTTCTCTTATTCGGAGAATTTTTTCCGACAAGATTCCCTTTTCTGTGTTCCCTACCACCGGTTGTTGGGCAAGCCATCTCTCTGAGTCCTTTTCGCCGCCGCGCTAACAAACCGTTCCTTTTCTTGGTGGCGATGCAGGCGATCTTGCAAACCCCCATCGGATCCATTACCTGAAGATCGTCATAAATGTCGAATTTTCCCCCCAGATGTTCCTTAGATGACCCTTTTCTCCAGAGGCCAATTTCTTTCGATCCCTCCCTGCCGATGCGTTCAGGTGTCCTTAAGATAGCCTCCCAAAAATAGCAGCTAATATCCTTTTTTGGAATACCTTTTGTTTTGAGAGAGATTACCCGATAGAACCTGAGGTGCTAGTTTTTGCCAGTTTCTTCTCGTACAAGAAAATCAGGAGGCGGGATTTCAGCCGCTGACCTCCAATCTAACTCGATTAATCCCTCTCTAAGAGGGTTTTTCCCTCCTTATCTTGCTCTCTGAAGCTGCCTATGAGGTGAGACTGTTTGAAGACCTCGATCTCGGACTCCCACAAAGCCCCCCTTCCCTTCTTCCCCCTTGTGTTTTTTTTGCCTTTACCCGAGCGAGGTTCTTTTTTGCACCAAACTCCCTTTACCCGACGAGCCCCCCCCACATGGACTAAGTTATGGGGAAGACATTTAATAGAGCTTAGATATAACCTTATCCAGGCCCATTAGGTCCGTAACCCCATTTTTCTTGATTTTTGCGATGTTCACCTCTGACTGTGTTCAAAGTTGCCCTCAAGTCTTGTAGTTGGCGCCCAAACAATTTCCTTCTGGTTGACATCGGTGACCTCCTATAAGATGTTGAAAGCGTCCCGTTTTCTTTTTTTCCGAAATAATTGTTTTTTTTTTTTCTACGGTCCATCTCAACTCCTTTTTGTCAGATCTTGATGCCGTTAGTTGACTCTTTAGAATCCCCCCCCTGAATTCTTCCTTCATCTGCTCATAAGTTATTACTCTCGATGGTCTTTTATAATTGTCAGTCCTTTTCCTCGGTGCTATCTAGATCTCATTAATCTTAGACCAGCAGTGACGCGGAGATTATTGACATCCCGGATCTCAAGAAACTTTTTTTTATCTGCGAGCTTCCAGTGAATTTTCCCTCCCCCCAACCCCCCACAGCCAAGGTATCGGCCCGGAGAAGGCCGCTCCCCTCTCGGTCTGACCTCTCCCCCCCTTGGAAAATTGTTGACTTCCCCTTGATGCGTGCGCGCGCCAGCACGTTAAGAGACTAATTCTTTCCTTTTCGCCTTTAAGGTGTTAAGCCTCCCCCTTATAGCGGATACATAGTTTTTTTTTTCGGGTCCTGCTCGACCCCCTCGACAAGCCCCTGACCGTCCGGTCCTCATTAAGAGGTCTTCTCCTCTGACTTGCCTAACGTACTTTTCTTCCAGGGTAGTCATCTTAGGTCCTTCTGCGCCACCAGCATGATTCTCGTGTACGGTTGCATTCGACCATTTTTTCAATGGATGGAATCCGTCCTCGTCCGTCATTTAAAACCCCCCTTTTTAGGCAGCACCGGTCCACTTTTTCCGAGCGCCCCGCGGGTCATTTCGGGCTGAGTGACCTTGTTGAAGATTTCAGACGATTTACGGGATGGGACACTTGGTTCGTTCGTAAGAAACCGTGCCGGCGTCGTTTATATCCCTTGTTAGCGGGGAAAGCTGGACGCCGTTACTTTTCTGCTTCACAGGATTGTGAGACAGAGGGCCTGGAAGGGGTAGTGCTGTTAGAGAAGGACGGCTCCCGGCGTTGCTTCATCCATCCCAGTTTCGTCCTGTTCCGTCCCCCCACATTTCTTGTAGTATCTTACCAAGTATTGAGCAAGTGATCATACATGTGTATTCGATCCATCCTGTCCCTCTTCTTTGTGAGCGACCCCGCGCCGGTTTCTGTCCTTCTTTCATTTTTTTGGCGCCCTTTCGACCGACCTCTTAAAGGACCATCTTTAGATCGTGCCCCCCACTCGCACCCCAAGCCTCCTGGTAGGTCGTTCTTTGCTTCGGTTGTCTTCTCCGATACCAGGCCGGTAATTTGACCCTCTAGAGGCCCCCCCCTGGAATAAATCAATCCTCTCCCTACTGTCCTTGATTTCTCGGGGCAGCATTTTGGAAACAGGTCGCTTCCGTGCTTTCGGTGATTGATTCCTCCCTCGTCTTCAGAAGAAACGCTTTCTGGTTCTCTTCTCTGCTATAGTAAGAGAATTTTCCCTTCAGCCGGCAGATGAACAGGGTCTATTCATTTTTTTGTTGTTTCGACCTGAGTAAATGATGAGTTTGTTTCTTCCTCACTCTGTTAATCGGCAATTCGCCCTTAGAGTTTCAGCCTCGAATGAATTGCACCCTGCCCTATCGAAACACGTCTCGGATTTGCCCCGGGCTGGAAATTTGCCGCGTCTTTTGTAGTTTTATCTATGATTCTTGCGATGAGGCTGCCTTTTCTCGAGTAGTCAATCTCCTTTCTGCATCCTTCTTCTGGATTATGTTCTCGACTTCCCTCGACTAGCGTTGAGCGTTTCCCTCTCCCCTCTTGGTGTGGGATTCACCGCCGCGGAGTCTCGTCTGAAGGGATTGCCGCTCCTTTTTCTTGGCCCCCCCTCAAGTGTGACTTTACTTCCTTCGCTTGCCACAGGCATTATCTTAGTGATTGTAGTCCCGAGACGAGAGTCCACCTTCTTGGCCCGCTCCTGCAGCTGACGTACGTTTGATGCCCCCCTTTTCTCTTTTGGGGATGTGGAGAGGCTGCTTTCGGCTCGGTCCTTAAGGATTATGGTTTCACATTTCGACGCATCATTCCCTCAAAAGAACACCGATTTTCCTTTTCTGATCAGTTTTCTGACTTGATTTCCTTACTGACAGAACGTTTTCTGCAGGACAGTCCTTTCCCTTCTTCCTTCTTCTGAGTGCGTCTATAAACTCGTATCCAAGGCCCGTATCCCTTCCATTTCGAACTCCATTTTTTCTATCTTCTCTTTTCCTTCCTTCATACCCGTTTTTTTTTTGTTGTGTCTCGCCTGAAAGTTTCGACGGAGTCCTCTCTCTCCCTTCTTATGTCGAGAGAGAAGATCCCGAAGTTTCCAAGATAAGTTTTATGACGGTCAGAAAGCATGACGTCCGCAAATTTCTCGCCGGCCCCTCCTGGGTTCTTTGCCTCTGACTTCCCGTCTGCTCCACGAAATAATCTTTGATTGGGCCCTCTCCCCCTCCCAGAGAGGCGACCCCGCTCCGCACCTTTTTTTTGCGAGTACAGTCGCGTTGCCCAGAAGGGCTCTCCCTTTCTCTGGTCCCTCCATCCATCCAAGCTCCTGCAGGAACACCTGCGCCTTGCAAAGAAAGAATTTCTCTACTCTCCAGCTTATTCAGACTTAAGAAATCTCGAATAGACCTTTCTCCTCCTCAAGTCCGTCCCCCCCTGAGTTCGCGACCCCGCTCCACTCAGCCTGCTACGTTTTTTCGCCCTTGAGCCCCCGTCCAGAAGTTTTTGCAGAAGGTATCCTCATTTAGCACAATAGAGGGCCCTATCTAATACTATGAGATAGACAAGATCTAGACTCAACCTTCGGCCACCGTGATCAACCGCGACTTCCTTCTCGGTTCTTTTCGGCAGGTTTCTATGTCTGAATCGGTCGACGGAGCCTCCCCGGCAGCATTCATTCATGAAGTTTAGCCCCCCAGCAATAAATTATCTGCGGAGGCGGTTCGAGATGACAGTCATCTAACAACGCGTATGAACCCCTAGTTGCTCGACATCACTAAAGCACGACTTCGCGCGACTTTCCAAATTCTCCGTCATTAGAGACTTATCCCAGTCTGACCATTCTCTAGTCGCCTACACCGCTCGATGAGCTCGTTCCCGTCCCCTTGTTTCCTCCTCCCACCGATGCCCCGTACCCTCTGATCACCGCACTATTGTTATGCCTGGCAGCGTTCCGTAAGAGGCGCTTCGCGCGGTCGCGCCACGAATTAACCACGCACACTTTTCCCTTTGCGGTCCCTTCTAACCCACGAGACCTTGTACATTAGTTAGATTCCATTCTTCGTTAGATTCCCCCCCCAATCGTGATCGTTGCGAAGACGTTCCTCGACTTTCCCACGATGGGTGTCCGTGACAACTATTAAGGCCTGTCCTGGCTAGCGTTTATGGCCCCAGCTGCTCCTACTTCTTGCCAAACTGAAACCCTTAACGATTAAAGCCTGACCTCACCGGCTGTGATGCGACGTCACCTTCACTCGTTGCCGCAGCCTCATTCACCGAGAAACTCTGTGCTATAACTCCGACGGAAGGGTGTTCCCAAGCCTCCAGTACCCCTCCCTTAATAGTGCTTCTTTTTGTCCGACCCCCGACTACCTGCCGCTCAAACGTACCCCCGTTTTCGAACCGTGAGGTCTGCCGACTCTCGTTGGTTTTTTTACAGTCATGTTCCACTCTTTTTCTTCGTTCGTAGAAGTTCCATCCCTTGACCTCTAGTTTCTCCATGCGCACCTACCAGCCTAATGCTGGTGTCTAATACTCAGGCGATTTCGATAAACCGTTTTTGAGACTGTACCTTCAAGTCGGATCCCGCTTAAGTTTCACTTTTTCGGTCACGTTCGGTCGAGGGTTCCCGACGCGCTCCTCGACCCCCTCATGCCGCTTCCCCTACTCCTCACTCTCCCGCTCTGCTGACGCGTAGCGGAGAGAAGGAGATACATCCTTATCGGTCTCCCAGTATCGAACGTACGTGAAGCTCACAAGAGTTTCCGCGTTCAGTGCTGGAGGGCTCCCCCTGTACATCGAGCTTCGGTCTCCTGGGCCTCTACCTTTTCTTATGAACTGTAATGACGCTTCCTCGAACGGTGCTGGGCGTTGATGTAAAGAAATCGCCTCAGAGCACCTTCTGGTCCAAGCTTTGAGCTTGCTTTCAGTCTTTCTCTTCGGATTACTGCGAATCCCTATTAAGTCAAGGGCTCTCGAAGTCTTTTACTCCTGACATCAGCTGAAGGCATTAAGAACTCCGCTCGGCGAGATGGACGTTTTCTTCCACTAGATCAGGAGTGAGCCAGAACGTCTGCCAAGTCGGCATCCCGGATGTTTCACCACTTTGCGTTGCTTCCACCACAAAAAAAACCCCCCCCAAACAAGCTGAACGATGATGGTACCGATGTCAGCCGAGGTCCCCCTGTTTTTGGGACACCTTCATCGATTTCTGTAGGTTTCATTTCCAAAGAACCCTTCCCGGACATCGCCGTCCTCCCCTCAGGTGCTGGTTACGATGACCCACCCCTTTTTTGAGTAATTTGACCTTCTCTCATTTCGCTCTATCTCGCCGCCTAATTTTGTACCAGACGCCCCAAGGTCTATCCTCTTTCCCATATCGGTCATTTTTTTTGTGCAAGACCTCGTCCCCCCGTCAGCTCCCTCACGCTCCTCAAAAAATGCCCACCCCCGTTCTGGGGGGTTTTTTTAAGGTGATTTTGTACCCTGCTCACCCCCTTCTTGATACCTGAAAGGTTTCAATCCTTCAGCATTCCTACATATGTGTGGTAGGGAGTGACCCCCCCCGCTGTTCCTGCCGATTAGTCCCCTACCCCTCCTTTTGGATATCAGATACCTTCCCTCTTGGAGGTGCTTAACCTTTTTCTTTTTAGAAAGAGACGTTAAACTATAATCCTCGAGGTACGATGAATCATATATATGTATCCCCCTAGTTGTTGTGGTTGTCTTAACTCCTCAGTTTTAGGTAACTATTTTTTAAATTCCTCTCATGAGGGTTTCAATCCCAATAAAGAGAGCCTGAGGAGGGATCTCAGCTGTCCGTTCACATCGACCTTGTAGTCCTTTTCTTATCTAGGCAGGAACAGAGGTTTGAACTACCCAATTTACATTTTTTCCGCTTCTGTCATGGATAAGATGTCGTGTGCTCCGGTGCCACTCTTCTTAGGACTCATAGCCCGAACTCCACCCCCCCCAGGACATTCTCACAGAAACTTGCGGTGGTGGGTCCAGCTGATGCTCTGACATACAGATCTCCCAAGAAAGTTTGGCCCGAAGAGGCCATTATTAGGACCTTTCATCTTGTCTTTTTCGACAGATTGCTTTGGATTAGATAATATATCTTAGATGCGCTCCTTTTTTTCCACCTTCTCCATCCATCTGGTCCTCTTAAGCCCCTTTCTGGGCGGGAGATTACTTGTATCTTTTTCTTCTAAATTCCCCCTTACAAACATCCTAGATGTATTTTCATTCCCCACCGTGGCCCTCTTAGGAAATACAGTGCCACATAATATCAGTTTTGACACTTTCTCAGAGGCATTGTCGCGCGACCCCATTGGGTCCCTGCCCGCCTTTTCTGATCTTTTCTCCTTCATCGTTTCCCAAACTAGTTCCATTCTTTCCCCCTAGCTTTGGATGACTTCCGTCATCTGCTCATTCGGTAGTCCCTCTCGTGGATCTTCTCAATCTTCTCGAAGCGGACGCGGTATTCTCTTCCGATATGAACACGTCAATATAGCTTTTTCCCCGCTTTTTTGGTTTTGAAATGTGCTCGATTTCAGCTGAGGGACCATAAGATCTCAGCAAACTGCTTTCTCATGAGCATCAGTGACATTTTTGACTCCACGGCAGCGCCAGGCTCCCTTCCTTCTGATGTCTGCATTCTCCCTTCATTCACAATTCGGAGGTCCAATTTGTTGATCATTAAATTACTGCCTCGAAATGGGAGATGACCCTCTTAGCCTGATGCACGGATATTTACTGCTAGTTTAGTAGTCTCTCCTGGTCGGAGCTGAGTTTTCATCGGCGGTGAGAGTTAAGACCCTTCCCCCTAGTTTCGAGTGCACCCGGGGATAAGACACCCCCTATCATACCTTGACGTGCCGGACTCTTCACTTTTCCTGTATAGTCGAGAAGGACTACGGTTTCCCACATTTTCCTTTCCCCCTTTTGTTGAGACAATAGGCCGGTTTTTTCGCCACAGAATCTAATGTTCCCCTTTCCTCCTGTCAGACTCGAGGCTATTGACCTTTATCCTCTCCCTCGCCACAGACCCTGAATAACCTTCTTTGTAATTAAACCACCAAGTCGAGCCAGTCTCAGAACTGTTCACGTTCTTCTAGCGCAGATTGTTTGGAGTATTTTCCCGTCTACAGACGCCGGCGGAGCAACTGATCCCCTCAAACGATCCTGATTCCCCTCTTGGCTTCTTTGAACTTCCCCGGTAGGAGTTTATATCCCCTTTTTTAGCGGGAATTTAAATGCCTTTTCTTCCCCCAATCCTGTTTTACAATTGCTGGAAGCACGCATCACCCTTCCTTCTTCAGGTTTGTACCGAGTGTGAACTTCATGGGTAAGTTTTGATTTTCTACGATCCTTCTGCTCCCGGCGCGGCTCATTTCAAATCTCCTCAACCGGACTTCCCCCCCTGGTTTTCCTACACCACGTAGGTATTTGTTTCCCCCGTGAGTTGAACGTTCTTTGTAGACATGAATATTTCAGATTTACGCAAGAGATTCCCCCCCTAACGTGTTCGATCAGACGATGTCTAAGGATGGTTCGCAGTCCCCTCGACCCTTTATGCATGTCCTTCTCTTGTTCTTCCCCCATCTAAGCTCCTATTCATTAAAATATCTTAGAGGACCCCCTCCCTCTCTACCCAGGCTTAATTTTACTGCCCTTTTTAGATCTGGTGCCTTTTCGGATCGAGCCACAACTTTTTGCTCACCGAGCTAATCGAGCGTTCCACCACTCCACCCTTGCCCCCAAGAACCAAGGACAAGGATTCATTTCTTTTCCGGCCTAGTTCCCGACTTCCTTTACGGAAAAGGTCCCGTCCCCCGTTCGGGCTTTTATGCCTTTCTCACGGGAGGGGGATTGTGAAGCCGTCTAAGATTCCTTATGTTCTATTGAGGATGATCTTCCTTCCATTAAAGCTGCCTAAGTCCTCAGCTCATTAACAGGATTTTGTTTTCTTCTAAACTGAAGGCCTTCCTTCTGAGGGTTGATTGACGCTCCGCCCTTCTTGGCACCGACTGCAATTATCCGATTGCGTTCCGCAGCATGCTTGACCTGTCCCCTCCGAAACGTCGCGTTGATCTGCCGGGTTGTTTCCGATCGCGCTCTGCTTTCCTGTTCCCGCCGAGTCTCGATTTAAGTTCTTGTCTTTATAGCTACTACGCCCTTCAGCCTCTTTCTGCCTTCCTGTGTTCTAGCCTAGTCCTCGCGACGTATGCTTCCGGTGAGATTGTTTCCTCCTCCCCCCCTCAATGTTAAACGGCATTAGGTCTTTCGCGCTATGTCTCTTCTCCTGGTATTGAAGTAAGCCGTTTCGGCGCCCTCTGAAGTTGCTCTTGTTCGTCCTTTCTCGACGTCTTCCTTTTTTGAGCGCCCGTCTTCTCCCCCCTGTCGGGTCTGCCCCCTTGAGTATTGCTGTCGCACTCTGACCGAGGATGAGACCCCCTTTTTTTCCCTCTCTGGACGTAATTTTTCTTCCTTCTTGATTCGTGTTTTTTTTTAGACTGAGCTCCGCGTTTCTTCTCTTCTCCCTCTTCCCACGGTCTATGTTTTTGCACCAGCTCGGACGCCTTCCTTTGACCCCCGAAAAATAGGGGGCCGGTTTTCGCTTACAGCATTGATATCCCCTTTTTGCCTCCCTCTTTGAAGGACAGGAGCTTGCCGTCCCTTGCTTATGAGGGCTGACCTCCTCTTCTCTTTATCTTCCTCAACATCACGTGTGCTACCTTACAAAGTTCCCCTCCCTTTTTCTATCTCTTCTTTAATAATAATAAGTGTGTGTTGATCCTTTCGATAGAATGGCTTGCCCCGTGCCCTTTGATTCAGCGCGATGAGCTGAAGCCCGCTCTTTAGTGAGACTCTCCGCCTCAGTTAACTTTAGTCCCGTGGGACCCTTCCTATGTAGGAGAAAAATGCTAGCCCTCCCTCGGTGTTCTTGTGTTAGGAATGCGTTCGAGCTGTGCAACTCCCTCCTCCTTCTTGATGGAGACGCGCTCCACGCGTCTAGCGACAAGTCTTTCCCCACCCCAAAACCCCACCTTACCGTCCGCCTAGAAGATTAATGGATCGTAGATTTCCCCTAGGTGCTCTCGTCTGAAAATCACCTTCAGGATGCCGCATGACCCGCACCTTCCTCCAGACTCTATCAAAATCCCTCGCTATCGCCACCTAGAAAATGATGAAGACCCAGGATGCGGTCCCAAGAACTGTCATTCCCTTTCAGACTCCTCCAACGCATTATGCGTTTATGAGCCCATCTCACTAAGCTTCTACCTTCTGGGAGTTCTTCCCCTTCCCTAACACCCATCCAGAATTTCTTCCTGAAGCGTTAAGAAGTAGTCTTTCCCTCTCCCACCGAGTATACTATTTCCCTCTGACAAAGTTCGAGCCACGTAGGTCACCCGTCGATCCCAGAGAGTTAACTTCATGCTTTCCGACAGGATGAGTACTAATCTAGCGTTACAGTTGCCTCGGTTCCGGAGGGAGGCCGCATCCACCCGAGCGACAATTCCTGCTTTCGACCCAGAAATATAATTTTATTTAGGATGCGCACTTCGAGGTTTTCTTCCGATCTCCTCAACACAGATCGGCTAACCAGGGTGCGCGACACACTCCCGCAAGCAGCGGAGCTCCCCCCTTGTTCACGACGTCGAGCCCGAGGCCTGATTTTCAAGTCCGGTCTTTTTTGATGGAGTCACATTGGTGGACATTCTAGATTCGATTAGCCGGCCTAGATCCCTCCCCTTAGCCCTAACGCGCTCACCCCGAAGTAGTGCCCTTATAGATTTTTTTCGAGAAGAGTGAGCGCTGCTCTTCTTTTGTGCGCAATGCAAGAACGTTTCTCTTGGTTTCTCACCATCCTCATACGTGCTTTGCTCTCATCTTCTTGCTGATGCGTAAGTAACGTCTGAAGGAATTTAATCCAAGAACAAGTTTTTTAAGCACCGATGCGATTTCTAGCGTGCGATTCCCTCCCTGCCGCGCCTCCGTATCGTACCCCCCCTGTTCCCTTCCCTGCCGGTTACAGAGGACCTTCCTTTTGCTGGTCTTTGGGTCCCTTTTGAACAGCTTTCCCTGTCGCCTCAACGCTAAACTAGGGCTATAACCTCCTGCGTGTTCTTCCAGCGCCCAGCCGTGTAAACCCCTTCCATCTTCTTCTAGCGTGTCCGAACCTCATCCAATTGCGACTCCGCCCCCCCGACGGCTGACTCGCAACAGTGCCGGTGCGCCTGCCTCTCAGTGGTGGTTTCACGCACCTTTTGATTCTTTTGTCTTCGGGCGCCTAAAATAAAGGACTTTTTTTCCGGCATGCTCACGCTCATCCGTTCAAGCGAAGATGTAGACGCCCGGGGGACGAACTGTATTATAGAAAAAGTCCGTTTTTCCTTATTCAACTGCTGCGCTTTCCCTGACTTCACGGGCACCGGGAATGGGAGGTGACTGCTTAACGATCGAGCCCTTTTCTGCAGGGTCTATCACGTGCCACGCGACGGACTCGTCTCTTTCCGAGAGAATGAGATCGATGGTCTTCTCTCTTTCTAGCAGTAAGTGAATCTCCCCCCAGAGGTGCCGCAGTCGGAGCTCCAGGCCTTCAGTCATCCCCTTGGACAGAACGAGACAATTCCAGAATAACTCCTGAAGTTGCGGAAGGCCCGATGGTCAATCAGCATAGATCACTGACTGTCGCCTAGCCGCTGATTCAGTGTGTTTTTTGAGAAGCCATCCCTCTGCCCCCCGAATGCATCCGCCGTGACGCGACCGCAACTTTTTTTTTTTTTTTTTAAGTGCAAGAAAGGCCCTAAAGAGCTATTCTTGCGGGCCAGATTCGTCCCCGGAGATACGCATGTGAAGATCGGCAATCGGGCCTTCCTTTGGAGGCGCGCAGCGGCGGTACCAACACTTACGATGTTCCCCTCACCGGACCCCTCGGCCCCATGGTGGTCGACTACCTTCCTGCTGTTGAATGCGTGTACAGAACGCCCGTCCTCCCTCCCTCCTCCACCTGCCCAGTAAGGTGGATCTCCACCTATGGATGTGGATAGTTTAGGAGCCGCGGAGTAATGAGGCCCCCCCTCTCCGACCCAATCGGACCTTGTAGACCTTGCCTATAGGTCAACCCTTTCGTGGGACTACATCGATCTTTTGAGATCGAGCTGCTACAAGAAAATATTTACATGTCCTTTTTTTGGCGTGCGAGATTTGCCGAGCTCCGTCCCCGGTTGAAATTCAGAAAATCTCGGATAATAATCACTTATTCCCTCCTTCAATTCGGTCTTTGTACCAACCAGATTTCCTGATCGATGAAGACAAGATTGTCTTGGACGACTTAATAGGCTGTAATACCCGGCAGTGTAGTATGGCACCCCTTCTCCTCACTTCCTTTCAAACTCTTTTCACTACCTACCCCTTCTGCTCATGGATCTCTCTCTTTCCTAAGCTGTTTTTTAGAGATATCCACGATCCTGACAGAGATGTTTTCACGATCGTTTGAACTTCGCGTTCTTCCGGTACATACCCCTCCATCCTAGTTTGAGGGATAAACGCACTGATTCCCCCCGAGAAATCTTTTGTAGAAAGAGTCGTTTTTTTCTTTTTCCCACATAGTTTGTGCAATCCACGCCTCGACCTGTTTGTCCGCGGGCCTTTTTTTGCATGACTGAGGGAGGTTGGTTTTTTGGCTTTTCCCGTCTCACTGCTCCCCTCCCCACATTCCGTCTACTC
>Ga0179593_1399712_pt1 | contig 18017 bp, 23 predicted proteins | sample CZODoug2_1_08_16_FD_185931 | JGI IMG/M metagenome (GOLD analysis project Ga0179593, IMG submission 185931) | Vadose zone soil fungal communities from Angelo Coast Range Reserve, California, USA - CZODoug2_1_08_16fungal (PacBio error correction) | ecosystem: Environmental > Terrestrial > Soil >... | reverse complement strand
CCCTGCATCCCCCTTTGATACATATTCCGCATACTCGATGCAGGTTTACCAAGTATTTCGTTTATGTCCAACCACCTTCTCATCTGACTACGCAGCCGAACCCCACAAATTCCTATCCTCGTAAGGGTTGCATCATTGAGGTTAGCCAATCGGTCCCCCCAGACTTCCCTGGTCCCTCTTGTCTAGTCTCGGCCCCTCCCGATTTCTTCTTTGGTTTCCCTAAGTCTCTTCCTAATCGTCGCCCCCTCTTTGACACATTCCAGCTGCCACCTCCGTCTGGTAAGGTTTAGTTTGTTTTGTACTTTCCCCTTTACGTGGTTTTCCTGTTTCTTCCACGTTTTTTTTTTTCTCTGCCTTGCTTGACCCCCCATGTACTTTTACTCCCGGTGGCTCAACCTCTTCCAACCCTTTGCGATTCCAAAGTGAGTGAAGCTCACGGTTCCGGGTTGCTTCTTGCTCTTTCCGTCCCCCATTTAAGCGCCCTTCAGTCCCCAAATCTCACTTGGAAATCGGCCCCTGCGTTAGCGATTCTAGGTCCTGCGAGAGATAGTGGAAGACCCTCTCCAACTTCTTTGGGTAATCCCACTGTCCACGACTACTTGCCTTTCTCAACGGGTTGATCATTACGTCGTCCTTACCGTAGCCATCCCCACGATGCCGTCTCATGAACGGTCCCTGTCCTCGGTTGTGAACCCCACCTTGTTTTTCTTTTTCATTCTTTCTTTCTCTTTTCGTTTTTTCCCCTCCCCCACAGGCGTCACCGGTTAAGCAGCGGCAAGTTCCTGTTTCGAAGTTTGCCCGACATTCCCCCCCCCCTTTACGAGTCGGCTAACTGCCATCATTTTTTTTTCCTTCTCTGCTGAGAGTGATGCAATATCTTTACCTTCTCTGGAGGAGGCTTGGTGGGTTATCCTTTTATGTCCTTGTTTCTCCCCCCCCCCATCTCACCCTTGATGCTCCTCTACTGGCCCTTACCCTGACTTACACCTTGCCCCCCTTTCTTCCCATCGTTACGTTCATCCTTCGGGAGCTAATTTCCGCTTTGTGTTGTTGCTTTTTGATATTCTCATCGCCCCCTCGCCAAACCCGTATTCCCCCTCCTTCCTTAAGTCCCCCAATTCCTTTTTTTTCTCACTCCTTTCCCCTGCTCTGTACGCCTGTCAAATCCCCTCTCTCCTACCCGAAGGTAGTCTCGATTCTTGTCCTTCGTTTTTCCGAGTTTTTGTTAGATTTTTCGATCCTCTTGTGCAAGCGCTTTGCTGACCCTCCCACGGGTCTGACCACCCTTGCTTGAACTCCCCGTCTCCCTCCTCCATACGAGCCCGCCTCGCAGAACTCCCAGCGGCATATTTCTTTCCCCCAATGTTCTCTGCTGCCCCCTTCAAATCCCGCCGTTTTATGTTCCCAGCTCAGAAATTTCAACCTTTTCCTTCATACCTTTCAAGTTAGTCCCCCCCCTTTTTCTCCACCATAGTTTTCCCAATTCTTTTTTCGCCTTTTTCCATCGCCTTTCCTAGTCTTAGTTTTCCCCTTCTTTTTCTCAGGTATTTCTGCACTTCGTGACAACTTTTTTTCCTCGCTGTCAGGTTTGACTTCCGAGTCTTATTATCTTACGGCGCGCTACTTCCCTGTTTAAGATCGACGGCTCTCCAGCAAAGAATTTATTTTTAGTGGGGCTCTGTTGGCACCCCTTGAAATTCCCTCATTCAACAGGAGACGCAAGGATGACCCTCCCCCTCAGATGACTTTCGATCCGACCCTTGTGGTGTGAATTTTCTGTCCAGTGTTTTTCTTTCCCCGTAGTCGCCCCCTCCTTCATTTTCCTGCTTCTGTTTGAGTGGGTTTGATTTTCTTATAGCCTCTTCTCCACTAATCATCTCGAGATCTTTTTGTTGTACTTAATGGGTTATCCTGTTTTACGTTTCCCCCGTTGTCCCACACTTCCTGCGAAAACCCCCTCTGCGGGGGACAAAAGCGTCACGCGGATTCTTTTCCCCTTTTGGCTCGTAGATGCTGTGGTGGTTACCTCCTGGTCCGCTCCTACCAACCTCTCGATTCCTCCCCCTGCAGCCGGTCCGGGTAAACTTTGTTACGGATCCGATCCCATTCTCCGATGGGTTGAGAGACTCCCCCAGTTTCTGCCCCCTTCTCGACACAGCTCACTTAAGCCCTTCCGTTCTTTCTCCTTACTTTTTACTCCAAGCGTTCTTGTCTCAAAGAATGTGAAGGTTTTTTTTTATACACAATTCCTCCCTCCTTTCGATCTCTTTACCTTTATTTGGTTTTCGGTTGTCCCAATTCAGTCGCAACGACCCCGTCTTTTCTTCTCTGTAAGGTTAATAAGATTTTTGTACTGTCTTATCCCCCCGCTCTTTTCCTCGGCTCTTTACAGCCCCTGTCGTTCCCGCCGCCCCGGTCCTTTTGCTTGATTTAAACTGACGCTAGCTTGTTCGTGGATCTGAATCCCCCCACCTGACAAACCCCCCCTTCGCCTTCTCCCAAACTTCTTTCACCAACAAATTCCAGACCGCTGTCCCCCTTTTGCTTTTCGCCTTCGGGGTTTGGAAGGTGTTCATGTTAGCCGAGAAGCTTTGATGATCCCCGCTGTTGGGTTGTCTTACCGATTTTTCTCCCGTCTTTCGTTATTGCTATCATTTCGGTCTTCTTCAGCTTTTCACTAGTAACTGTTTCCCTGTCCCTCAGGTACTCCCAGTACGTTGCGATTATTTTCCATTTTTGCCCAAAAATTCAATTGTATAGACGAGAGTCATCTAAGTGCACTTTTCCCCTTGAGGGCTCTGTTCTATAAGCTCTTTTCTTTTTTTCCTTGTTCCCGCCCTCATCCATCGGCAGGTTCCCAACGAACCTTTTTCCTCTTTGTCGAGCTTTCTCTCTTGTACTTTGCCCCTTCTCGCTCCTGTCTCCCCGATTTTAATTTTTCCTGTCGCTCTTCCCCCGAAGAGCAGTGTCACGCTAGGAAGTCTTCCCTCCATTTCTTCAAAGCTTGTAACGGGGATCTAAGTAGTGATTTAGCCTCTTTTCCCTTCGAAGTTTCTTCTCAAACAGTTTTCACCTTTCTCTTTTCGATTTTTCCTCATGAACTTTTTTATATCTTTTTCGATTTGCTTGGATCTGATTTGTCAGTCGGATCTTTGTGTTGGCTTGTTTGGTGGGCTTCAGCCCCTGTGGGTGCCCCCTACGGATGTAGGTGCCGGTTTCGTTCTTGTTGCGTTGCCTCCCTGTCTGGGATGCGTGTGCGGGACTCGTAGGGTGCAGCTCTTGTGTTTTTCGAAAATGGAGGTTAGCAGGAAGTGTGTTGCATGTCATTCTCAGCTCCCCGGTGCTTCTCTAGCCCCGAGGGGTTGCTTGTAGCTGGCTGTGCCCGGTGGTCAAGTCTGCACTCCCTACATTTTTTTTCCTGTCGCTCGCGGAATTGCCATTTGACAAGATTCTTTTTCTCGTCGTCCTTTTTTTCGCTTGTTTTTTCCTCCTTCAAAATTATTGTTCTTTCTTTTTGGCTTCTCCCTCTGTAAAATATCAACATCACACATCAAACCCCAATAGTCATTTCTATGCCGCTCTTCCTCTGCTTGGTCCTTTCTGACAAGCGTGGATCCCTACAGTTGATTCGCTTGAGGCCTCCAATTTGCGTCTTTTTTTTGCGGAAAACCTCAAAAGATGTCTCTTTCTCTCCCTCTCGCCCTTCGCTTGACACGAGTCCCTTCCCTTCTTTCCTTTTTTCCGACGACTTTTCCCCTTGCATGTTCCCTTTTTCGCCCGAACGAACAGGCCTAGTTTCGTTTGAATTATCACTTCCTTTTCGTTTCCCCCCCCTTTCCCAGGTTGCCTCCTCTCCGGCGCCGGCTCAAAGTTTCCTGCTTGACCACTCCCGTTCATGATCTGTGATTTTTGGCGCCGTTTTCATCCAAGTGCCTGTGACGGTTCCACCGGATTCGTTCCGCCTTGTCGTGGGAGACTTGATTCCCTATGAAAGCCAGGATATGAACAGCCGGGTCTCAACATTATCCTTCGCCCCTTTACTCCCCGATCCACAGTAGTGACGTTTTTTTCTCCTTATCTTTTCTGGGCCTTAGCGCTTTTTAGATTGTTCCTGCAGTCATCAGAGAGTCTGTCTTCAATTTTCTTCCGTTCAATCGCCCCCCCTTTTTTTTTTCTCTTGGCTTCACCCTTCTTACCCGTATAATTTCCAGAGCTCTTCTCCCCCCAAACTGCGAGCTCACCCCCTTTTCTCGACTGTTGTCGGGCTTTGAGGCTTTTCATCCTGACCCGTCGCCGATTTCTCTCTCCTGTTATGATTTTTGTTATTTCGGCGTCATACCGAATCGCCGCCACGGACTTTTATTGACTTGGTAACCTTCTCCTGAGCACAACCCTTGACTTCGCTCCGCGGGTCCCCTTTTTCGTTTTTCGTTCTCTTTCCTGGTCATAGGATTCCCTCTGCGACTTAACGCATCGAGTATCGCCGCTTTCCACGTATCCGTCGACTCTTTTTTTTACTTCATCCCGTTTGTCTTTTATCCCCCTTCCCTGTCGTTACAGATGTCGCTACTGATGCATTGCCTCCTTTTCTCCCGTACCCCCCTATGAACCACGTCCGATACGCATTCTCCTCCTGCGTTTTCTTTCGCGTTAACAAGGCCCTTGCGTGTAGGTCCTTGTTTTGTATCATGCCTAGCCGTTAGATTTTTTTCCCCAACAGGGACGTCTTCGACTTGTCTTTCCTTGCAGTCCCCCTATTTTTTTGATCCCCCTTTTTTTATAGTCCTTTCTTTCCAAAGTTTCTGAAAATGCCTCGCGACCCCACCTCGCTGCCTGTCTCTTTGAGTCCTTACTTGCCCCTGATTGCTTGTGTTGTCCCAAATCTATCTTTTTATTCGCGCACCGGTTGTCCATTCCACAGTTTCCCCCCACCCCCATTTTGATTCCAACGTGAGCAACAGCTCTTGTTCATTTTCCTCTCTTGAGTGACTGCATTTCAACCAGACGACGCCCTCTCCCTTACCCACATATATAAGGAGAATTGCCCCTGCTCTTTTCATGGCCTCTGTGTTTCCCTTTCCGACATCTATCTTTACCCCCCTTTGTTTCAATGCTTTCCGGTTACCTCAACGTCTGCGTGCACACGGCTCCGGGCGCAGCTCGGGTGCGACACAGTACATTTTTTGATTGCATTGCTTTCCCCCATCCCCCCCCTCCACGCCTTTTTCTCCTTGTCCCTTTTCAAGCGTGTGAACTGTTCGCTCTGGGCTCCGCGCCTGATTTCCTCCCCTCGAGGGTTCACAGTAAACACTTGTCTTGCCCGGCATCTTTTTGAACTTTTAGATAGTGAGCCCGCCGGAACCCTTTCCTGGAGAAGTAGGGACATGACCTCCCCTCTTTAATCTGTACTCAATTTTTATCTCTTCCATCTCTTTAATAGGCGTCGAGTCGGTTATCCCTTCCCCCCGTGGATCCGTTTGTGCCTAACCCCAATCTCCCACTGGACCCCGCCAAGCTCATGCAATTGACCTTCTTCAATGATTCCCACTTTTCCTCTTGAAGCGAGTCAAGGACCTCTTTTTGCTTTGCTGAATATTTCTTTTTTCACTTCTATTCCAAAAAAAGGTAGTAACCTAATTTTGTCTCAAGTCCCCTCTTTCCCCTCTAACTTATTCTTTCTCTGCAAGGATCCGCGAGCTCTCCCAAAGAATCTTAGTAGCGGGGATTTGGTTCCGCCTGCTAATAGTTCTGTGTTTCGGAGCTTGTCGGATGGTGACGAGCTTGGGCTATCTAGTACCGGGAGCGGCCTTTGTCCAGAGGCATCCAGTTGGTTTCCAACACCGATGGACCACTCGTTTTGAGTGCCTACGGATCCTATCCTTTTTTCTCCGCCAATGCCGGTTCGTAGTTTGGTCCCACCTTTTTGGCGTTCCAAACAAATACAGACCTGACTCTTAGTCCAGCCCAGAAATTCCCCACACAATCGACTCCGACGCCAATTTTGCCATTGTTGTTCCGAGATCCCTTAGAGTGTAGTTGATTCCAAATTCAGTGGCTTTAGGCGCCTTCCAGGGTTTCGGTTTTTATCTTCTTTCTTTTCTCTGCCGTTTACATTTTCCGCCAGGCCTTCTTTCCCTTCGTTTATGAATTTTTTTTAAAGCGACGTTCAAGTAGTCAACGATTCCTCTTTTAGAAGGCGTCTTCAGTACCTGTAAGACTCCCGGCTCGACATTCCTGAACCTGTTCGTGTTTCGCCCTTTTGTCTTTCTGGTGTTGTGACCAAACGTTCACCCCACGACAGTCCTGAGCTAGCCCAGTAGACCGGCCAGGTAGCATTTATTTTACGATCTTCCTTCTTAGATGCCGATTTGTTTCTTTCTTGATAAGCTTTAATTCCTAACTCTTCAGTCCACTGGGTTTCCCTTGAGTGGTTTATTTCCAAAGCTGCTTTGAACGTATTCTCCCCATAAATTTCACAAATCTATTTCTCTTTTGCATTGCCTCTCTTTTGGTTTCCTTGAAACAGTTTCCACACCTTTTTCAGCGAAAAACCAACGTGTCCCCCCGGCGTCAGACTGCTTGAATTTCTGGATTTAACCCTTTTCTCAAGTCGATGGAGGGTGGATCCCTAAGGAATGTAAAATCTGTATTGCGCAGTTAAATCCCACTCCCCTTCTTGTGGCAAGGGCTTATTTTAAAGGCGCTAGTCCTTCTCGCGAAATATGTGGTGCAGTTTACCTCTTATGCGACCATCTATTTCCGCGCTTCGGTCTGCGAGCTGTTTCCCCCCCTGTCCATCGTGGTGGCGCCAAAAGAATGTCAGGTTAATCCTCTATTCACCTCCTGCTTTTGAGATCTCGAATTCATGCGTTGCAGCCCCCTGCTTCATTTTGGCAACTCAGTTCATGACTTCCTGCGTCGAGATTGCTGTCTCCCCTTTCCCCCTCTTGTGTATCGTCACAGATTAGACCTTGCATTCGCCCTTTTACACTAATCGTCGTTGTCCTTCAACCCGGTTGTGTTTTTAACGGCTCTACTATTTTGAGGTCTTACCTAAGTCGGCCACCACCCCCCCCCACGATAGGCGAGCCAATACTAAAGGTTTGACGCGCCCCCCCCCCCCCAACGACAACGAAGGGTCGTTGTGACCCCCCCACGTTTTCTTTTTTCGCAGGAGCATGTGTGTGTTTAAAAAGGGGAAAGGAAAAAGCTTTTCACCGCCCGTACGAGGACCCCTCTTTCCAAACGACTAGAGAGCAGACTTTCTTGTTTTACAAGCATCGTTCAAGCTCTTTTCACTAGTCACCCCAACTCCCCTCCCAAGTCAGGAAAATTCCTTAAGAATCGCCCTTTAAGCAGACCCAAAGGGAACTCAATCCCATACACACCATGATGCGACGACTCGACTCATTAGATGTAAGTGGTTATTGTTAGCCATTCGCCGTCTAAGTTCTCCCGTTTATGAAATGTTCCAGGTTCCCAAAATCATACCTCAGATGCAACATGCCCTTCCCTTTCTGGTCTCTTTCGATCTTGGGAAAGTAATTTCCTCCTCCTTCTCAACAAACGTCCGATGTCGGCAATTCCTAATATTCCCCCCCCCGCCCCCTTTCACGGTTGCAAGATGAAATAACTTTATAACGCTTTAAACGACTAGTTAAGCCTCTAGCTCCATGTTTCTCCCCCCCCTTTTCGTTGTTTTGGTGTTTTTGTTTTTTCTTTTTTTGGAGCGACATTCGCCCTCCAGCATGATTTAACTCTATTCCAATTGTCCGAACTTTCAATAGTTCTTAGATCTTTTTTTTTCTGAGTCTTTACTCCAGAGTCGACGGTCAGGTTATGCTTCTTGCCGCAGCACGGGACACCCTCAATTGCATTTTCTTTTGCGCTCGTCAATTCGATGAGCGTTGGGACCCTTCTTCATCTTTGTTTTCCCCCCTCACTGTGATTTTAGACTTCGCTGAACGGATTCCATCGATCTTACAGATTCATTACCCCCCCGACCCTTCTTTATCCAACTTCCTCCCCTCCTCGGAAGACCTTCTCTAGAGTTCTATCCAGGCCCAATCGTCTCCGCTCCATTTTGTTCGTCGAAATTCCCCCTTTTTTTTGATAGTAGAGGACGACCACTCTTCACTCCCCCTCAAAACCTTCCTTCTCTCCCGACGTTAGGCACCTTCTGGTGTCATTAGCTTTTAAAAAGAGGTCCTATCCCTCCCCAGTTGGCAGAATTTTTCTTTTCCACTTTGCGCTTTTTTTTCCGTAATCCACGTTGTCCCCTCCCCCCCCCTTGATTGATCACTCCCAACTTCGATCTTGCCCCCTTTCCTAGTTTGCCGATGTATCTGCGGTCAGTTTCGCTGTACTTCGTCCAATTTAAAATTGGTTTCCGGGTTTGGTGACACACCGGCCCTTTTTCTTCCCCTGAGCAGGTTCCCCGCCGCCTTTTTCGTTGCCAAAAAGTGGGGAAAATCTCTAAGGAGAACCTCTCTGTTGAACATCCCGTTCCCAAAGTTCTGATTGCGGCCCTTTTTTATGTTCTGTTCTAACCTTCTTATTTGCCTTTCCCCAGTTTTAGGATTTGAAGCCGGTAATTACCCAGTTTTGATTGCCTTTGATTTAACAGCAGCCCTTCTTTTCCCTCAGGTTCCCATCCTTCTTTCCACTTGGCGAAAGACACTTCGTTCCTCTTTTTGATTATCTTCTAGCATTGGTCCTTAGCGCTTTTCTCTTTTTCCCTTCACTTTTCTCATTTCAGGCCCTTCTTCTCTTTTCTAATTGATAGCCCAATGTTTGTTTTTTCCTTCTTTTTTTCTCTTCCCACGTGCTTGGGTTACCCCACTATTCACAGCAAGTTCTCTCCAAATCTGATCTCTCTTCACAAACCTCGGACCTTGGTTTTTCGGGCGACGGCTCTTTTTCATCGAAACCTTCCATTTTTGCTCTTCCCTCCTTGTCCTCTGGCGCCCAGGTACGAAACCCCCGACTTTCAATCGTTATATGGAATCTTTCCGCCACTCCACGACTATCTCTCTTGACTTGGTTTTTTGTCTCGTTCCCTTGTTCCCCTTTCTCTCCTGGTTAAAACTGTGCATCTTGTATCCGTCTCTATCCAACTTTTTAAGTTATCTTACTTTTCCTCCCCTCCTCCCGTTTTTTTTTTGTTTTTTGATATTTCTCTTCCGGGACACTTGTTTACAGTTGCGCGATACCCTAGTCAACCTTTTTTTTTCTGATGCCTATAACCCTTTCGAGCAGCCGAAGGTCTCCTAAAAGGCCCTGAGCTATATTCCTTTGAGTGTTATTTCTTTGAACTTCAGAGTAAACCGATTCGTCATAGTTTAGTTTAACTCCGCCCGATGTATGACCGCTTTTGCGATCCCCCATGCCCGTCTATTTAATATTCTCCTTTCAACTTCTGAGAAAATGACCATGCCTGCTTTGACACCCCCTATGTGCCTGTAGTCTCTTCTCAGACTTCTCACTGAAAGTCTGCCTGGAAAAGTTTGTTGCCAACTTGCACTTGTTCCACCAGTTCCCCATTTTTTTTCCCTCTTTCCAGCAAGCCCCTCCTCGATGCAGGGTTCGCTATGTCGAGAAGTTCAAGAAGAAGTATCTTTCCACTTTCCCCCCCCATTCCCGGCGATCTGGAAATGCGTTCAGCCCTCAATGTGTCCGGGTCATTTGACATTTTTCCCCCTCCGTGTTACAACCGTATTTCTGGTAATCAAAGTTATACCGGGCCTCCGTCGTCATCAGTTGTTTGAGACCGTCAACCGGCAAGGAGTGATTGAACCTCTACATCCCCCGATAAGCATCATTTCCTTTGTGATTTAATGTGCAGTCTTTCCGAAGTGCTTTCATATTGTTTGTCCCCCTAAAAAGTCCTTTCACCTTTGCAAAGACGAACTTGGAACTACCGTTCCTAACTCAGGAACATTTTCCCCTTCTCTTAGAATTCACTCATCTCCATTTTTGAACTCTTTTGTTATTCCAAGCTCTTCCGTTTGGCTTTTGCTCCCTCACAAGTTTTATTCCTTTTTATTGCCGCCCACCAAATCTGCCAAATTTTTTGGTCCTACGAGTCGAAGCACGTCCTCTCGGTCAACCATATTCACGTCTCAAGGTCTGAACATCGAGTGCCCCTCTTCAGTTTGATTCGCTTGTTTTTGGTCTTCTCTCCTCTTTGACCTTTCCAAAAAGTGTAACGTAAATGACCTTTAGGAAAGATCAACAGAGACCCCAGAATTATTTAGATTTTTCCCAACGCTCTTTTTTTTCCTGGACCCTTATCAGGCGAGCTCTCCGATCCGTTCTCGTGGTACGCTTATTTTTATGCAGCTTGGCTATCGAGTAAGGAGTTGTCTTCTCCCTTGAGCATCGGGCTCGACCAACCACCGCCTGGAAACTCCTTCCCGGATAAGCGTAAACCCTCAACCACATCGAGCCGACCTCTATGTTCGTTTTTTTCAACATGACTTTTCCAGACAAAACGTGAAGGGCCGACCTATTAGTACCCCCTGTGATTACAATGCGTTCGTCCGAGCCCCTGTCCTCCATCCCTTCTCCCCACAATCACCCTCCTCCCCCCCCCGTAGCCCTTGTTTCCCCCCCAGCTTCAATTATTCAAACCTATCACGCCCTTTTTCAAGTTCGTCATGGTGCGCAACTAGTCAATTCGTTCTCGTCATCAGACTGGCTCCTCTCCCTCTTTTTCTATCCCAGGTGAGTTTAATTTCAATATTTACTTTCGTGGATATGCTTTGTTCCTCTCGGTCTTTACCCGTCCCCTGTCCGTCCGTGCCTGTCTCTCTCATCAACCACACACTCTCGAATTTGGCTCTCCCAAGAACCTGGTTCTTTTTTCTCTTGCGGCGGTGCAACCCTTTTTTGAAACACAATCAGCCTGACATAGAACCACCCACAGGAGGTCCCATTATCCTTAGACTTACTCTTCTTTCCTCATAGCGATACGACTCTTGGATTATTTTTTTTCCACCCTATATTTTACCGGCTTATCGACCCTCTTTCGGCCCCAGTTTGTTGGTGTACTAGTGTCCTTATGTTTAGTTCTAGTTTCGCATCAATAATCAAGTCTCTATCTTGCCGTGCTCTATGGCGCTCGGCGTATTAACCGTCACCGGTCCTTCTCCCCCCTCAAATGGTTCCCAAGTTTTTTCGTGTTACTTGCGATGGCAAACCTGTTTGCCCCCTTCTGCAGGTTGACTTTGCTTCGAATCCCAACTTCTTTTTCCTCTCAGTACCAGCTCGTTTTAACGGGCCGAACGACTGCGTTTCTTTCCTTCCAGCAGCGCTCGGCAGTTTCTCTCCTTCTATTTATGACTTTTTCTTATCCCCCCCTCCTCCGGTTACGACCGTGCCCCAGTTTCCTGAGCCTGCCTCAACTCTGCCCGTCCAACTCGTTTCCTTTCATCTTTTACTTCCGGAATACCTACTCCTTTGTGGTTTTTGTTTTAGATGTTTTTTCCAGGTTTTCCACGCTTTTTTTCCCCAACTGGCTCGCCCGGGCCAGGCGTTTGATGATCTGTCGAGTAAATTTTTCCTCAATCTTCGCCATCGCGAGACTGTCCTCCCTTCCTACTTTAGAGAGTTTGTCTTCCGTAACCCTGCATGCAGTGTTGTGTTTTAAACTACGCTACGGCTTTTTTCTCTTCCAGCCCGCTTAATCGAATTATTGAGCCCCCCCCAACCAAGTGGCATAAGCCATAGCCATTGTTTCAGTTTGATCTTTTTCTCCCTCTGCGGGTGTGTTTGTGGCCACCTTTTTAACGGACCCCGATCCCATTATGAGGACAAAGGCGCTCGGGATAGTCTGTCTTTGTGCTCCTCGGCTATCTCCTTTTTACACTTTCTGAACACTCCGCCGAGAACACCTCCCTTACCCCGTCGTCTTCGCTGTTTAAGCCTGACCCCTTTTTTCCAAGTTGAAATTAACCCCCCTCGATCCGATTTATAATTTCCAGGTATTTCCTGTCTCCGTTATGCCCGTCTCTTGATCTTTTTACCGATACAAGCCCCCCCCCCCAGAGGTTAGCAACCACGGAAAATGTTACCCCTGCTGAGCCCTCTCTATTTGCAGTTGACCTCCTCTCCCGATAACGACCCCAGGGGTAACGGACTTTTCTCATCCCTGGACTCTTTTCAACATAACATTCACGAAGTGCAAGAGTTGCATTTTTGGCCAGCCCCTCGTCCCCGTTGATTAACGTATATCATCCCTCCCTTTTTCTCCCATCGCCACATTAGTTCTCCAGTGATTCACCCCCCTCGGGCGCACGGGCGAATATGGGATCTCGCGATTTTGCCTTTTTTGTAGACATGTTCCCCACCAACAGAGTTCAGGAGGTAATTAGGCTCCGTTCCGTTCCGTAGACAGCAACTGGGAACATCCTCCTTCCCCAATTTTCGATTTTATGCTCGACTCTAGCTGATACGCGTTGATCGAGTTGAGTTTTAAGACCTGTGGTCGACAATTTTTTATTTTTTTTGGGGAGTCGATAGCCAGAGCCAGTCATATCACAACATCCGCAGCCTTCACTGCCCCGACCCCCGCTCTGTCCGCTGATTCCTCTCCAAGTTCTCGCAATAGTGCCGCAGTTTTCCTTGTCTTCTCCCTTTCCTCCCTTACTTTTGGCATTCCCCGAAACCAAGCAACCCCCCCCCCCCCGATCTTAGCCCCGGACCCTTCCGGTCACTCGCTTGGTAACTTTCAACATCTTTCCGAGCGAAAAGCCCTGCCTTGGCGGCTTCAAATTTTAGATTGGTTCCGGAACCTCCCCATCTTCAATTTGCTGTGCTTACCCCTTTTTCCCTCCTCGAGCCTTCCCGCTCTTTGCCAGAAATATAAGCCCCATTGCGACTGGACCAGGATTTGTTTTTCCCGTCGATCTAATTTACGGCTTCCCCCTTTCCTCACCTGAACGGTTTGAGTTCTTTTCCTGTGTGCACTCTTTTTTTATTGGTCACTCTTGGAGGAATCCGACCCTTCCCCGAAATTTCACGCTCAAAGGTTCCCTTTTTCCGGAGGAGGATTTTGTTGATGGGCTCGTTGCAATACCCCTCCCCGACCTTGAATTTCCCCACGTGGACTTTCTTTACTCGGCATCTGCTGCCGACCTTAGAGAACGTCCCTTCTTGTTCCACTGAGTTAAACTATTCTTTCCTACCATGGATACCCGATCCACTTTTTAACATTGCGGATATCCTGTTTTATTTTTAGCAGTCTACTGTCTTCGTCTCAAGACTTGCCGTAGCATCTTTTTGTACTATTCCTTCTAAACTGTTTTTATCTCGCCCCTCCCCCTACTCTTACGTGGTTTTCCCTCAGATTCCAGGCCAGTTAATCTTCCCCCTTAGGACTGCGACTCTCTAATCGGATTTTCTTTCGTCGGCAGATTGCCCTTTTTAACGTCGCTTTCTTTCTATCGCACTTCTGTGCTAGCTTTTCCCCTTGCTTTTTCCTCCTGCAATCGTACGACTTCTTTACATCGGAAAGGCTACCTGCCCTGATCAACATGACTTACTTACTCCGGGTCCCTTTTTGCATCTGCTTTTCCTCCTTTTCTTCCTTTTCACACTTTCGTCCCCCCCTTTTCCTCGGTACGCGCATATGTATCACACTTTACTTTCCTGGATACCTCTCTCTTTTCTCTCATAAGTTTGTTTGAGACTTTTCCGGATTTTTTGAACTTTGGCCCCCGCTCTCTCCCTTCTTTCTAGCATATCCCAACCCCCCCCCTCCCTCCGAGCATAGACGCATCCCCCGAAAAAGGCCCCTGAGCTATTATTGATAATTTCGGTAGCTTCACCTCCACCGTCGGCGCTTTTGTTCCTGGCCGCAACGCTTTCAAGCGGCTCCTCCCTTCATAGCCGAATGTCTTTGTTATTCAAAACCTGCCCTCGCCCGAGAACCCCCTCATTTTAGTTGTGAATAGTTCCAGGCTTGTCGCCCCTTTCAGCTGCCTGAGGGAAATCTTCGAGTTTTTCCTCCTGTGTTCCTCCATCAACCATAGCGATCAATTCTCCCTTGAATGGTCGTTTGTCGTACTGCATTTCAACAGTATTCAAGCGCTAAACTCCCAATTATATACTTCTCTTTGCAATACTTCATGAGCTCCCCTTTTTTCATCTATCATTCCAACTTCTTTACACAAGCAGTGTTCAAGGGGAATCCCTTCCTTCATGACTCCGGTCGCTACACTCACAAGGGGACCTTAATTTTTTTTTTTTTTATTGCAACTTCCCCCCCTCTCCAGAAGTTACTAACGGGCCTTCTCTTTTGTTACGTTGCAGCTATGTGCTTAGATGTCTTTTAGATGTTTTTGAAGGCGCGTTCAAGGTTCCCCCTCCCTCGAAAGGAGTTTAGTTTGTACGCCGGAACCATTTTAATGGAACTCCTTATTTTGACCTTCCCTGCCGATTGAACTTTCGAAATGCCTGCTCTTGCGTTTGAGCGGCATCGATGAGGCGTCTTTCTCCCTCCAAATGAGTTTGTCCAGTGTGACTGGCAGAAACCACTTGCAAGTACCCCCTCGGCTCCATGTCATTCCCTATATGACTCTTTCACAGGCTACGTCGTCCCTGAATGCCTCATCTTCCTTGGCCATTGATGTTTAGTTTTTGCTATAGGAAACCTGTACCCCACGTTAGGCACTTTCCTCAGGAAAGACAACTACACCCTCGACCCCTATTTCTTCCTGGCAATATCCTTCAGAATCTCGCATGTATTTTCCTTCTAGTTCTTCCTTGAAGTCTGAGTGTCTTCCTCTGGCTCTTAGTTTCCGGCCGTTAGGGGTCTCATCCTGGTCTGCCCCCCCCCTCTTTTTTGGACCAGAGTCAGAGGCGATCACGAGTCCGCCCATTCCACTAAACGGTTTCCCTAATTTCTGGCCCCTTTGTCTTCGGAACACTTCAAACTAAAACCCTTTTGGTACACTCCCCCGAAATCTTCCATAGTTCGGCCAATGGTGCGACTTCTACTGTGACCTCCTGATTTCGTCTCATTGACCCCGGTCTTCCCTTTCTCTTCAAATTTTCCCACTTTCGAATGGCCTCTTGCCACTATTCGTGTATCTTTTTGAAGTATCGTAGCTACTCTTACATTGAAGGCTTCTCTCACTGAACCCTACTTCCCGGCTCTCCCCCTAACCGGAAACATGGTTCTTTTTGTTGAGACCTTGGTTCGGTGCGCACCTCCTTCAACCCTCCGAGAATGATGAGCAATTGCTCAATTATCAACCTTCTCCCTTTCCAGAGAGGAATCTTTCGTCTGCTCGCGAGGTGGTTTTATTAATTCTCCCAAGTTTTACTTCTCCCCTTTAAGTAAGGAGTTTACTGGTGAGTGGGTTTTCTCGGAACCTTCGTTTCCAGCCATTAGCCTCTAATCTATTTTCCCTCTCGATTGCGAGAATTTTCTCCGTCCTGAAACCGTTTCACCCCCGACAGTTCTCCAAACCTCCCCTTTGGTCCCCCCAAAGCGTTGACAGTGTATGCTGCCTCCAGCGTCTTCGTATTTTTGTCACAAGGCTCGATCTAAATCCATCACGGGTTTTAAACTCCCCACTTCCAGGTTTATTTCCACGAACGTCTTTTTCTCTCCCGGCGTAGATGCCGTATTCGCTTTTGGCGCGTTCATCCATATATTTAGATAATCTTTCCGCTGCAGGTGGCGCATACTTTTTCCCCCATGACAGACTTTGGCTCACCACGCGGTGCGGTCATTCCCCTCCCCGTTTTTTTGAGCGAGTTTAATACAGTTTGGCGCCACCGCTTTCCGTTGGACAAACACCGGCTCCCTTCGATTTTCTCCCCCCCCATCTCTTTTAGAAAGAAAGAAAGTAATCTCTGTATTCTTCCACTCTCGACCTGCCTTTCGCCTTTCCCACTCAACCCCTCTGTTCTTCCCTTCCCCCCGTATGCTTTGTTCTGTAACCTGCCTCTCCGGATTGGAGATCTAAGCAAGACTCCCACATCCATATCCCTGAGCACACCACAGTTTGCGCCCGCTCCCCTTTCTCAGCTGACCTTTTCCACCCTTTGCTTTTCAGGGTGGTTTGTAGGGTAGGACCCCGATCCCAAGTATCTCCCGTGCAGAGAGATTTTTCGTGAGGCTCTCTGTCATCCGTAAGTTGCCCTAGCCCCATACCCCTTTCAGAACTGCGGACACACCCTTTCCGTTTGCGGATGGCCCAATTTGACGTTCGAAATTGACCCCATCACAGCCAATTCGAAGCCTCGCGAGGTTTCCCCCTCTCTGGACGGCCCGTTTACCTTAGGATTATCCGCTATCTGATTTGTTTTTTCACGTCGTTTCAAAAGTCAAACTTCATACAAGCTCTTCTTAACCGGTAAAATGTTATTTTTGCTCTCCGTTTATCAGTAGAAGGTACTTTTTAGAGCCGCATACAGATGAATCTGGCTTCCCTCACTTCCCCCGTTCCCCCAGCTTCCCCCCGAAGTGCCTTGAAAGCATTTTTTTAATTGTGTTTTCTTTTTCTTTGCGTCAATTCCTTATAGGACTCCCCCCATTCAGTCGCCCTTGCCTTAGTCGAAATTCTCTTCCCCACGCTTCCGTTTCTCTGGTTAACCCCTGCCCCCCTGCGAACTTAATTTCGCTTTGAATTTCTTATTGGTGAAGTACATCGATTGACCGGTTTGCTTTAGTTTTGGTCGTCTGAAAGTTTAAGGTCCCCTGGCAGCCGCACCCAATGGGACCACTCAGTTGACCTGATTTTTTTTTTCTCAATCGATGATTTCTTCTTTTCTCCTCTTTTCTTTGTTTTCTACTGAGTTGTCGCCGGACTTTGCGGCCTCCTATTCGCGCTTCATCTACACCACATACCGCCGTTCGTCCTTTCCCAGTATTGCACCTTTCTCAGAATTCTTTCTCTCGCTGATATTGTCCGTAACAGTCGATCTCCAAAGTTTAAGGGTTTTGTATACACCCGCTAATTGCGCCTACTGGTTGATATAGATGGCCGCCGTCTGAAAGCCCCAAAATGCCTTGCGCCCATACCAGCGACCGTCATCGATTGTTCTTTTTTACATTTCGCTTTCACATTCGCGACCTTCATTCGCACCATGTCGTGCTTCATTTTTTGCGGATTTGTGTTGGGAAATCCCCGTTTTCTACCCTTGTATGCTAACCCCTAACCGCTTCCGTCTTCCTGCCTTACAGAGTCATGGCCCCCCCGGATGGCCGTCGACGAATTTCCCCCCCGGATCCCCTTTTTCAGCTCGTAAAAATTTTTTTCCTTCGCTGCGTTGGCCTGTAACTAGACTTTTTTCGTTGGCCCCAAACAGCTCGAGAGTTTTCCATTACTCCTACGGCCCCGACGGAACCAGTTACCCCTCCAAAGTTAAGTTGAATTCCCTTTGTGGATGTCGCGTTGCCATTCCCTCTGAACTTGCACGTTCGCAACCCTTCCTTCTTCCCAGCGGAGTGAGCGCGTTGGATTGCTCCGCTGAACGCACGGATGGTAACTCCTGGATGGTCCACCCCGCGCTGGAAAACTGTGGAACCCGTCTCCACTCTTTCATAGTACGTGCCTGATTTCTCCTTCTATAATTGGAGGTTCTCTTCTCTCTGTTGAACTTGTCCGTCTCACCCCCCGACCTTAGCTCTTTCCCTTTTGACTCGCACCTTTGTTTGACTCTGTGGTATTAAACCTTGCGGTACAAGCCTTTAATCTTTCCTGCAACGATTCCTGCACCACTCCCCATTCCTTTAAGTTACCAACCGTCCTCGTCATGGTGGGGTCCGAGGCAATTTTCGTTCTTGTGTATATGAGGCGTTCACGGCGATCAGATGTGACCTCTTCTGCGGGTGGCTTTCCTCCCCGGAGGGCGCGTTCTTGTCTGGTTGACATCTGGGTGGCTTACCGGCCATGAGTCAAAAATTCACTCTATCCGGGCCTTTTTTAGGCTTCTAGGATCTTTCATAAGGATTAGACCTGGCTCTCGAGTACCACTGGGTGCATCTTGATGTCTTCTCCCCC
>Ga0179593_1313109_pt1 | contig 18017 bp, 25 predicted proteins | sample CZODoug2_1_08_16_FD_185931 | JGI IMG/M metagenome (GOLD analysis project Ga0179593, IMG submission 185931) | Vadose zone soil fungal communities from Angelo Coast Range Reserve, California, USA - CZODoug2_1_08_16fungal (PacBio error correction) | ecosystem: Environmental > Terrestrial > Soil >... | reverse complement strand
CTTTGATCTGCAAATCGTCATTTTTAAGTATTTTGTATGGTTTTTTCTTCTATTTATGTCCGTTTTTTTTCCTCTTCTTTTTTTATACTGTTTCTGCCCCATATTGATATTCCCCCCCCCCCCGCCGTGCCCACCCAATCCTTTATGGTGTCCCCCACTTGACGTTACCTTTTTTAACTATCGCTTTTCCGTAAAATCTGCCGGTTCCCCATCCCGGTTCAGGTCTTCACTCCTCCCGTCCATAAGCCCCTCCTGCCCTTGCCGGATCTTTAGAGCCGGCTTTTTCTCCCTTTAATGTAACCACCGATCCGTCCCCCAGTCATCCCTGTTTTCTTTTTTTTTAATTTCAACCACGACCCCCTATAGTTTTAAAATTTTAGAGGTCCAGGGTTCCCTTTTTTTTCTCTATTCTCACAGAAAGCCCCCATTATATCCTCTCCTTTTCTTTTTCTAGCTTTTGAGAAATTCTCTAATTTTCACTGTGGCCATCTCTCTTTTCCCTCACTCCTTTTTCCCCCCCCGCTTTTTTTTTTCTCTCTGTTTTCTATCATGAATTGAGTCCGTCCTTCTCGTCTTCTGAATTTCTTATTTTGTTCCCAACTCAAGACCTGCCAATGCCTCGGTGACCTTAACCCCCCTTTCCTTTTTTCCTTGTTCTAATGTCGAACTCTTTGACCCCTCCTTTGAGATGATGGCCTTTGTTCATGGCAGGCTTCTCCTCTTGACGTTCTGTCTGTAGCGTTCTTCTGAAAATTACCCGGCACTGCAGACCCTTTTTTGGTTAAAACGAGATATTTTCCCCCCTTCAAGTGTTGTTTTCCCACCAATTCTGTTTTTTTTTGTGTGGTTCGCCTGATTAAATTTTTTACCCATGGGGTCCCCTACTATTTGACCACAGCATCCGCCCCCCAACCACTCCATAAAGGCCCTGCACACCCCCCCCCTTCCCAAGAACGCACGCAAACCCCTGCTTTACCTTGTAGCCTCCCTCAGCGTCCACCCCCCAGCTTTTTTTCTTCGGGACCAGTTTCCCTGGTTTGGTTTCAACCTCTCTGAATTTTCTCCTGGGTTTCGCACCCCCCCCCCAACCTTCCCTCCTTCTCCTCTCTAATCTTTACTACTAGTCCTTTAGAAAAGAATTTTTTGCAGGGATGCTCCATACTCCTTTTCCAAAAGCATTACAGACTTTTTTTGTTCTTCCTTCCTCCAAGCACCCCCCAACTAGTTTCCAATCTTTTTCAATCGCTTCCCGATACTTTCCGTCGGCAACCTTATGTTTTTCTTACGAGTCCTGCTGACCCAGCCCCTCCCCTTGCTATTTTTTTTTTTGGTCCTTTCGGTTCCTTCTATAGTTGGGACCCACCGGCCTCCAAACTTTTCATCCTCCCCATGCAACCCATCTTGCTCCTTGAACCCACACCCAAATCGAATCCCCCCCAGGGAACGCTCTTTCGTCTTATGATGGAAGTTCCCGTTATTCCATTCTCTTTGCACGCCTCCCCCATCACCTGTGAGTTACATTAAGGAGGATTCCTTCCTCTTTTTTACTCCCCCAGCCCCCCCCCCTCCCCATTACCGCCAGGCACTCTTGCACTCACTCCCTTTCTCCAATTGAATTTTTTGCCCCCAACCCTCCCCTCCCCATCCCCCTCTTTTCTGATGCCCCCCCTTGCTGCTCGTGCATCGTCTTTTTTCCCCTGTAATTTACAGTTTCTCTCGATGCAAGTAACTTGTTCCCCCCCCCCCTTCCTGCCCCTCCCCCCCCCTTAAGCAACCACTCTCACCCGTAGTCCCCCCATGAAAGAACCTCCTTTCCTCCTTTCCCTTCTTAGATTTAACTGAGCTCTTTCTTTTTCCCCAGAATTATCTTTTTCCCTCCGAGGCAATCCTTCCTTGTTTGCTGTGGTTTTCCATAGCGAGTGAAAATTCTTCCCTTTCCCATGCCCCTATCCCTACTGTCAGCTATTTCAACCTCCCTTCAACCCTTTCTTCCGTTGCGCCCGAGATTTGCATGCCGTTTTTATCTGTTCTCCTCCTTCTTTTAAACCTCCCTTTGACCCCTCCGCCTCCCCATGGCCTCCCCTGCTTGTCTTTTTTCTACACTTACGTGACACAGTACACACCCTTGGACCGCGTTTCATTCACCTTTTCCCAAAGAGCAGTCCCAAGCCCCCCGTCACCCACTTGCCCCCCCCCCTTTTTTTCCCCTTAAGTTTCTCTTTGACCAGACGGTCGCCAGTTTTTTCGTTTTAATGTCCCCTTATCGTTGCCCTATCTTTTTGCGTCGAATTCCGCTCGACCAACCCCATAAAATCTTTGGATTTCGCTCCTTTTTGCCGTCGCACCTTATTGATTTGCAGACAGTTTTATATCTACGTGTCAAGTTTTTCTCCTTGCCACACCTCCTCGTTTCCCTTTAATATTTAGATCACGTTCAAAAGCCTCGTGTCCCTCGGTAGTCCTTAGATTCACCGGGTCTCGTGTCCATTGACCAGTTTTTTTTTTTTCTTTTTGACACCTTCCAATTTCTAGATTTCATTAGCTACACCCCTTGTTTCAATCAGGGTGCCTGGCTACTGGCCGGTAACAATCGCTGAATTTGTATGATTTTTTCACCGCTTCAGTTTCCCCGCCCTTCTCACTTTATGCCTTTTCTTCTTTTGTCCAGTTAGAATTATCCATGATCCCCCCCAGACATTCACTTCAATTTACAGCAATACTCGGCCTTGTTTTACCCCGTTCGTTCCGAAACCTGACCCCTTTCCTTACCTTCCAGCCTTTCAGAAGAACCCTTTCCTTTTTTAGTGATTTTTTCTTTTTTCTCCTTTGTGTAGTTGCCGACATATATAAATTTTTGCTTTCCCGCTTATTCTCCCTCCGAAAGTTTTACACAGTCATATTTTCCCCAATCTTTAATTCACTGAATGAAATAGGTGCGAAACTTGACTCACCCAGAGGTACCCCCCCTTTGAATTTCTATGTCTTGGATCCTACGTCACAATTTTCCTGCCTTCTGGCATTCCTGGAGCAAGTTTTTTTTTTCCCATGTTTTTGTACACGCGCACCAAACCGAACCAGTCCACGTTCTAAGCTACCAGTACCTCGTCAATCCCCCTGCTGCAGTTCCAGGACTTCTCCACCATCATAGGGTCACGTGCTCCGTTACTTCACCACTCAGAAATGAGTGAAATGCCGAGGCGCAGAAGCTCCATCTTCTGTTTTCCGGCAGCCCCCCCAGATAGCAGTTCTGTCTCCTTTTCAGTGAGGATTCCTCCCGTACGCTTGTTTTGCAGTTTTTTCGTTTTTCGCCGCCTTCTTGAGGTCGGAGATTATACGCAGTCTTTGGCTACGCAACCTTAGATCGCCCCATGTCTACTTTAGTGAGCACCGGCGCTGTCCAGGTTGCCCCTTCTCTTTTTACTCCCTCTCCTCCTTTCGTGTTGTTTTTGCAGCCCTGACGCCTATTCACACGTCCCTTCTCTCCGTCCCTTACAAACAACCCCCCCACTTTTCCGAGTGTCTCCTCCACTTTTTTTTTTTCTTGCTTAATTTCGTACATTAAGCAAACAACCCTGTTCGGGCCCTTCTAGTCTGCTCCTCCCAGTACTATTATATTCTCTCATGATGCAAGTCTGTCCCATCGGAGTCTAGCTCCTTTTTAAAAACCTTCATATGACAATTGTTTGCTTGCCTCCTTCGTGTTTCCCCCCATTTCTCCTTTTACGGTGAGCAGACCCGATTTTTACCAGATTTTCTATATTAGTGTACACGGATGTAGTGGCTTCCATGACCCTTTTCTTTTCGTTCCGTTCTTCTATTTTTTTTTTTCCCTGGGTTTTTACTTAGCCAGTTTTGTCTTTTTAAAAGCTTGGTATGCTCCTATTTTTCCCCTCAGCAATTGCTGCCCCGCTGCCCGTCTTGGAGCAAGAAAATGACCATTGTCTTGGATCTACGACCCTTTGTCTGCAAGACTGTTTTCCACTTTTTGAAGCTTTGGTCCAGACTTTTCCCCCCAACGGGTAAGGAGACCCGGGTAAGTCAAGTTTTTGGTAACTCTGAATCCCCCCGTACCGGGCCATTGCCCCCCCATGATTAGATCATCCTTTGTTCTTGGAATGACATCTCCAGTCGGTTTGGCAAACATTTACCCCACCCATTTGCCAATCTTCTCCCACGCCCCGTGTAACCACTTGCACACCCCAAGCGTTTCTCGTCCAAGGCACCCCCTAACGCTTTACATTTTTCCCGACGGAACCCCCCCCCACGTTTTGACCCGGGTTTTGCCTGTTTTGTGGGGTTACTGTTGTTTGAATTTCCTCGCGGGAGCCCTTTCACCCCTTTACGTGCACCTTCCTTTTTTTTTTTCTTATTTTTGCTCGTTTCAAACCACACGGACCGTAACAGACACCCCCCCACCCCACCTGCCTGAACTTGCCCCGTTCTATATGACGGGCCTTTGCTAATGCCAACTTTTTTCCACGCATTTTTGATCCCCAGCAAGGAATCCCTTCCGCCCTTCAATTACCCCCACCGCAGGTACCCGACCTTAGTACCCCTTTGAATTTTGTCAAGTCTCTTTTGTTATCAAAAAACAGACGAGTTCTTGACCCTTTTTACAGGGCCTACTTCGGTTGAGCGTGACTCTTATCATATTTTATATTGAAACTCGACCGTTTTTTCCTCTTCGACAAAGTCAGGGTGGGGGGAGCATAGCTCGACTTCCAGAATTCAGGATACTCTCCCCAATTGCCCCCCCCCCCCTTTTTCATTGCATTTTTTTTCGCTTCAGGTTCCAAACACCTCCTGGTACTACTATTCAGAGTTTTTCCACCCATTCCGCCACACGAATTAGCACCCCCACCCCTGCCTCCCCCCCCCCTGTCCTTTTTTTCCCCCGGACCCCACTTTGTTTTTTTACGATGAGCTGCAAAGAGATCCCACTTTACTTGAGTTTCTGGTTTTTCTTGTACTCTCCCTTGTACCCAACTCCTGGTCCGATACCCACGTTTTTTTTTTTTTTTTAACACTTTTAGTGCCCGGCTCTGCCCCTTTTTTTTTTTTTTTTTCATGCCTCTCCCAATCCCTGAGTCCTATCTAGGCAACTACGCAAAGACTCCAGAGCCACATCGTCTCCTCACACCCTCCCATTCTTTTCCGGTTTCTCTGATGCTTTTTTTATGATAGGATTCTGCCAATTCTTTTTTTCCCCCAAACCGGCACAGACTGTTTGTTTTCCCCCCCACGACCCTGAGTCTAGGGGAAACAACATTTTATTTTTTAGTACCTTGCCGGCCGCCCGTCGTCTGGACTAGCAAGTTCCCCTTTTTATTCCAATGTGACCTTCTTCCTCACGATAGCGCGTTCCCCATTTTTAGGACCCATACAACGTTTCCCCCTTATGTCCCCGTTTTTTTTTTCTTAGCTTCTCGAGTGACGGCATTTTTTCCTAGGTGCGTTGCCCTTTCTTTTTGCATTTTTTTTTTTTTTTTCCCAACATAGAAGTGCACTCTGTTTTCGCGCCCAGTCCCTCCCTGGAGGGTATTGGGATCCCCTGATGGAGATCACCATTTTCCCGGTGGGCGCCATGAGCTTCTACCCGGAGGTGTGCTTCCTTATCTTTTTTGGTGAAACCTTCCTCTTTTTTTTTTTTCGAGTGACCTTCTTCTTTCTTCTTGCCCACGTATTTTCCTCTCACGATGTTGCCTCTTTTTGCTTTTTCCCCTGGGCTCCCTTTTCGTATTTTGACACAACAATTTTTTCCTTTCCCTTCCCCCCCCCCACAATTGATGGGCGGATGAACAGGTAGTCTCTTACCTTTTCATATCTCCTCCCGCATGGGCATAGACCCCTTTTGTATTGATTATTTCTTCTCTACTGTAAAATTTTATTGAGCTAATCTTACCGAATATTGGCACCTGAAGTGTATTTCCACCGAAAACTATTCCCGTTACCGTCATCCTCCCCCCCGCTTTTTCCTCGCAGTTCCCCTGCGCATCGTCCCAAATGCTTTTTTTCGACACCCTGCTCTTAGCCCGAGGAACATTTTTTTGAAACTTTGCCCCGTTGATTTTGGGTTTGCGAGTTCGTGCCATTTCCCACACAATCCTTTTCATTCTTCTTTTCTTCCAAGGATATTCTCCCCCCCTGCGCGCAATTGCCTCCCGACATATTTTAATATTCTCTAGAGCAATTTGGCCAGTTGTAGAGCTTCTCTCGACGCGGTTTTTTTCAGGCTTTTTTTTTTTATTCGCATCTCCTATCATCGTTCGCCTGGAACCCCCGGTTCTATACCTCCCTTTCCCTTTATTTTTCCTAGCAATTTGGTTGCTGTACGACTTTCTATTAACTCGTCAATTATAAGTCAAATATTTTATCTGAATTGGGTGTTTAACCCTTCCGAGCGAGAGGCGTTCTTTCTTTTTCTGAAACTCGATATTTAGTTTTTTTCTTTCCTTTTCTGTAGAGTGTATTGTGGTCTCCCCCCTATTGCTTGTCCCCATTGTTTGTGAATTTAAGCATCTCGTTTTACACCAAATTTTGAATTAGGTACTGGTTCCCCCCTTCAGATATCTTCCTTCATCCTTTTTGTATTTTTTGCATGCCCATCTTTTCTTCCGTACGGTATCTGTCCAGGACCCACCCCACGTTGAACAATCACCACCCGAGTATTTTTGAATGAGTGGTCTTCTCCCCTTTTTTTTTTTTAATCCAAAACCGTCGGGCCTGCCCGGCTCCGCTTTCTGTTTTTCTGATGTCCAATAAAATCAGCCTTACGTTTTTGGCCCACTTCCTATTCAGGGGTGCTGAATCCTTTCCTTTCAGTAACACTCCCCAACTTTCAATGGTCTTGAGATGATTACGTGGCGTCTTTTTTTTCCCTTCCCCCCCCCTCTGTTGTTCAACATGACCTTTTTCCCCTTGATTCTCTCTCTTTCTTCATTCCCTTTGTCTGCTATAGTTTTTTGCCATCTCCTTCCTTTTTTTCTCTTTTTTCGAGATGCTCAACCTGCCGCTTGATTGACCTAGAATTTTTCTTATCCATACTCGCCCGTCCCCTTTTTGTTTACGTTTTACAAAACCCTTTCCTTCTGTTTCTGCATTTCATCCCCTGTACTGACGGCCCCTTCGCCCTGCAAATGTGCTTCCTTGGGTCTAGAGTCCCCGTCCTCTTTCGTAGTGCGCCTGCTAGTGCTTATCCTCATTTCTTCTCCTCTGAGTACCAGGCTGCGGCTAGTCACCCCCGAATATACTTTCCATGAAGAACGTAGTGCCCCCCCCCCCCCATTTGGTTCGTTACTGCACTTGCTTCACTTACCCCCCCAGCGTTGGGGCATAACGCTGAAGACAGGCATCGCCCCCACACTTGACTAAAGCCTTCACCCCCAACCATAACCCCACTACCCTCCCCCTCAATTCCTTCCTTGAGAGCAAGCGAAGCTCACGCCCCCCACGTGGTCTCCACACTAGGGACAATGAAGACCTCGCCCCCCATTTTGGCAAACAAGCGATGCGTGCCTACACTCTGGATGGACTTGACAACGTCCCTAGAGGATACCTTCCCTTTCATCAGTTTTGGTCCTCTTCTTCTTTCCTGGGGGCCTAAAGATTAAATCCCCCCCCTTTTTGTGGCACCAATGACCCTCCCCCCCTGTGACTTTTTTGAAATTGCCTCTTCCATTCACCCCGGCCACGTGCGGCATTTCAATCCCTTTTCTTTTTCAGCTTTTTGCCCGTTTTAGAAAATTTTCAAGACATTGTTGGCATGCACTCCCATTCGCTTCCCATCCCGCGGTCTGTGACCAGTTTTTCGTGACTCGGTGCGTCTGGGCCCCCAACTTCTTACCCAGGTCCTCCCCTAAGAACTCCTTTCCCACCATAATGACTTTTCTTTTTTTTTCTAAAAAAACACCCCCCCGTCCGTTAACCGCTCTTATCAGGAGATTGACTTGATGCCCCCCTCCCTTCGTCCCGTCCCCTCACATAGTTTTTTTCGTACTGGCTTCCCAATTCCTGCTATCCCCTGGCCGTGATCAAAGTCCCCGCCCCACCTGTCCGGACCTCAGTCAATAACTCCCCCTTTCGCCCAACCAAATTCCCCGTTGTTCCCCCCCCTCCCCCATTTTCGCACTTTCCCCCTACCCTATTGCGCATGATAGTGTTCTGAGAGCTTCCACTGGGCCCTTTTTCCCCTGTCCTTTTTTTTTTTTCCGTGTTTACCCCCTCCCCCTTCCCCTCCGCAAACAGTAATTTTTAGAGTACCTCCCGGTAACCAAAACCTCCTTTTTTGCCTCCTTGGGCTAATTCGCTACCCAAGTGGTTGTGCCCTCTCTACTCAGAATTTCTTTCCGCGGCCAATATACTTACTCAGATGCTCCTTTTTGTCGCAGGTCGTCCCCCCCCGTCCCCATTAGCCACCTAGACATCCACATTTGATGCTTAGCAAGACGTGCCAAACCGGGCGGTGCCGGTACTTTGATTTGCCTTTTTATTACGCGTGTTTCTAAGTCGCTCCTCTTTTCTTTTAATCCTGATTACTAGCGCTGCCCCGCGATTCTCTTATTCGATGCCCTACTTCCACGTCTTACGTGTTTTTCCCCGCGCGTTCCGGAAATCTTCCATTTTTTCAAACTATAAAGCCCCCCGAGACTTTTTTCACTACGCTGCGTGAAAGCTCTCGTCGTGTTCTGTTGTTGTCGTACTGAAATTCTCACCCCCCCCCCCGAGACCTTTTCCGTTCTTCTTTGGAGAATTTGTCCCCCTTCTGTGCTATTTACCCTTTTTGATTCGTTTGCCCCCCCCCGTGTCCCCCGTCTCATTCATAGAATGAGGAGAAGTTGTATTCTTTTTCCCTATCTTTTGGTCATAAGATTTTTCTCGCTGACATCCACGACGTTTTGTGACGTTTCATATCCCTGATTTTCCATGATCTTAAGAGCCTTTCCCCCGGGCGAGGACCGCTTGTTTTGTACCCGCTCTTTTTTGCAAAATTCCCCCCTTCCCACCGCGTTTGGGCCCCTTGGAGTCCTGATGCTCTTGTTTTTGACCCCCCCATCGCGTCCCTGCTACGTGATTTTCGCGCTCCCCCCCGTTCCCAATGATCTCGCAGTCCACAGTTTCTTTATTCTTGCGTACGTTTTTTACCCGTTCGGTCGCTATTGTCCCACACACCACAGTCATTCCTTTAAGTTAACTGTTTTTTCCAACAGTTTTTTGACTCCTTTTTTCTGCGAAGATTTCCCTTTCCCCGAAACCCACTTCATTTTTTACGGTTACTCGCCCGCGGAGACCCTTTGTTTTTCATCTCTTTCATTTTTTCCGCTAATTCCCGTCTTTCCGTCGTTATGCATCTCTGCGTGAGACTTGCCCGCTGGTCTTATAGACTTCCTAGATGACCTTTGGACCAGATTTGTTTACCTATTTCCACTGAAGTCCCCCTTGCACACATGTCCTCATTAATCTTTGCTTTTTTCTAATTTTTTAACCCCCCTTTCGGTTGGGCGGGGTCCACCTCAGGGGAAGCTGTTTGTCCCACGTTTCTTCGTCCATAAAGCTCTGCTCCACTTCAAGAAGAACTGCTTCCCCGATTTGATTCTTCACAGTCACCCCCCTTTTCCCCCCATGTCTCCGTTCAGTCAGAAATTGCCAGCCGAGTGTGCGAAGCTGGTTTTCTGTTTGACCATCTTTTCCGATGCGCCAGCCCCTGCCCAGCCGTGCTCCTGCCATCCGGCTTTTTTCTCCTAATAATGGCTTCTCCAGACAGATCCTCCCCAGCACCTTTATTTGCTTACGTCTGCTATCTTTGATTCGAAGCACCCCGTCCGTGTGGCCCCCCGTTTCTTTTTTTTTTTAAGCCTGCCCTGCCTGCCGCACTACGATTTTTGTCAAGACCTCATCTGTCCATACTCCCCCCCCTCCGTTTGTTTCGTGTTCTTCTGAGATATCAGAGTCTTTCACCACCCCAGGCTCCTGCAAGGCTGCCCACTTTAGGCTTTTTCCTTTTTTTTGAATCAGTAGACTATTTCCTCCTTACCCATCCCCCCCTTCCTTGCTAGAGCTTTGTTTCTGAGTTTTTTTCACTTTGCTTTTACTGAAAGGATCCGGAGCTTCTTTCGCGACTTTTGTTTTTGCAGCCAAAGTGTTCTCTCGCTTTATAAAATTTCATTTTTTTGGCGCCCCCATGGAGATTGCCTCTGTTTTTTGTCCTTTTACTGTACTTCAACGTTGTCGGTGGTTTGCCAGCTGACTGCTGGTGAACGCCTGACGTCCTTCGCTCCCATGCATTATAGCCAAGCTATTCTTATTTAATTTGGGAATTATACTCGCCGTTTCCTCATAGGCGTTTGTCCCTCCTGCTTCTACTGCCTCCTTTGCCCTCGATCACGGCAATTTGAATTTCTCCGCAGTGAATTCGACCCCCCCGCTATGATTTGCCCCCCCCAATGTTCCCAATGCACGTTTTTTGCACTTTTGTCACCACCTTCCCCTTCTCTCTAGAATTAAACTCCTTGACCTCTCCAGTATTTCGTCCATACTCATTGCCCACAAGCAGAACGCCTTCGATAATCCTCCTTCGTGACGCGGGCCAAGCACAATATCGGGTGATTCCCCCCCGGGACTGAAAATTTCACCCCCTCATTGTGTCGGTCGACTCTAGTTCCTTTTTAATTTTTCTTCAGTCCCCCCTTCAAGGTGTGCCCCTTTGCTCCAATTTCCTCTCCTTGTGAGCTTTTTCACCCTCTTCCAACTGTTTTCCCCCCCCCCTGAAACATTTCTAGAGTTTTCTTTTTTCTCAGCAGAGTGCACCCTCCCATGTGCCCCACGTCCCCCGCCACAAACCCCCCCCACCGAACGAAGCCAATATTCCTGGGTCAACACCACCTTTTCAGGTGCGTTTCCCATACACGTACTTTTTTTTTCCCCATCGTCTTGCACGAGCAGCCTCCCCCAAGGATCCCTAGTTTGTTGCCCTCCTCCTTCCAAGGGACCGAGATAGGAAATTCTGCCTTGTCCGAGGCCTTCTCTGCCCTTCCTGTCGGCGCTACCCTGTAATCCAGGTTGCCTCACTTTCCCCTATTCTTTTTTATTTCCCGCTTTGCTTGACCGGTACACTTTGCCCTGGTTTATTCTCTCCTTGTGTGAGATTCTGTCACCTTAAAGGACGAGCCCGTCAGCTATTTTAGCAATCTCATCCTTTTTCCCTGCCCAATCATGACCTCCGCGTGCCCACTACAGCCTGTTGTCATTCCGAGGCTGCCAACAAACTTCCCCCCCCGACAACGGGTTCCGTTTTTTGACCTCTTTAACACTTAAGTCCCTCTCTGACCCCTTTCCGTCTGAAGGACGCTTTTGAGCAAGGTCTTGTTCTTTTTTCTGCGCTCTTCTCTCACTCGGCAGGCTTTTTCCCCCTTACAACGGTATTCCTGCCCCCTCATTTTGCCCGGCGGTGAACTTAAGCCTCGAGCAATCAGAGTTACTGTCCGTCTTTTTCGATGAATCCCCCCCCCGGGGCACCTGCGCTTTTTCCGCAAATGCCCCAAGTTGTCGTGTTTACCTCCTCTCCTGGTAGGAATTTGAGGCTGCGCGTTTTCCATTATAGTTGAGCCCCTTTGGTTCCCAGCACGGATTCCCTCCCCTTTCCAGAGAGAAGGCCTGACTTTTCTGCCGTTGTTTTCTTAACCCAATTCTATTTTATGTGCGAGAGGCGACTCCCCCCCCACAGGTTCGTATAACCCTGTAGAAAAAACACCCACACACCCCCCCCCCCCCCAACCTTTTCCCCCTTCTTTTGTTCATGCTTGGTTTTGCCGCGGCTATTCCTGAGGTTGCAGAGGCCCCCCCCCCCATTTTACTGTTCGCGTCAATTGAAGGATGAGGCACGTGACCCCACCACGTCCACGTCCCGGTTATCGACCCTTGTAATACAGGTTCCATCGTCCGTCCACTGAGTGGCGGACCACTTGTCCCTCTACGCCATTGTGCTGAAGGTTTTCTTTTTTTTCCCCCCCACCACACAAGTCGATTTATTTTTTGCGTAATGACGGATTATTGAACGTCCCAGTCCCCCTTTTTTTTGCTTTGACCCTCCCGTTATCTCCGTGGGCAAGCTTCTCGACCAAAGAAACCCCCCTTGTCTTTTCTCTGGACGGATCATCGTGCCTCTCCTGAAAGTCCCCCCCCATCGAACGCGTTAATCCTCGAATCATTTTGTACACTTAGATTTTTTTTTATCCGCGGACCACGCCGACTCCCTGTTGATTTTCTTCTTTCTTTCCCTTTGCTTCTTTGCCACTGGGTTTTAAAGTAAACTCTTCCCCAAGACTTTATCCCCTCCCCCTCGCTCTTCGAGCCTCGCAGCCCTTCAGCAATCAACATTGTAAAGGTTTTGTGTTGCTTACGCCGGACATTTTCATAAAAGTCGTTGAGTTCCCCAAAGTCTACACTGGCGCGCTTTTTGGTTTTTGGATCATTTTTGATCCCCCCCCCATTCCCCCCTATAAGGATACTCTTTTTTTCACCCCCAGAAGGATTATATCGAACCTTCCCACCCCACCTATGATTACTGAACGTTCAGTCTTAAATGCAGAGGAGAATCTACCTTGTTTCATTTGTCCCTTTTTGTCTTCCCAAACTCTACCTTTTCTCCTAGTAGAGTGCCCCCACCCCCCCCTTTGCTCTTTTTTTCTCATACCTAATGTAATCCTATTTTTGACATCCCAGACCAACCCCGTTTTGCGCTGACTCTTTTATGGTTGACAATTATAGAAATTTTTTTCTTTGCTTTCCTGTTCTTGTATTGGAACGTCTGTTTTGTTCCTTATTTTTCTTATGCCCGTACCTTTTTGTTCGATGGAATCTTCCACTATGCGTTCTTGCCGCCCCATTGGCCTCCCCTTTTTTGCCTTTTTCGACTCCCCCCCCTGACATGGTGTCCCCGCGATTAATCTCACTGCATTCTATCTGGGCTCCCAATTGCTGTTTTTGGTCCAGTTTCCCCCTGTGAAGAGCCATTGAATCCCGCACCACTTCGCGGCATTTGTCCTCAGATGGAGCGATCTCTACCCAACTCCCACGTTGCTAGGCGGAGGTGCACCTCCCTGGTTGCACTTTTCAGTTTCCCCCCCAAATTACGCGAATTACGTGTTGTTGGAAACTTTCGAGGCCCTGCAGGTCCCCCCCGCTTGATTGCTATTCTCAGCGTACAAACCCTCCCTTCAAATATGTTCGCGTCTCATTTAGATGAAGTTTTTCCCTCAACAATCCTTTTTCACTAACCTCCGTTTTGTTTGATATCATTTTTCTTTCCGATTTGAGTCCCGGCCTCCTTTGCCTATTTTTACTTTGTTTTTGAAGTACCCCTAGCTCCCATCTTCCCCTTCTTCGGACCCCCCTTAACAACCTGTACCATTCGGCCCCCTCCTTAACTAAACGGCTCCGTTCCCTTACGAAACTTTGCGCCCTTTTTTGAACTTTGTTCAGCGTCTCCATCCGTTTTTGCGTGTTTCTCCTTCCTGCGCTACTGGGCCGACCCCTTTGTGCTCGACCCACGTTCTAGCACTAACCCCTTTCCGCGCCACCTGTCACTTCTGGGGGGTTCCGATGCTTACATCTTCCCAACGCGTTTTTCAGCTAAACTCGGTTTGAAGACAGATTCTCCCACCCAACTTTGGAACAAAAGCCCTGCCAACATCCCCCCTCCCCCCCCCTACCCTGCATTTTTTTGTGTCTCATTGCACTCCAAACCCCCGAATTTGTATCGGCACAAATTGTTTCTTCTCCCCAGTTTGACTAGTCCCATTGGTCCGGTGAGTTGACCGGATTAGTAGATGATAACTGTTTCGGATGGACTTCAACCCCATGTTTCGCCCCCGTGCCCGACTCTCTCTGTTTTGCCTTTTTCCTCCTATTCTACGAGTACATTCCCCCTGTTGGCCCCCTGTGTGGATAATCTTTGCTACACCCTTTTCTTTTTTTTTTTGACCATCCGCGTTTCCTTTCCCTCTCCGCCCAATTTTTTTCACGTACATAAGCATTTTTTTCCCCAACTCGGTTGTAGCTCGGTTTTCCGCGGCCCAACCCCTTGCTTTTTTTTAGCTCTGCTGACTCGCGCAGAAGCCCCTCCCCCGCGCTTAGTTTGGAAGTCTTGATGTCGGTTGTTTCTTTGGCAACCCCCGGCCCCGCCACAACTTTTCCATCGAGACACTACCTCACAACCCCCCTTTGAGAGTTTTAGCGTTCCACACCACTGACCGCCGCACACGATCTTCATGATTATGGTTTATTCTGATGCATCTCCCCCCGCCTGCCCTCAAGTAGCTGTTTCTGGTACTCACACGATGATTGCCCCCTCCGTTCCTTCTTTCTCAGTCCACCCTTTTCAGTTTTTGTTACGCAGCTTTTGCACGCACGTCCTCGCCCGAACCCCCCCCCCCCGCCATGTGTCCCCCCGCATTCAGCACATCAAGAAGCATATTTTCCCGTTCTTGATTTTTGTCTTTTAATCCCCCCTGTATACGTTGCCCTCCCTTGACCACACATTCCCGTGAACTGTTCCCCCCCCCCTCCATTTTTGTTTTTCCGTTTTTTCACAACTAATTTTGTACATCCCATCCCCGGACATACCCACCACAAGATACCCTCTTGGCTACGTATTAGTTTTTTTTCCGAAAGTTAAGCACAACCCCGATTAATACTTTATTCAGTCAGGGTTTGCCCCCAATCATGCCCTTTTTTCCTACTGACTCGCTTTGCCGCCAGCGTCGCCGAACACGTTTCCCCCTCCGCACTACGTCAAATCCCTTTCATCTGTCTAGAAGCCTAACCCACTGGTTTGTTTTCGTGCGTTTGGTTTCCCTTTTTTTCCTTTTTTGTTGATTATCTTCTTTACGAATCATTTTGGTGAGTCCCCCCCCCTCATAACCATATTCCTTCTGTCTCTTTTGCCCCCTGCATGGCCTCGAGTCTGATGCTCACACGTGCCGCTGCCCCTTTTCGACTAAGAGTTCTTTTCACCATTCCCCCCAAAGGAGTCCTGACCAGCACCGTCAATGAATTTTTGTCGCGTCCCCCCCTTTCTCGTTGTCCCCCCAGTTTTTTAGTGTCTGCCCTTCCTGAGCGTTTGACGCATGTGTGGGAGAATTCAAGTTTCCCCACCTTACCCAAGGTGATTTTTCTGGTCAGAGCTCGATTTTTTTTCTTCTTTGGTCCCGCCAATTACCTTCTGGCCGTGCATCGCTCTCCCTCTCCATTCACCCCTCGGGGAGTAGTTCATTCCTTCTTCACACGTACTCTCGACACAGATATCAGATGGCGCATTTTTTTATTATCCTACTGCCTTTTTGAATTCCCCCGTCTTCCTCTCCCCTAACAGGTCCCCCTTTAGGAAAGTTTGCCCCCCATGCCAAGATTACATTATTTTTTTCCCCCCCCCTCTGTCCCGATATGTTTTGCCGCTTAGAGACTTTCAAAGATCCCAATCCCCCGCAGTTCTGACTTTCCTTTTGAGGCTTCCGTTTTCTTGTTAGTTTTCACCACTCCCACACCCAGTTTCTCCCATTGTGCACAGGTAAACCCAGTTTCTTTTACCACAAGCCTTTCCCCCTGTAGGGACCATTATCACTTACGTTTCTGAAGGACCCCCCATTTGAAATCCACTATCCTCGCCCTTTTTCCCCTAAGAGATTCTCATGTTCCCTCCCTTATTGTACCGAATTCTTCTTTCTTTTTTCTTGAATCCTGACCCCCCTTTTTTTTTTTTTTTTTTTTTTTTTTTTTTTTTTTCCGAGTCACGGATGTCTAGTCCCCCCTCTATGGACCCTTTATCCAACGTCACTATGTCAGAGTCCCCCCTTTTATACTCCCTCCTGTCACCCCCGGTGTCGTGTCGTGACATTTTTTTCCCCACGTCCAGTGAACATCCGATGCTTCGAATACCTATTCCCCCCCACAATTTCCCACTGTCAGTGTGTTCCCTCTGGGCATTTGAATTTTTGGTACGGAGAGTTCTTAGTCACACACGGTCCCCCCCCCCTATTCTACCGCGGCTCCCCCCCATTAATTCCTTGCCCCAGGACGGCTTATACGCAACCATTTGCCACATTTCCCCTTTTTTCAATGTCTCCGTTCCTAAGATTTTAGTCCCCCTCGTTCTCCCCCCAGATCGGTTTTGTCCCTATTTCTGTTCCTCCCCTCTGCTTTGGGGTGTGCGGGAGTGTGGGTTGTCCCCAGGATTGACTTGCCAGACTTCTCGTGTTTCTGACCATGCCCCGACACTGTCTAATCTTCGTCTTTTTTCATTTCTCCCTCTCCTAGGCGGCCTTTTTTTTTTCCGATTCTTTCAAACGTAAGAGCCGACCCCATGACCCGTATTCTTTTTGCAGTCATTTCCGCAGCAGTCCCCTGCGCTTTGCCCCTTTCTCATCTTTTACGTTTTTTTTTTTGAATTGACTTTGCAACCCGAGGTTTTCTTCCAAGGGGTGCCGCTGCCAAAATACCCAGTGGCTGGTTTTTTTTTTTTTTTTTTTTGCTTTTTCTTTCCCTTGGGCCCCTTTACCGCCCTTACCCCTTCTTTTTTTTTTCCACAAGCGCGTCCAGTGTCGATCCCCTTTTGTTCTCTGTATCCCGAAGATCCTTTAGACCTGCATGCGCGAGTCTCCCCCCTGTTCTTGCTCACAACTTGTCTCCCCCCAATGAGTTTTTTCGTCCCCGTTGTTTGTCCCCTTCTTTTTTTTTCGTCCCTTTTTGTTTATATTTTTCCCTGATTTACGGTTCAATTCTTTATGTTTTTTTTTTATGACCCAAAGATGCTATTTTGTCCCCCTCCTCCCGTTATGACATAGCTTCTTACTATTTCCGTAGCCGCGTTGACGTTTTTTTTGCTTTTGCCCGGTAGTTTTTTTCAGCTTCTCTGAATCAAGCCTGCCTGACCCCCGGCCCCCCGGTGCAAGTTACACCGATTTTTTCTTTCGCACTTCCGGAGCTTCTACGTACATCGCCATGTTTCACCTTTACGCTTGTCAAGCCATTCCTGACGGCTACCACCCAGCTCCAACCCGTATCTTCCCTTCTTATTTTTTCCCCCTAGACCCAAGGTTGACTCTGCAACCTTATCCTTCCATTGCACTGCGCACCCCCCCGCGCCGCCCTGTCTCTCTAATTCGATGACAAGGCCCGCATTTAACCCCAACCAGGCCCCCCCAACCTGCATTCCCCCCCGTCCCGGACAAGAAAAAATAGCCCACAAAGATGGTCTCGACAAGCTTTCTTACGCTGTGTTTTTTTTGGCCCCAGTGACAACATGTTTTCCTTCCCGGACCGGTTTTGTAAGTGGCCATTTCCGCAGCCGCATGTTTCTCATTTTGTTCACACCCGTTTACGGTTACTCTGTTTTACCCGTCCCCTCCCGGCCCCCCCGATCAAGACTCTTCAAGACCCAAAGCCGCCCCCTTTCCCCCGTCCGTATTTTCATGTTCCCCAGTCCCCTTTTGACAACCCCCCTCAACGTTCTGTACGCTTTGTGCCTCCCCCCTGCCATCCAACTCCTCTTCCCCCCCCCAGATTCACCCCCCTCTCAGTCCCTTCGAAAAATCCTCACCTTCCCTAACTGACATAGCCAATGTCCTTTTCCCCTTGCCGCGTTCGCTGATCCCCCACCGCTTTCCTCCCTTTAGTCTTTCCCTTCGCCGTTTCCGATATGAAAGTCCACCACCCCCCCCCCGCCCCTTGGTAATCTTTGTTTCCCATTCGCATTGAAAAGCCGATGCCCACGGATGGGATACTGACTATAAATTCCTTCCGCCCCCCCCAATCATTCAAATCCCGAGGTCCTTCGGCCCTCTGTTCCACATTTTTTTTTCTGGTGATTTACACACATTTTTTTTACGGCCCCACCATTTTTTTTCACCCGCCTTTCCCCCCCTTTTCTTTTTTTCCCCCTACTTTTACCCCTGGGCGCCCCGAGACTACAGACGCCCCTTCCCTGGAAGAGAGCTTTAACCCACTACTCCCCTTTTTCGTATCAG
>Ga0179593_1415644_pt1 | contig 18018 bp, 13 predicted proteins | sample CZODoug2_1_08_16_FD_185931 | JGI IMG/M metagenome (GOLD analysis project Ga0179593, IMG submission 185931) | Vadose zone soil fungal communities from Angelo Coast Range Reserve, California, USA - CZODoug2_1_08_16fungal (PacBio error correction) | ecosystem: Environmental > Terrestrial > Soil >... | reverse complement strand
TTATGCCCCATCCAGTTCCTGCTCCTTCTGTATAGCCTCCTCGTAATGCTGACTTCTCCCCTCTACCCATGGCTTTTTTCCGTTGTATTGATTCTTCCCTTTCGGCCTGCCCCTCCTCTCTTGTAGCCTTCTTTTCTGAGTTTTTGTCTTTTTCTTTTATGTTTTTTGATTTCCTTAAAGATGCTGTTTTTTTGGTAGCATCGTTTTTCGCGTATCTCTGCAGATTGAATCGTCAAAACTTTTTCCTCGGATCCCGAGTTCCCCCTATGCTTTCTTTATCTCTCCTTGGTACTCTTCCTGCCTTTAAAGAAATCCCACCTTTTCCCCCCTTTTCCACGTGAGGACTTGCGTTAACGCGGTCAGGACTAACTTCACGCCTGCGATTCTGAGCCCCTTCCCTCTTCACCATCATTGTTCCAAATCTACTTTAACCCACTGCGCAGTACGTGAGTCTCAGCCATAACACCCCCCTTGAGAATTAGCTCGTGGCCCGCGCTATGCTACCCATTATGTGCATACCACTCCGTCTTACTTCTGTTGGAGAAAGCCTGATAGAAGGAATTGCAGCGGCACGAATGATCAAAGCAGCAGATCGTCGGTTTTTTCCCCCCCTTCAAAGTCTAGACTAGCCCCCGCCAGGCCCCATCCCCCCTGCTTACTTGCGCGAAAATAAAATATCGTGACCTCCCTTTTCTACTCAACCCATCCCCAAGCTTTTTTTTCCCTGACTAGACGCCCTTAGTTTAAAGAAGATCGTTGAGTATCCCTTGCACCCTCCTACCCCCTTAGATTCTCCCTTGGCTTCGGACCCCACTACACCCGAATATAAATTTGCCCCCCCGACCTCCTTCGCCCCTACGGATCGTCACTTCCTGACCGAAAGCTTTATGACTGAGGATGGTCAGCGCCCCGTGGATCGTCCCCGCACCCCAAGTCCTTTTACCTACGCCCGCTCCTTTCCCCCCCGTGATGAGTATAACGGTAAAGGTACTTCACCATTAGTGTTACGCCCTTGACTAGACACTCTTCCCCGGTCTGTCCCCCCCCCCGAAGCCGGCGGCTGGGATTAGCTCTGATTTGTAATTTTACCGAGATCAAACCGTATTCCCTTTTGCCTTCTGCGAGATCTCCCCGCCTTTTCAACGGATGGCCCAAATATACTTTTACTCGACGGCCTACTACCGATAACGAACGACCCTTCAAGCGTTCCTCCATTTCAGCGGAGGAGAACTTTCTCCCCATTGCGTCCTGCACCCCTCTCCCATCCTCTCCCCTTCAAGCCGCCCCTCCTACCAAGCCCCGGGCTGGTTTTTGCGCGGTTCGTCTTTAATTTCAGATCTTGCACCAAGCACTCATTCTCTTCTCCCAGCCGACCCCTTTCCCTTCCGTTATCTTCCTTCATCACGCTCTGGCCCTTTTGCGGAACAGCGGAAAGTCATCCCCCAGCGGACCCCCCAGCCCTTTGACCATCTATTCCTAGCGATCCACAACAGCACTTCCCCCCTGTACCCGGTCCGGGCCTCGACTCAAGCGATAATATGTCTAACAGTTTTACGTCCTCTCTTCCAGATCGACCCTCTTGTCTTTATTTCGACCTTTTAGTTATAGACACCCCCGCTAAGGCTATTCCCTGGCCCAAAGGCCGTTCAGGAGAGGTTGGTCCCTTTCCTTGATAATCCTCGCCCTCTTATACCATCGGATATAACCCCCCCTTTTTTCCCCCCAAACCCTTTTTATGTTTGATGTGGTCACATTCATCTGGCTCTGGCCCCGCTCCGTGCGGGAGCGGGTGCGGTGCGCCCTTTCCCCCGGGTTTCTTTCTCAACTGTGCCCCTTATGAGACCCGAAGAATAGACTTACGCTTGCGTCCACAGTTTTCCTCCCAACCTCGTTTTTATTTCCATGTGCCCTTTCTCTCCCGTTCCAGATGCTATCCAGTCCCCACTTTTTTATAACCTGAAGATTCGACTGCTTCGATGTCCTCTTCCCGCAGAGTGAACATTGCCCCCCCGAGTTTTGCCCATCCCTCTCTTCAAGCTTCCTCCCCCAAGACATTTGGATTGTGATTTCGACTTTTTGATTCCCCCCCGTAAGATAATAGTCACTCTGCCGTTCTGAGGATGATACGTCCCCTTGGTTGACTTCCTTTCTTTGCCCCTTTCAAAGCATCCCAACCTTCAGAGCAGAGGCCGCATTCGTAGAAATTCGCCACGGCCTTTTTGGTTGTGTGAGACAACTTTTTTTCCTCCTCCCTACCCCCCTCCTTCTGAACTTTGCGCAAATTCAGTTCATGCCTTTCTCCTTTTTTGCCTCTTGACCCTCCAAGACATCATCCCCGTCGAAGTTTAAATTTAGCGCTCCCCTCATGGACCGGGATTCAACTCATTGTTTTCCTAGTCCTTCCCCAACTGCACATCCCCTGCTCGACAATTAGAGAAATCCTGACAGACCTTTCCCCCCCCATGGTCCTTTCTTCGGAGCACGCCCCCCCCCCCCCATGCGTTTGAAGCCCTTCCTCCGTTTTCTGTTAAACTTTCCTCTTGCTCGCCTTTTCTTTTTTTCATAGTCGTTGGGCCTCTTCGGACTTCCCCCCCTGAGCGGCCCCACCCCATGTATTCGAATTCTCCTTATTGGATCGCAAAACTCCCTCCCAGCCCCCCCGTCCGTTGACTCCCGCTCCTTTCTCACTAAGCATGACGCTTTAGTTAACTTTTTGCCCGCGTGCGACAGCCCCCCGTAAGGACTAAGGATACCAACTGTTTCTACCGATCATTCCAGTTTCGTCCCTCTCTGTTTGCCCCCTTCTTGTAGAAAGCCGTTCTCTTTTATGCTGCCTTGCAGTGCCTGACCTGCTCAGAATTTCTTTGATCCGGTGCATCGTTATTTTGAATTGTCGCGCGCCGACCCCGGTTCCTCGAATGCAGGAACACATCCTCTGGTTGCCTTGCCCGCTGTTCTGGCCCCTCCTTTATGCGGATAGCTTCTCTTCCTCTCCCCCTCCTTTCCTTCCTTCCCGCCTAACACAGTTATCTTTTTTTGAAGCGCTACTCTCTTTTCTCTTTGTTCACTACCCCCGTTGTTCCTTTCCGCGCTTCAACAGACGACCTCGATCCCCTCTCGAGGGTCTCTTTGTCTTTCCTTTTCCTTGACTCTAGAGTCATCTTCCTAACTTAACTTCCCTTTCCCTCCCCCTTCCCCCAAGGTCCAAGGAAGACCGCTTTTGAGGGAAGATGATTTTCTTCGGAAGTCATTCTCTTTTTTCTTAACGATATCTTGCAGGTAGCACCCTGACAAATTAGTTCTGGAGAGTCCGGCGTCCTTTCTTCATCAACGGCTTTTTCCCCCCCTACTTTGGACCTCAAGCTCTTCTCTTTCCACCGATCCCAAAAAGTTCTAATTGCTTTAACTTTTTTCTTTTCCCCTTTGCACGACACCCGGATTGTTCTTTTTTATGAAATTGTTTCCGACCTCTCTGTAAGGACGGCCGGTGCTCTCCATTTAGATCCACCCTTCTTGATTTCTGACATAATTTTTGTCCCGTCCTCTACGCTCTTTCAGGAAGTCCGACTCTTCCACGTTCTAGCCATTTCACATATTTATAAGCAGATTCAATTTGTTCCAGTACGGCTTCAGATGACTTACTCTGGTTTTGGTTGAGTTTCCAAGCATCCCAGGTCCCCCCCTTGATTCGGTCTGTAGTCCCCTTGCCAGACTTGCGCGTTCCTTCTTTGTTCTTGTGCTCTGCCCTCCAGAAAGCGGTTCAATGCCCCCTGTTGGTATCGCGATCTTTCTAGACCCTTGATGTTCATTGATCCTTGCTATGGTAAATTCGTCCACCCCCTGTTCCCTGCTCGTTTCAAATCATCTTTCCCTGCGCCTTTTTTTTAAGAACTTATTTTTTTTTTTGAGATGTCCCCCCCCCTTTTCCTAGGCCGTTTCTCTTTGAGAAGTCTTAGTCATTCACGCGATTTCTTGATCGCGATTTGCACTCCGAATCGCGCTTTGATCGCGTCCTTCCCCCCTCATATAATCCTCCTTCCGGACTTCTATCTAGTAGAACATCACCCCTCCCTCTGAAAGCCAAATACAGGCAATTATTCTGCCTCGGCCCTAAGAATAGATATATCAGAATAGGAATCCTTTTTACGCGCCTTTTAGCGACAATGAGTTCCCCCTTTTCGGGACTTGCTGTGTTTTTCTTTTGATTTCTCCAGAGTTAACCCTCTTGCTCTTCAAATAAACACCTCTTTGTTCCGCCGACCTTGACGCACGCTTTTTTTTTTTTTCCACCTTTGTTTTTCTCTCTTCTTTTAGTCGTTTTTTTTCTACCTAAATTCTCTAGGTCTGGCATCCTGCGACCGCTCCGCCTTGACCTCTCCCGGAACCTGATCAAGTTTTGTAATTGCTGACGATCCCAAAGGGTTGGTCCCACCCCCCATTGTTGTACTTCCCCGCCTCTTTTAATTCAATGTTGCTTCATTTTCCCTGCCTCCCCCATAGGATGAATTCCATTCATTTCGATCTATCTTGGGGTTCGAGTCTATTTATCTCCCCCCCTCGTGGCCAGCAGATATTGAGAGTCCTCGCCCGGCTTCTTTGCCTTCCTATTAATTCTCTCCTCTGTAGTTCGCACGTTCTGGTACCTCTTGAGTGCTTTTGGATCATACATTCCTTTGAATTATGGTCATCTATCTTGGTCACTCAAGCCCCTTCTTTTACCGCTGGTCCTCGTTTCGCAAATTCTCTTTGCATGATGGATACCTCTCATTGTCGCTTTGGCGCCCAGCCTTTCCGGGTCTCCTGCGCAATTCTGGATGACTCGCCCAGCCACCTTACCGTCAGCTATTTGTATCTTTTTTTCGGTCTGACGAGCTTATGGGCGCGGTTTTCTCATGTTTCTCCTCGTTCGAATAGTGAGTTTCTTAGTGACCACGTTTCCTTCTCGTCTTTCTCCGCTCGGGACTGATCTTTGGTCCTTTTCGGATTTCAACCTCTTTTTGCTTCTTTGACTCCGATAGGACCCTTACGACTTGTTTTACGCGCTCATCCTTTCGCGCTCCCCCCCCCCAACCCCGATTTACATTGTTGATCGCAACGGTTTTTCCTCCCCCAAAGCTGCACCCCGCGTTTGATTAATTGACTCCCCTGACGTCCCCCATTTCTTCTCTACTATATTTTCCCTAGACGGATGGGATGCCCTCATCCAAGCCCCTGTTCCTTTTCGATCTTATAGGCAGGTAATTGATCTGCAGCGCGCGTTTTTTTATTGTTACCGGTCCTGTCTTTTTTCTTTCGATTCTCGATCATAGTGCTGGGGTCTTCTTTAGTGGAATTATCTCTTTCTTTTCAAACCTAATTTTTGTTCGGGCGCTTCTGTCCTCCCTCCCGGACCTCACTATTCTTATTTATAGTGACTTTTGCGCTTTTCTACATATAGAGAATTTTTGATGCTGTATCGCTTTGGCCTGATAGCCTTCCCCCCGTCTGAAAGGCCCTTCTCTCCCTTTCCGAGGTCCCCCCTAATTCAGCAGTTTGGCTCATACTCAAATGGGAGAATCCTGTACCCCCCTCTTCCCATGAGAAGTGCGTGTCAATCCCTTTAGATACCACGTCTCTCTATTATGACCCATCTTGGTCCAATTATTTCCTCCCTTTTCGCAATGTTAGATCTGCCGTGCCTTCCGTCGACCATTTTATTTTTCTAGGCTTCCTCTTGCCCCCCGGTATACGTGGTAGGCGTGAATCCCTCTTTTACCTTCATCCTACCTCCCTTTTCCCAAACCTAATACTTTCCGAATTGACCCCGGCACTTCACTGAAATAAGTCTTTACTAAAGAACATCATCCCCCAGTCCTATTTTCTTCCAAGAGAGTCCCCTCGATCCCTCAGACAAGTTTTTGTCATTTTCTGTCCTCCGAGGACCCAATCCAGATTGGTCTAGGCCAATTTTCTTCTCCCTGACTCGCGCTATAATATTCCTTCCTTTACGGACTACCTCCTCCCTTAATACTACTCCGTTGTTTTTGATTCTTTCCTTTATCGTCCTCCCGAGACCCCGATCTCCCCCTCGATCATTGCCCCCGGAAGCGTTCTGACCCTTTCGTTTTCTGTTATTTCTTTCCCTTCTCGAAAGACTTCCCTTTCCTACAGCGCGAGATTGTAGTCCTCTTTCGGGTTCTTTTATGCACTTATCTTGATGATGTTGGTCGCATCGGCCCCCTTTTTTTCTCCTTGCATTCCCCGTTAGCAAATTGCTGATCATGAATGTCTTTTTTTTCCCGATGCTGGTAGTATTTTGAAAGGCTATGCACTCCGTACGCCATGGCCTCCTCCCCATGATTTAATTCGGACCAGATAGGCGCCCTCCTTCCCCCACGCCTTCTATTTGCCCCCCACACCCCCCTTTTTTTTTTTCTGATTCCCCTCATTGTAAAACTCCCTCTAAGGAAGAAAGGAACTTGCTTTCCTCCCCCTTGACACGCCATAGGACTCCTCTAGTTGTAACTGCTTTAGGCTACCCTCTTTATTTGCTCCTGCACTCTTGTGCGCCCCTTTTTGGGGGTTTGGGGCCGATCTCGCCTGAGCCTTCCGGCCTCGTCAACTCTGTCCTCCCGCTTCTCCTTCTTTCTCTTTCATTGATCTGATCGATACAACCATCCTCCCCCCTCGATCCTGTTAAGCTATGAAATAAGTTGAGGCCCATCATATCTCGCCCTCAGCTGGCTTTTCACTTCTCACCCTTTAAGCAGAGATGATGATTCCCCCCCTCCCCCCTCCGCTCGCTTTTCTTTCTATCTTTGAACAAACTCCTCCAGGGTTTTGAACCCTCCGCGCGTCCGTCTAACGGCAGAGAAATTTTTCAGTCCCCTGCGCTGACAATCTTTCTGCTTCCGCGAGTGGTAGGCATCCAAAGACACCCCCCCATTCTGAGGTCATCTCTTGAATCTATCATAACTCTGTAGTTTTCCCCTTCAGATAACCTAAGTATCGCAGCGTTTTTTCAGCCACCCTCTATCGGTGAGTGACAAACATCAGCCACGTCGGAGTCTGCGTACCCTATTTCTAGTTCAGAAACAATCTCCTGTTGCCGAGTCGCGCTCTCCCCCATTCAAAAGAAGGTTCAACCCCCTTCCTTTTCCCAGAATAATAATTTTTCCCAGCTCGATCCGCAGTCCTTCCCCCCCGCGTTAAGACCCTGGGCCCCGCACAGAGTCGCACGAGGATCCCATCTCGCCAACCCCTTTACTCCCGATATGAGACTTTCACTTGCACCCCTACTCAAAATTTTGATAGCGCGACATTGAGGTGCGCTTCATAGCTTTTCATTGCGCGCTGCAGCCCCGGCATTTCTTCGCCCAGTCTCCACTCACAGTCTTTCTGAAGAATCAAATCTTTCCTGTTATCCAAACAGAGAAAAACAATTAATTCCCAGTTTCCCAAACCGTCCCTTCGGTACCCCCCCTCCTTCTGACACTGATCGATCGTTCCACCCAAGCCTCACCCTGTTACAAGGCACTGTCCGCGATCCCGGCTCCCTTGAGACCTGAAGGCTCTCCTTTTAGTTTTCGGTCTCAACAGCTCATTGCCAGTCCATTCCACCCTTTCGCCTTCCCCCCCACGCCAGGGCTCTCTCTATTTCCCAATCTCTTTTCGAGTGAGGTCCATTGAATCACTCGAGCCCGTTTTGATACCCTCCCTCGATACTAACATTTGGACACCACCCTTTGGGAGCTTCCCCCCTTTCCGATCTGGTCGGGTCCGCTATAATGCGGGAGTTCTCCTGTCTTTCAAAGAACCTGATTAATTTTTAATGTCGCCTCCTACGGAGGAGTCCGACAGAAGTCTCCCAGCTCCTTCTCCATTTCTTAGGAAAAATTTTGATGGCATTCCATAGCGTAATAGGAACTCTGGATTCCCCCCCTCCCCCAAGCATAAGTCCCGGCCCGCAGTACAGCCCCCCGCTACAGCGAGTATCCGATGATTGTCCTCGCGATTCAAGCTCGAGGCTCGCCGAGAGGTCTGAAATCCTTAACTCTGTTCTTGTCTGCCATGTTTTTATTCCTCTAAGATTAATTCTCCGCTATCCGTGCTGTATGTCTTACGGCCTTTTTTTTCTTCTTTCTTCCCGCCCGCTCCCCCTTCTTCACATCGCTTTAAATCCCTCTCCTTTCAATCTGCTCATCTGAGCCCTTGTAAATAGGCCCCTTTGTCCCAGGATTTTTTTTGATGCAACAGATCCCCACTGCTCTTTTCGTACCTGACCTATCCCAATTCGAGATTCCCCCCTCCCTCCTCATTGGTTGTTCCCTATTCCTAGTCAAAGACCCTTGATTTTTAAGGCCTCTCTTACCTCTCAAGTCGAGATACCCTTAATGGATTTATTTTCTCGTAAGTCAAAGACTCTTCTCAATTATGCGCGAACCTTTCGACACCCTCCCCCCCCTTCAATTGGTATTGGACCTTTCACCCCAAACACCATTAGTCTTGCAGAATTTTCTTGACACTGAACTATGCGTATCTCCCCCCTCTTTTGACTGGCTGGCATAGCGTCTCGGGCTTATCGTCCACCGCCTGATGCCTCTCTTCCCCTTCCTCAAACATGTCGGCGAAACTCTCGATCTATGACACGGACTTTTGAACCTCTCTCTTCACGTACTCATCCCGTTCGTCCCGCACCCAGTGTATGTTGTTTTTCCTCCCCCCCTCCCCAGGTAAAGGCAGTCTCCCTCGTGGCGACAGCTTTCTTCCTTCCTCTCTGATGAGTCACTTTTTTCTGACCCCCCAGGAGATCTTTGTTCTCCCCCTTTCGGTCCTCTAATACAAGTCACGGGTGTCTCAAGTTCTATCCCTTTCCTCCATTAAGTACTGTTGCGCGCTCTTTGCCTTCGAATGCCTTGAAAACAGCGTCCGGGATTCCCCTTGTCTTGAGCCTTTCCTTCTTAGGTTTTTTTGATGACTCGTTTCCTCTCCTTCCATTGCCGTCCCCCTTATGACCCTGGCTAGGATTCTGTCGTTTTGCCTTGACCCGATCTCTCTTATTTCCCCCCCTTGTTGTTTCAGCATCTCCTTTTCTGACCAGGAGACCGAGATCATATCCTCCTCTGGGCCGTTGACTTCTTTCTTCCGAGCTCGTCCTTCCGACGCTATCCCGCCAATACATGCAAAATACTGTAACTTCCCGACCGAGGTTGTTTTTAACGGACCTCGCTTCTTTCCCTCTTCCCTCTTTTCACTTCTCCTCCCTTTCTGCCCACTCACTATTCCGCAGGCTTTCCACCGAAAATTCTCGACCAGTTTTTGCCCCTTTTTGCGAGTTCCTCCCCCCTTATAGAGCCTTCCTCTGTTCCTCCCTCGTGATGGTTGTTTTTCTTCCCTCGTCGCCAAAAGTATTTCCCCTTTTCCTACTTTTTTCTTTTTCTCCCTATCCCCTACAATCTGTTGCCGAAAGCTCTTGATAGTTCATATTTTCCAAGGCCGCTTGGTTCCTATTTTTCTGAGAGTTCGATCAATTTCGGAGCTTTCGCCATCATTTTTTTTGCCCGCAGCCTCGGGCTCAATTCTAGCTATCCCTCCCCTTTTATTTGCAGACTCAAATTTCCTACTGACATCAGACTCCCTTTTCCCTCACTTCTTCATGATCCCGCCCTTTTTTTTTTTGGTTCATTAAGAATCCCTTTTCCCTTCCTTTCTTTTTTTGCAATCAATTTAGTTAAGGATTCGTTAGTTGACCTACGAAAATTCATTTTTCAGGGTCACCATGTATTGGAGAGAGTCTTTTCTCTCCCCCCTCATCACTTCTTGCAAATGTGCGATTTCTATTCCCCTTTTAAGCCCTTCTATCGTTCACCCTCCTTTTTTCTCCTTTTTCTCGGTTTCTTGTAACGAAGAATGTTAGGCACTATTTCCTCCCAAACCCCCCTTGCATATTCTTTTTCTACTCGACGAGCTCCTACTTTCCCGCTTTTTGTCCGGCTTGATGTGAGATCCGATTTCGCGATCTCTGCCCCTCCCTCTTTTCTCTTCTACCCTAACGCCTCATATTCTCCCGCATATTCCCTTATCCTAGTTTCCCCCCTGTCTCCCGACCAATAAATTCCTTTATCTTTATTCTTCTTACGGACGAATCATCATAGACTTGATTCTACCTTTCCCGAGGCGACTCTGGAGAGAAATCCCAGTTTTGTTACCGGTCCTTTCTAGGGTGGTTCTTTCTTTTACTTTTTTCCTCTACGGCTGTTTGCCTAACAACGGTGTTAGTGCAGGCCAGCCTCTTTTTCCTCCTGCTTCTCCCCTGTCTCCTTAGGGCCCGTAGTTATTAAGTTTCTCCCTCCTTTCTGGTCTTATCCTTTTTTTCTTTTTCACCGCCTTTTCTCGGGTCTCAAGATACAGTTTGTTGGAGTGACGTCCCCCCACGTTTTTTTTTCCCCAAATTGGGGTCCCCGGAGTCTTTGTATCAGAAATTTTGCAGATTATTCTTATGCCCCCTTCCACTCGCAATGTCCTTCCTTCTTTCCCTCTATGTACGCAGAGACTTAAGCTGGGGGTACGCTTTTTTCTTTTTCGTCTAATGGCACCCAAAGCGTGGTTTCCCCAAGCGATGACCCTGAGACCACGCAGACGAAGTTTCAGCTTCCAGAGGTATGATGTTCGTACTGGCAATTTCCTTTTACTTGTTGCGTGCTTTTTTTATATCAGAGTTTGATCCCTCTTTTTCCGCTATATTTTTAAGAACTGTAAGACCCTTAGATTTCGTAGTTGAGAACCTTTGCTAGTGAGTCTCAGTCTGAACCTATTTAGTTGATATTCTCACTATACTTCGGTTTTTTTGTCATCTTTCTACTTATCTTATTATACCACCCATCCTTTTTTTTTCTGGAAGTAGAAGATATTGTTCCCTTTCCTTTATTGCCTAGAGGATGGATTCCGGGTGTCGCTCTGGCTCCTCTAGTCGGTCTGAGGCTCTTGTAACCCCGGGACGGCGTCGTGCTCTTTTCCATCTTAGTTTTCCTTTGCCGAGTTATTTCCCTTTCCCCCCCCTTTTCATGATGTTGATGTTTTCGAGCTTTTTTCCGGTACTTTCGCCTCTTGGTTGATACTAGTGTACCGACGTTTCTCGCTCCGTTTCTTGGCTTTTGCTCGCACCGATTCTGTTTTTTGGGACCCACCTCCCCATCGCGTTGTATTCCGGTTCCTTTTAGTCCGCTTCCTCCCCCCTCCTCTTTCTTGAATAGATTAGTAAAGAGAAGGGTTTCGGGATGCCACGCCTTTTCCCCCCCTATGGTCTCTTGAGAGAGAAGGGAATTGTTGAAGTTCTTTCCCTTCGTCTTGTTTTCCCCTTTTTTTTCGGGTCCCCTTGAAGATAAGTGAGTTGTCTGAGGTTTTGCGTTCTCTTTTCTTGGGTTTTGGCCCTCCTTCTTTCTCTCTTCCAGAGTCTGGTTCGATATGATTCGTCCCTAAAGTCGTGATTCTTTTCGTTTTTTGCTTTTTTGGCTGTTGTTCCCCTCTTCCTCTCCTTTGCGAGACACCCGGCGTGCGTTTTCCCCACCACGCCAGTCCTTATTCTCTTGGACGGCGGCTTTTCCCCGCATGCCTTCTTTTCTCCTGACCGCTGGTTCTCCTCTCTCCCAACTTTTTAAATGCGCTATTCGTAGCAATAATGTTTCCTTTTTAGCCCTCTTTCCTCTGTTTAGGACTTTCAACTCCGTCTTTATTGTTACACTTTCTTTTTCTCCTTGATGAGTCATCCGGTTTTGAAGTTGGACCCTTCGGTCTTCCTCCTCCTTTCTTAAAGGGCCCTTTTTCTGGCGTGTAGTCTTTCTCCCCCCCCGTTTGAAAGCCAGAACCCTCCTTCCTCCTCTCCTGAACCTTGGGTTACTTCATTCCTACGGCTCCCTCTCGCTTTCCCCCCTTTTCCCCTCCCGGGCCTAACCTCATCAGTTCCGATATCAAATATACTTCCCCTGCATGTCGCACGTGTTCCTTCTCGTTCTCTTAAGAAGGCTAACGTCCCCACGCATTAGTCACTCTTTCTCCTCTGAGGCGTACATTCTCCGTTTTTTTTTGCAAAGAACCTATTCTATTTTCCCCCCTCCCCCCTCGTTTTTTTTTTTGCTCTCTCTACTTTTCGAGTTTGGATAGTCTCCTTTTCAAGCTCCTAGACCATTAGGTTTTATTCCCCCCGGCCGTCTAGACCTCTGCCTTGCGTCTGCCGTTAGAAGTCGATCTCGTTGGTTGCGTTTTTTTTCCCCAGTGACACTATGCGTCCTTTTTTTGTTTCATCCGTCTTTCAGTAGTGAGACCCTTGGAGACCCTGGATCATGAATTGATTGCGTCGATATGCTTTTTGTTTCTTGAAGGAATTCCCTCCTCTTCCCGCCTGGTCCCCTTATCCGACATCCTGTCTTGACCTTATTGAGAGTTCCCTTCCGCCGGCCCGCTTTCTCTCCCAATTGCTCCCAATTGATCAACCATCATTGACCCCTATCGATTTTTTCCCTCCAAGCCCCCGAAGCTTTTTTTCCTCAAAATGCTTTTCCCTTCCCCTTTTTTCCATTTCCCGAGTTTGACGACTAGCGCAATTGCTTCCTTCTACCACCCCCTCACTGGGTTGCTTCTCCCTTTCCTTTTAGCTACCCCTCTCCCTTCCTTTCCCGCTTCACTATCTCCTTATTCCTATTTCGGCGGGTCTCTGTCCCAATGCTCTCTTCCCAAACAGTCCCTCCGCGCTCCGGCGTCGCGCTTGGGCCCAGTTCCAGCCCTTCTTTCCCTTGCGACGCCGGTTGCCAGAATATTCTACACCTTCAACTCCTCATCCCCCGAGCCCCTCCCCTCTCCCCCCCCCCCCACGCCACCAAATGAACATCCCTTCCCATACCGCAAGTCAGTCCGCTCCCTTCATATGAAAGTAACTCTAGCCCTCTCATACTTTAGGTGGTTCAGGTGGAATTTTCACTCCCCTTCTTCTTCGCGGCCATATCGATCCGTCGAACCCTTTTTCTGCGTAAAGGACAGATCCCCCCTCCATTCCCCCCCCTGACGTTTTTCTCCTCCCAAACTCATCCTCTCGTTTTCTCCAAACGACACAAGTTCTCGCGGATGATTGCTTAAAAGCGGAGAAAAGATAGTTGAAGTTGACTTCCCCCCGACGGAAACTCAGTTATGGTAACCTTCCCCTTTTAAAGTCAGACTTCCCCGATCGATCCACTTACTCTCCTTTCCCCCTCTCACCAGCAGCTTTTCTATACCGGATTCTCCCCCCTTTCTCTAACACCTTGTCCCCTTTTTTTAAGAAACGGACCGCAGCATCCCCGATAGCTTGCTACGGCGTAACATTTGACCCCCGTTTTTTGCTTTGCTCCGATAATCCTTCCCCAGGTCTTCGACCCTCGCACAACTCCCATATCTTTACTGAAGTCAAGAGAGGGCGAAACCCCCAGTTCCCTCCCTCGGAACTGCGGACAAAACGTGATCTCTGCCGCTCGACCCCCCTCCGTTCCAGGCCCTTTTCCGCTACGACCGCCTATTCCTCTTGATTCTTCCAAGGCGGAGATCTTTTCTCACGATCGGCCCGTCCCAATTCTTTCTTTTTCGACCTTCGTTCTCGACCCCCTCCAGGGATTTTCTCTTCCTCATGACCAAAATCTGAATCTTTTTCTTCCAGGACGTGCCTCTCTCCCTTGGACTTACACCGCTCTTCTTACCCAAATTGGTTGGTGAACCACCCACCTTTTTCCTCCCTTCCCTTGACTTGCTTTGCTTGATAAAGGGCTTGATGTTGAAGGGCATGAAAGACAGCCCTGTCTTTTTTGAGGTTCCTTTCGCTTCTTAAGATGTCCCACGTCTCTATCGTGGGGGTTTTGCAATTTTTTATTCTCCCAATTATGAGAACACTATTGTTACCCCAGCCCCTCTCCTCTAACGCTGTCTGATCCTACCAATCAAACTCTAAAACCTTCAGCCTCTTCTCCATCTACTCATGTCGCCTCTCTCTTTTTGACCGCGAGATCACGCTCGCGTCTGTCTTCCGTACGCCTTGAATGACAGATAATCCTTGATTTTCCCTTCATTCTTTTCTTTTTCGAGTTCTTCCTCCGCCTATAGTGATGATTTCTCCTTTGCTTGGTGACTCGAGCCGATTCCTCCTCTCTGATTCGGTCTGCATCCTATGCCCTCCCGCGAGTCCATCTATCTTTCTCCATCTCCTTGCCCTTACTCCTTCCTGAAGGCTGGTTGGTGATTTGTCCCCCCTCCCCCTTCTCCCAAACTCTTTTTCTTCAAGCAACCTCTGCCATCGAAGATTTTCCACTCGCCCTTCTGTTCTGGCCTAGTCCATGCCACAGGTCCACCCTTTTCTCCCTGCCGTATTTTTTTCCTCTGAAACTGCCGGCCCCCCTTCCGGCAAAATACTGGTTGGTTCTACCCCTATGCTCGCAAATTTCTGCTGCGAAACTGACTCCTCCCCGCCCTTCACCTTTTCCCTTTTTTCGTTTATTAAACCCCCCCCCTGAGTGTACTCCTTTCTTTTCTTGGGACACCCTTGAAATATGATGCTATTTTCTTTTGATATTGCGTATCGTTGATCTAGACCTTTCCTTGAGCACTATTCTTCGTCGGCGCCACACAAATGGTCGCCCCCTCCGAAGGGATCTCCACTCTCCCCCCTCTCCCCCCCCCGGCCGGCCTGATCTCTCTACTTCTTCAAGAAGAATCCGCTTTCTTCCCCAAGTAGTTGTCGGTGACTTCCCAGCAGTAAGAGCTTGAGCAGTTCATGTTGAGATAGATGAGTCGCGTCATCGTTTCCTTCTTGTTTTCTGAACAGTCCTTCGTCATTGTGATAATAATTGAAGGTGTCAGCCCGGTTTTTAAGTCGGCATCGTGATGATCTCCTGGTTCTCATTTCCCCGTTCCTGCGTTTCCCTCTCATTGTCGACAACTTCTCCCTTCCTCCCCCTTGAGGACTGCATTGGCCTTGTCTGTACTGCGATTATTCCCTCCTCTCCTCTGAATCGATTCACTCTCCCCCGGAAACTCTTCTAAGATGATCTCGCTTGTTTCCTGTGAGAATCTATCCTCTCTCCATCCTTTTTTTTTTTTTTTAGAGATCATCGTCCTCTCTTCACCTCCCCCCTCCCTTCTATATTCATATTTTTTCCCTCTTCCCCCTCGGGGAAGGAGTTGCCTTCTCCCCCCGAGCTTTTTCCGTCTTCGTGCCTAGAAGACAATACAGCTAAAATCCCTTCCCCTCTGCAATTTCAAGGTCGACGCTTTTATTAGTTTCATTCTTTTTTTCGGCTGAAGTCCTGACTCTTTTTTCTTCTCTCTAAGCTGCTCCTGCTCCCTTTCCCATGTTTTTTTTTTTCGGAGGTCTCTTTTCCCCTTGGAGAATGCGTCTAATTTACCCCCCCCTCCAGCGATGCGACCTCAATCTCCGTAGACCCCATTATTTTTCATTTCATATATGTTTCCTTTCTCAACGCTCCCCCCTCAGCTTTTGTTGACTGAATTTTCCTCGTTTCCCCGAATCGAGCATGCCCGCCGGGGCTATTAGGTCTAGTCGCTTCCCTTAGGAGATTTTAAATCCTTTTTGCCCTTCTTCTAAATTCGTCGATCATCTTACCTCTTTCCAAGACGAAACTATTTCTCTTCCTCAGATCCCTTTTCCCAGGCACTCCCCTTTCCCTAGTTTATGTGTTTTCGTCCATCATAAATTAGATTAGTTTCTGTTGCATAAAATCGTAATTGATGATGCGGGGTGTGTACTCTGAATCCTAAATGAGGTCCTGTCTCCCTGTATTGTTGAGCGTCATTCTGACGTCCCTTCTTGATACATGGGGATACTTCTTGCCCTACCCAATTCTATACTACTTCGTTTTCATATTTATGTCATTGCTCGGTTGGCTCAGATTTTTCTTGAAGTTTCATTCACCCCCCCCCCCACCTCTCACTTCCGGGCTATTTCAGTTGTTCGCCTCATGCGATTGCTGGTCCCGCTGTATTCGAGATCCTTTGAGCGAGCGCGTGGAGTATCGCTCTGCGTACATACACGCTTTTACCTCATGCATAGGTCGATTATTCTCGAACCATGCTTCATCCTTCCTTTCTCTTGCAGGCCTCTGTCTTACCGCCTAAGATATGATACCGGCACTCATAGGCTCCGAGATGATGAAGAGTATTTCCGTTATTGTTTTCTCGGTTTTGGTCTTTCTACGAGTTCTAGTAAGGCGTCTGTCGGCACCCAAGAGGTGTAGACCGATCGTCCTCTCCCCGCTCTGTTTTTCTTCCTTTTAGGGACTACATGAGCCCTTTAAGTCCCCCCCTCCCGTTGTTTCCTTTATCGGTCACTCCCGTCCCTCCCCCTCCTCCCGACCTTATCTTTCCCTAGACAGTACCCGTGTAAGGTATAACTATCCCCCCAAATTTTTTGGTACCAACAAAAGTTTTTTTCATTCGATTTGCTTGTACTTCTCCCTTCTTGATCCCGACTCCTTTTCATTGAAAATAGACTTCCTTCTCTTGTCATGTATGAGTCTAAGATCTTTTCCCGTCAAGTCTATTAATCCCCTAGTGTTCAGCGTCTTTTAGCTACATCCCTTCTCATGCAAGTATGCTCTCTTTCTATCGGTAGGACAGTTCCTGTTTACCATGTTTCTTTTTACCTACTCGGCATCCCCCCTATTTATTTTTATTGACATTTTGTCTTTTAATTAGCTGGTCTAGTGTGGTGCTTTTCATCTAAAGATCATGGATTCTCTGTTTTTTTCATTACTGACTGGTTCATCCTCTCACTTCTCGTCTGACCCCCCCCTTTCCCCCGCCATTCGTAAGTCTGCCTGAATTTTTGTATTCCTTTCCTTTTGAGCGTGATGGGAGAGGTGTTCGAGTTTCCCTCCCTTCTCATCTCTGTTTTTTCGACATCTCACGATAGCCTAGGGGTAATTATTTTCTCTTTTTAGGATTCCCCCCCCCGCGATTTGTTGTGTGCGCTCTCGATATTGTGAACAAAGTCCGACTTTTCCTCCCTTTTACTCCTCGTGCTCATCCTTTTCTGACCGATGGGTTTCTTTTTTTCTAACTAGGATAGTTTGGCTGATCCCACTTGTCGTATCCTCGCTTGGCTTCCCCCCTTTACCCGCTCGAAAATTTTGAGAGGAGAGAGATGTTTGTCGACCTGGGGTCTGGGATGCCCCATCCAAGCGTTGAAAATAATCGTAACTTTGTCTATGATCAGACTTGCGTACGTTCAGCCGGAAGAGGAGGTAGTAAAGGTTCATTTCCCCATTTTTTGCTGTGTTTTAAGATCTCTCTCCGCTCTAGTGGTCTGCGGTTCTGTGGAAGTTATATCTGCAACTACGGCTGTCCCCGCGGTAAATTTGTTTGATATGCTTCCCGGTCCCCCATCACGCTCGTTTTATTTTCTCTCCTGATTTTGGTCTTCTGTTGGATCGAGGAGTTCCCTATGAAAGACCCGCAGGCGCTTTCGTGAGATTCTGATAGATAGTAGGTTTGACCCTTCCTTCCTCCTAAGTTTTGGAAGACTCTCCATTTGAGAGTTACAACACTGTAACTTCTCGATGCCGTGTCCCTCCCTTGAGGCTTCCTCCAGTATTAGACGTTTATTTTTCCCCCTTTCCGATTATTTTTACCCATGATTTGCATACCATTGCTCAAGGGGCGCTCCTATCAGTCCGTAGGGCCGAAGATTCCATTTTCCTTCTCATTCCTCTTTCAATGCCGTTTCCCCCGGAGTTAGCGGAGTTCCGAGCCTTAAATCCCCGCAAAGGAACAGAAACACTTTTCTCCTTGAAAGGTTGGTCATATATGCAACTACTTCTACGCCTACCCCCGATGCGCCAACTCCCCAGACTCGTCGGCCCCTCTCCTTCATGATCCCACTCTTCCGTCCCCCGCGCAAGTGCATGTATAGTTATAGCCTCCGTCCTCCACCTGCAACTATTTTCTTCAAGATTCCTTTGCTCTCTTCCCTCCCCCCCTCACTTCTCTTAGGGAATCAAGTTCTTT
>Ga0179593_1598685_pt1 | contig 18020 bp, 16 predicted proteins | sample CZODoug2_1_08_16_FD_185931 | JGI IMG/M metagenome (GOLD analysis project Ga0179593, IMG submission 185931) | Vadose zone soil fungal communities from Angelo Coast Range Reserve, California, USA - CZODoug2_1_08_16fungal (PacBio error correction) | ecosystem: Environmental > Terrestrial > Soil >... | reverse complement strand
GGCTGAACGGCGAAGCCGAATTTTCTGCCTATCGAGGGCAGCGCCCCCCCGCCTCATGCCTTTGCTTCGCACGAGAACGGCATCATTCGACTCCTTTCTAGGTCGCCGGCTCTCCCGCGTTCCGCGCCGACCCTGAAGCCGACCCCCTTTTTTCAACGTATTTTATCTCACCCCGAAACTCAATTTCCTCGGCGCGGGTTGTGTTCATGCCCCTCCCCTTTTGATCATCTCTTTTCATTAACCCTACCTCCCGAAGGTGTCAAGCGCAGGTCTTTTAACGTTCCTACCCCTTTCCTTACGCTGCCTTGCCAATGCGAGCACCAAGGGTAGCGCGGGTGATTGGCTTAGAGACGGCAAGCCTTTCCTTCGTTTTCCCCCCTCCCCCTCGCCGATGCCCCCTGGTCATGCCTCTTCCGGCTGCGACCGCCCATCGCCCTTTTCACACGTCGCCGACCGAGACGGCTCCCGAGCACTTTCTCCGCTTGGAGGTCTTTCTACCTTGCACTTCGTCCGCCCCCACCACTATGCGCAGTCCTGGCAAGCACCTTGTCAATTTTTTGTGAAATTGACCCAATATCCTCTTCCCTTCCCCCCCCTTTCTTTTGCCTAGGATGATTTTCTCACATTCTGGCCCTTTCGGCTCCCAATTCCCTTCCCCCAAGGTGGCCCCCTGTCTTCGTTTTCTGGGATCATTGCCCGGCAACCTACGCTGCGAGCTCTTTCTTCTCAGGCGGATGCCCCCCCCGGGCCGCCTGAAAGAAGGGAGTTACGTTCTTGTCTCTCCCCCGCCTGGGCGGTTCCCCCCTCCTCGGATGGTACCCGAGAAGGAAACCAAAGAATGGAGGAAAGCCAGGCAAAACCTGTTTTCAGATCGCCTTTTCCCGCCGCGCTCAGCCCGGTATGTCAGCATGCGGTTAACGGTCAACTTCGTGTCCCCTGCAGCCTGCCAACATACCTGCGATAACCCCCCGCGGGTCCGGTTTCCTTCTGGCGATCCCCATCTTTGGGACAATCACACCCTCGCGCGCTGAGCAAGCTGAGTCAGGTGAGCCCCTCTCCCCCCGTCGCTTTTTGTGTGTTGACCCCAAGGTTAGCGAGGGTGTCGGCGTCCCTTGCTTTTCTCTTCCGTCCGGGGGCGCTCCAACGTACTTTGATCGGTCGAATTTAGGGTGTTACGTTTGTGACATACGGATAGCGCATGATAGACTTCATCATGAAGCGCAGCATGTCTTGAGCTGCTGTTCCCCCCTGGCTTCCTCTGCATTTTCCCCCATTGACGCTTGCTGAGGGTCGTCCTGCATTTTTCCCGGCCTATGACATCCCACGACTGCCGTCTTCCTTCTTTTTGTCCGTCGATTTGCGTTGAAGGCTTCACCACGTGTTTCATGGACAAGCTTGCCATGTCTTTTTCCACCCGATCGTTTGTTCCCTAGTAAAGATGCGGCGATATGGTCCACTTCTTTCGCAGAACGAGAGATCACTCCCCCCCCTTTCCCGACTCTTCTTTTTCTTACGTACCGCTCTTTTACGCTCCCGTGATCTTATGGTAGTAGGAAAAGTCCTTTAGGCCCCCCAGATCCCTCTCGGCGTACCCCTCGATCTTCGCCGATCTCGCACGCCCCTCAGCCTTGGTGCCCTGCCGCTCCGCAGCGCATGGAAGGCTGGAGTTTTTCAGGCATCAAGATCTCCAACGTAGCGCTGACGCACGATAGCCGAGCGCCCTTGTTTACATACATTTACCGGCCCAACCCTGGGGCTCTTTGGACCATCATTTGGGTTCACTCTATTTTCTGCGCTCTGTTCCCCTTCTTGAGCCGGCACCCGCCCAGTGCATCACGCGGCCCCTGCGCGAAATCTTCAACATTATTGTCAACCCACCTCTTCCTTATCCTGACAGTCGGTTTCCCTCTCCGGAAATGGCCGCAGCTTTGTTTTTAGAAGGCTCTCCGAGCCGCGTTTGCTCGGCCCCATGACCTTTCCACATATGTTGCACGGATTACCGGAAAGACGGTAGCCCTCTTCCCCTGCTTCCCTTTGATTCGTCGAGGCGCATCGCCATTTTATGACACGATTCTCCCAGCTCTTTTCTCCTCCCAAACGGCTACTACCCGGGCGGCACCGGCCACCTGAAGTCCTCCGAAGCGTTTCTCCCACTAGATTAACAGAAGGCTTCTTCCCCCCTGCACGAATCCGGCTCTCACGGCGGACGAATGCTTGGCAGCGTGGACTTTATTCCCATGTCAGAGTTTTCTCCCCGATGACCATCATGCGAACCCTGATAAGGCACCCGCCGAACAATCCTCTCTTGGTCGGGGTCTAAGCCACCGATCTGCCTTTTAGTCCTTTTGTTGGACCAATCCCGCGGGACACTGGTATTTGAAGACGAACCAAAGATCTTTACACACCGTCACCGGATCCGCGTACCACATTCTGTCTTCGATCCTTTCCATCGCACTACTCTCCTCCAAACTGCCCCCGATCAAAGCTTCCCATGATTATTTTCTCCTCCTCCTGTGTTGCTCGAATCCCCTTTTTCTCTTCGATCTTGGCCCTTCCCACCGCGGTGCCCGGTTAAAAGTGACGCGATTTCCTAGCACCGCGCGCGCTTACGTGCATGTGGACCTTTTTTGTCCGCCGTATGGCCCCCCCCGTTTCAACCGCCTTGATTTTTTTTTGTTCCTCCACCACCCCTGATAGTCGTACTTTTTCGTGTCTGCTCGAAACGACAACGATCGGCTCCAAATTGGCATCTGAATTTCTTGTGTACCCTGCCTTACAGATCAAGTCGTCTTTTGAATCCCCCGGCCACGCCCGGAACCCCTCGTACTCCCCCCCCAGATTTTTTCAGAGGCGGGAACTCCGTCATTGTTCCCATGGATTAGTATTGAACATCTCTGCCTCTCCCTTCCTGTTCCTGTGTCCCCACGGTAGTAGCCCCTCTTTTACGAACGAACTTTCCAATCCTTGCATTCCCCGACGCTGCCGTTGCCTCCTTCTTCCCGGCTTCCATGTGCAACCTATTGCGGTCATGGGGCTTTCACGCACCGGCTCTCACAATCCTGCACAGCAGCCGCTGCCTCCCCCAGCCTTATGAACGTCGCCCCTCCTTCCCTCGTTTTCTTTCTTCCCTGTTTTTTCATCTTTCGTCTCGATTTCACGGTGTCGGCCTCCTCAGGACTGTGCCTATCCTCGCGCCCACCTGGAGGAAAGACCAACGCTTGGATTTCAATACCCCCCGTTAAATGAGCCATAGGAACGAGGCGCTCTATGTTCTCCGATCCCCTCTCGTGTGGGAGATAGTTGATGGATTGTGCCCCAGACACAACGCCCGCCCCGCTCCGGAATCGCAGTTGCAACCGCTCGCTGGTGCGCGATGATCTTTTCTGAGCTTCGATAAAGCCGACGAGACGCGCCGACGCTATAAGGCACGGTTTGGCAATCCATCGATCGGTCGTAATCTTCCTGCCCCCGCAGAAGTCGAGCGATTTCTGGTTTTTTGTGCGCGCGATATCTTTCGATTACAATTTCGACCTTTCATCTGACCGAGAACGTTGGATACTGCCGTCTGCTGTTCTTGCCCCTCCACTGGAACGAGTTTGGGATCGCACGGCTTCGGTCAGGCCTCCACTCCACCCCCCGTATCATCCGATCTCCCGCGCTCGGTGGGTTTTTCCCCTCCGCACGCCCTGTCATTTATTTATATACCACAAGTCGCGGGTTCCCCTTTTTAAAGGAAAATGATCGGGTTTCGGCGCCTCCCCCCTGCCCCGAGCGCCATTTCTGCGCTAACGACCATAGGAGGGGCCCTCCGATCGCGCTCATGAGAGTCTTTTTAGCCCATTCGCACCTTCAAATTCCGAAAGTAGAAGCTTACCCCGGTGATCGCTTCCAGCTTCCAAGACCCTACTCCTTTTCACCCGTCTAGTGTGATCGCGTCACCCCTGAATTTGAAACTTGCTCGCCGCCGAGGCGGTGACGTACCCTAGCGCATAGTAGAAGCGATTTAAACTCGGTATAGCCTTTTTGTGTTTCTGAAGTGTTCCCCTTGGGAAACCGGCATCCCGGAACGCTGGAAATGCGGACCCGGTTTCGCGCCATTCTCTTGGAGAAGCCGCCCCTGTCCTCTTTCCCCCCTCCCTTGTTCCAAGTTCTGTCATACAATCATTCGACCATCCCCCCCGCGGCCTGCGGGGAGCGAATCGACTTTTTTTTTTCCCCCCTTCCCGACGATTCGCCGCCCCTCGCCACGTCGCCCCTTCTTTCCCGGATTCGATGTTTTTCGCCTCACCCCCCCACTCCCTTTCCCCCCGCATGCCGGTCAAACCGAGCACGCTTCCCCATTCCCCCCCCAATCCTTCTACACCCTTGCTCTCGATCTTGGCAATTTAACAGGGACAGGTGTCATTGACCGGCCCGATGGCGGCACCGTGTGGTGCGGCGAAGTGCCCGGCCACATGCGCCAACTTCACTGCTCGAAGGTCCCCTTCCTTTTTTCCTTGACGACATTCCTCGCCCCCTTTATTTTCCTCTTTGGGGGCTCACCGGCTGGGATTCTAAGGAAACCCAAAAGGTGTTCCTTAGACGCCGCTCGCCAGAGTCACCATGTTCCTCTTGTTTTTTCAGCCATTGCAGGGCAACCCCGGTCTTTGCCCCATGAGAATATCTTACGTGCCAACCAACTCTCACCCACCACAAGGCGGAGCCGTTTAGGTTCATCCTTGATCTTGGTAATTAACCAATAAAGACGCGAGAGCATCGTGATTGTTATGCTTGTTCGCGTACACAAAGCGTGGTCAAAGTCTCGTTAAGGTGATCGCGCGCCAGCAGGTAGCCCCAGATCCAATAAGGTATTTGAAGTGGTGCTCTCAGCCGCTACTGCCCGATCGTGCATATGTAGATTTCTTGCAAGCAGCCAATTCGGCTCGTTATGGAATCCGCGCACTTAACTGATTTATCTTGACCCCACCCCTTCACGCGGTCGCATTCATTGGTTCCTGGTCGCTCCGAAAAAGCCGCGGCTTGGTATCCTCCCCCATAATCCGGCTGATTTGTCCTCGGTGAGCTTCTGCCCCGTAAACGCTTTATAGCTCGACCCCGGCGTGCCATCTTGATTCCCCCAGTGGCAGGTAGCCAACTTTTGAGCTAGGAGGGGAGACATGCTGTTAGCAGAACCTTCTCTCCATCCATCGCCTCCCCCACCATTTCATCTGTAACCCCGAATTTTTCTCCGTCTGAATGCTAAGATCCCGGATCCTGGCACTGAGACACCCGTACTTAGGCCTCGCGACCCCCGTTCTTATAGGCAGCCCTCGCGATCAGGATTCCCGCCCCCTGCGCCGGGTTTTTCCAATGACGCTTCGAATGACTTGTTTCGCCTTTTGAGTTCCTTCTTAGGTAAGACTCCAACCCCTCCCGCGTCTCGACTACGATAGCATTAGATTTGTGGACCTATCCCCAGATCCGGGACCCTTAGACCCAGAGCGGGCGCCAGTTTCTCCTCTTTTTTCTTTTCTACAGCCCTCTGCGCCTGGACTACCCCTCCTGCAAATCGCGCAGACTGCGCCCCCCCCCTCTTCAACACATGATTAAATCCCCCCCACCCGGGCGGTTTTTTCTGAGGGTTACATTTAGATGATGGTGCCGGATTGGCGAAGCGGGCTGTGCTCGGCCCCAATTACCCAACCCCTGTTTTTTCCTTGCACGCGGAGAACTAAAGTCCTTCTTCTATCACTGGAGGTTCGCCAGCGCCAGTGACCCACCGATCCCCCTTCGACCACCAAGACGACGTTTGGCGTCCGGCACATGAAATGCAGGAGCGACGATTTGCGTCGCCTACCCTTGCAAAAAATCGCTCGTTCGACCCTGCGCCTTTACTGGCTGCGTGAAAGACCCCACTCCGTGCGTTCCCCTCTAATGGTTGTGAGGGCTCTCGCACAATCGCGAGCGATCCCCCATGTTCCGAATCTGCGTTCGATAGGCCCGCAAGCCGCCCGTGTCGGGTTTCAATCCCACTGAGAACTTTTTACGTTGATTCCTTTTTTTGGCGACACTTCCCCAGCGTAAAGTTATGTGAAGCCGTCCAACGCGTCTCCCCGACTCTCGGTGCTTGCGAAAATTCTTAAGTCGACCCGGTCATCCGGTTTCCTTCCGCAAATGGACCAGCTCGAAAGCGGGAGGATCCTCTATCTTCTTTTGATCAGTCTGGCCGGCTTTCGTCTTTTGCCTCCTAATAAGCGCGTGACCGGGCATTCCGTCATCTCCTGGTGACCGGGCGATTTCATGCAGCTTCAAGCCCCCCCTGTCCAATTTGTGGTTTGCCTGCCCGCGTCGGCCCCGATCCGCCGGGATGGTCCCCCCCCCCCCATCTTTATGCTTCTCGGTGGAACCTCACACCACGTTTTAGCGTCTGTTTTTCTTTCCATTGGCCTGATCAACGCAGTATAGATAAGATCATGGGTCTCGAGACCAGGCCACGCCTCAATTTTCGTTCCATATTCTCAAGATGATGTAGCGTTGTCAGCCTCCTCATTTTTCATCGACAATTTTGAAGTAGGCCGACTTCCCATCGTCCTCATTTTTTTTTCCCCCCCGCCCCCCATAGCCGCTCTTTCCTCCCCCTGAACTGTCAACTATCGGTCTGGTTAAAATCTTCCTCCCCTTCCGGCTACCATCCCCTTCATTCTAGATGAGTCGTTTAGAGCCCCCCGGTATCAGGCCCCTATCTCGGGCATTCTTCGACACGACGTCCAGACCAATCGGCCCAGCAGCCGCTGCAGCCTGGCGTGACAATTCCGCTTTTTTGTAGATTGCAAGTTGTTGAAGAGGCCTCTAGTTGATTTGCATCCCGGTGTTTTTTCCCCTCTAAACTGTGCTTTCTCTCTCCAAACAGGTTTCAACCCAAGAATCTTCAACTGATTATCCAGTCCCCTAGGGGCCACGAGTGGCTCATCTTAGACGTCCGCTTTGCTTGGAGATCCGTATCCCCCTAGAGCCCTCCCAGTCGTCCTTCTTACTTCACTCGTTTCACACCCTTACGAGATGGGCGATGATACGGATATCGAATGGCGCGTTCAGACGTGCCTTTCCGACACGCCTTTCTTTTTTTAAGGCATCCATCGCGCCGTTGCCCTCCCCCCTCTACGAAGTAGAGGTCCCCTCGAAATTTTTTCTGTCTCCTCCTCTACTTGAATGTTCTGCCGAACCCTCAATAAGCCCCCCTCGGCCCTCTGGCTCCACCCCCCCTCTGGTTCGGTCGCTACCGCTGGCCTGTCTAGTTGCACCTGGGCTTTCGGGGACGGGACCCCACCGCAAAATTCCCCTTTCAATATACTCTTTCTCTTTGCAGTCACCTACCCTGACCCCTCTTCTGTTCTTTCAATTTTCCCGAGTAAATGCCAGGTTTCGCGACGGTTTCACCTCACAGAATTACATGTCTGTCCCCTCGATACATCTATAATTCTCCGGCTTCGCAAAGAGGACATTCCCCCCCTTCGAATCGAAGCATCGGTCCCCGGGATGTCCCAGGTCCTCATACTTTCGCCCCCCATAAGAGCGGAACTTTTAATCTTTTTTTTTTGATTAGTTTACACCAAGACCCATACTCCACTGTCGGCCCGGTCTGGTGAATGCTCTTAGAAGAGACCGCTTTTCCCCCCCTTCGGTCAGAATGTGGGTTGAAGCGCATGGTTGGGCTTTTCGCCTTGCAAGTTGCCTTCATACATAACAGGTAAAGTTTCTCTGCGAGCGACGGGACATACTGTCTTTGACTTTAAACCCATGGCCTTTTGTTTCCCTTTCTCCTAGTCCCTCCCCGCCTCGCGATAAGGCTGCTAAGTCTCGATAATTTATTTTAAACGGAGTCCCCCTATGACTCCCCCCCCCTCTCTCGTACCCCCAGGGGACCCTTTTCCTCCCCTGTTCTTTCCACTCTCACAACAATCCTTCCCTCCTTTGCCTTTCAAATGAGCACCGCTTCCCGTGAACCTTTTCACTCCCATATACTTTCCTCCTCCTCCTTTTTTGTTTCTCTATGATTGCCCCCAACTTTGTTCGCCAATCGTCCTTATCGGGTGGTGGGCTTGCCCTGCATTTCAACATTCGAATCAGCCCCGGTCTCTCTGAACTCGTTTTCGTCCGTCCTACCTCCCATCCTTTGAGCCGGCGCGCATTCGCTTTTTTTTCCTGTACTTTCGTTTCTTATGCCGCTAATTTGAAACACCAGCCTGGTGAACGGGCTAGCAGCCGCCTCCAGTTGTGAGCCCCTTGCTGGGTAACATGCACGGAACAAAGTTCGTTATGCCCATTCTCCCCCCCCCCACTCACCCTCAAACCCCCCCCACGCGACGGAGGTACTTCTGCCTCGCGATGCGCTCTTGCCATTTCACATAAAGCCCGAGCAGATAGATAGTGTCCTCACAACGAGCGTGACTGAATGGTGACCCTGGTGAGGGCAGGTGAGTAACGGCGTGCTCGCTGCAGAGGATGATCCCCGCCCATCGCGTCTTGCTGGGAGCGGTTCAAGCTCTCCCAGTATTCGTTTGATGCTGCCCTCGATGTCGATTCTTCAAGCGCAGAAAATTGGCACGTGCTGGCATGGGAATCGAGCATTACTCTTGCACCGAGCTTGTTAGTTTGTCGTCATGCATTTTAAAGGGTTTCGTTTTCCCCAAGCCCGCTCTCCTTATTGATGATCTCTTGATGCATCCGGACGATTTGTGCCCGGTGTTCTCATGCCAACCGCCGTGCCTAGCCCTCCCTGTCTGCTTGCTGACCCCTCGGTTTTCAGCCCATCGTGCTCTCCTTCCCGAGATTCCCCTTGATGTTTCAACGTTCCGCCCGTTTCCGCGTCCCACCCCCATTTCTCGCTACTTCTCGAATTCGGCTCAGATACTTCGCGATGCATGAGAACCATTTCTAGATTCGTTTTCCCCTTTACCCCCCGATCGCCCCCTAGCGCAAGCAAACTCGATCCCACTCACCCCCTCGCTTTCACTCCGCTTCCCCTCCAGCCTGAAGTTTTAGGGCGCTTTTTTCTATGCCACGATCTCCCACCACTCCTCCCCCCTCGAGACGCCATCATGTCGCCATTCTTTCCCCCCCCTCACCGGATATCTAAATCAGGGTTTTTTCCTCGTCATTTGTGAGAGCGCGCCAGTCGTTGCGGGCCCGACCAACGATCCATCCCTGCTACGCATGCGCACGACCTCTCAAACAAATGATTCCCCAATACCCCCGATTCGTCATAAAGAAGTTGATTCATGGCGAAGATTTGAGGTGCGCGATTTTTCTTCGTTCTGTGTCCACATGACCTCAAGGGCAATGTAACTCTACAGGTTTCCCTCCCTCTAGAACCCCTCCAGCTCTACATAGATCCATTTGATGTTTCAGTCCTGAGCCAAGGTGGTACCTACCCAATCCGTTTCATCATCCCTTGCCCACTACTTTGCGAGCCTTCCTTATGAGAGTTTTTCAGATTGCCGTCCCTAGTCTTAATCCTCCTCTGAAACCCGTTCTTCGTTTCCGACAGCTAATCGCGCCGAGGACGTCCTTCTCCTCTAATGTTGTGTACTCCCCTAGTCCCCCCTGCGATTTTTCCCGGCCGAATATTTTGTCAAAAGATTAACCTACCCACAGTGCACGGAAACCTTTCTTTTTCGGTTCCCACGAAATCCGCAGACTATAATTTTGGCGACCAATCCATCCCCGTTTTTTCTTTCCCCCTTCTCAACGCGCTTAATTTCCCCCGACCCCTCATGCAGAATCTCTTCTCGCTCTATCCGTGTCACCGGTACTTAGCTGGAAAAGATAGAAGCGCTCCAGAGGATTCCCTTCTCTTTCCCCGTTTTTTTGTGCTCCGTTTCTGGCCCGCGGATATGCATTTTTCATACTTTCCGTACTCGCGTCGTGACTGATTCCAGCTCGAAGGGTTCCACGGGCGATTTCTGCCCAGCCCCCCTTATCTTTTCCCGTGGTCCCCCGCCGCTTGAGTGCAACCGAACTTTCGCGGATTGGTAGAACAAAGGATAGTCTGCGTACTTTTGGTTTTTTTCCTTCGGAAACCCCTGACTTTTGTGATCCTGAATCACGGTTCCCAAATTTAGAAAAGATACGCTTCTTTCTCTCCCACTCCCCTCGAATTAGTAAGTCCTTAGAGAAAAATTCCCCCCCCTTCGCGTCGTTGACGAATTTTTTTATTGCGAATCCTTCACGGTCCGGCCCCCCCTCTCTTTCCCTCCTTAATGTATTTTGAGCTCCCGTTCTTGGCCCCCGTCTTTTTAACTCCCCTTTGACAGGGCTTCACGTGTTCGTTGGTACAATCTTGAGCGACTGCTCGACTACATCCTTCCGATTGATATCCGTCGATAATTATTGAAAAGGTATTCGTGAAAAACCTATTGCCTTGCGGTTCATTGGGGGACGACTTGATAGATTCTGCAAGCAAATAAAGAAGAAGATGTCCCATGGTCTGCACCCCCGTCTGCCAACCTTATTTTTGACAGAAGGAATCGGTGGTATTGATTTTTACCCTACCTCCCCCGATGTATCTAGATTCTTGCGAATGATGCCCCCCCACTTTTCTTTGGGTGCGCTTGGGACTCGCAGAGCGCGCCCCCCGCGAAGTCGCCCCAACTTTCGCGACCCCCTGAGCCCCTTTTACCTCTTTGAAATAGGAAAGAGACCTTTCGTCCCCCTTGGCTCCTTTGGAGATCGCTTCTTTTCTGACCACCCCTCCCTCAAAGCCGACAAGGCTGGAAGCGGCAGGGCAAACACCTGCGATTGCTCTCTCCTTTTTCCTTAGTCGCTGCGGATCCCGGCGAGACGCGAACCCCCTACAAGACTGCCGCTTACTCCCCCGATCCGGGAAGCGTACCTTCTTCCGCACCTCGACTAGTCGAGGGTTGATGCCCTTGTTTATCTGCTTTAAGTTCTGCGACATCACAGGCGCCCTCTCGGCCGCGCGCGTTGGGACCCTGCCCACCGATCGGGTGTCTTCCACAAGCGGGCATCTTGGTCGAGGTCCCGTTTTTTCCCCAGCCCACCCCCGCAATCGTTCCCGGACTCATCATCTTCCATTTCCTCCCCGGCGTGGGGCGGTCCGCAGCGTTCACAATGGATCTTTACCGGGCAACACCAAGCGGTCGGTGGGTTGGTGTACTTGGTACAGCTCCCCCGCTCGGTCAGATTCCAGGGCGACTGAATTTTTCTGAGACTTTCATGACATCGGGGCCTCTAGAGGATAACTCTAGCGTCGCAAGCGCACATTAATTCGCCGGCGCTTTGTTGCGGCTGCCCCCTTTGCGCCCCGACCCACCACGTCTCTCCTACCTTTTCCCACAGTAGTGGTGCTCGCGATCACAAGTCACGACTTGCTAGCTCCGCTTGGATGGTTTAATTGTTCCCTCCTCTGTCGCACGAAGACCGCCTTGAACCTGCCCCCTGCATTCGTTGTTTCATAGATTTTGGCCCCCCTGGGCCACTATTCACTCATTCTTTTTTCCTGCATGCGGCCCTTCCCGTGGTCGCGCCCAGGGTGCTTCTTAAAGCCCCCATTTGACTGTCCCCTTCCAGGTCCTTCGCTGTTTTACATTTATTCAGTCATCCCCCGCCGACCCCAGAATCCTCTTCTCATTTGTTACCCCGCTCGATCCTTCTTTCCAGTGCGAAGGGAATCCTAACGAGCAATTTTTCGACCTCCCTCTTGCGTTCCCCTCGTGTCCATCCACGATGAAGGCCCTAAATTTCTTTTTTCTCAAAGTGACCACCGTTTGAAATTGTCAATATCTGCTTTTTTTGAACTCCCCTAAGTTTTGTTTTTGACTTCTCTGAATGAGTGGTCCCCTCCCATGGACAGGGCCTCATTTGAAGTTACTTCCGGCTCTCCTTTTGGTTGGGCGGTTCCAACCCGATCTCCGCCCCCGCGGTGTGAGGAACTCCTTCATTCGGCCCCTTTGACACGTTAAACCAGTGATCTATCCTTCATGTTCGCGCCGGATGCCGCATGCGCGGGCGTCGATTAGTCTGGAGGGAGAAGAAACCCCCCAGGCCTTTTGTCCTTTGCATCCCCCCTCGCCAGGCACCCTGCTGACCCCCCCGTGTCCTTCCGCATGCAAGGCCCCGGTCTTGGCAAATTGACTAGGACAAGCCCACATCGACCTTCACCCCCCAATTCTCTGAGGACCCAGCGGCTCCCGGCTTTCCCTGCACTTCGGGGACCATTCACCATCCCGCCCCCCGCGATTTTGCAGCACATGTGCGAGCTCTTTTTTAGCGCCACCAAACGTTCGGTTCTACGGTCCCTCCCGTCCTTCGTGGTCCGGAGCTTTGCGCTGCAGCACCTGCGTAGAAACTTCTCCCCCGCATTCTCGGTATATTCTGATTTGTTTCCCTTTTTCGTGTTGAGACTCTCCCCTCGATTTCGATGACGAGAAATTCATGGCGCGTGTGGACTCCCTTCGCGGAAACGTCATTGCATAATTGCCAATTACCCCCCTTTTTGTCCCCGTCGGTCAGGAACTTCGTCCTGATACAACGCCACTTTCCCGGATAGGGATATCCTTGCTGCATAAGTCTTTTTTAGGTGTTTGGTTCTCCCCCCTGCTAACCGCCGGCATAGCCCACTCTCATTGATGCTTTCTTTGACCCCCCTCTAGTTTGGCGCCCCTTCTCCTGCGTCCCTCTGATGTTTCTCTGATGTTCTCCTGAACAGTTCCTGACCAGCGATACGAGCACCACAAGTTTCCTTAACCCGTCTCCCTTCCCCGAAGGCTGCTTGCAGACGATCCCGCTTCCTTGACCATCGATGTAGTATCTGACACCCCGTCCTATTTCGAGAAACGTAGTCCACCGCGCCCTTTCCTCCCCGACGGATCACTCCCTCCCCCCAGCCTAGTTTTGCACTGACCTCAGCATTGCCCTTTCGTTTTTTCTCGTAGGCCCCCCTTTCTCCCCCCAAAGCCCACGCGTCTACTCCCCCCAGCTAGGTGGTTTCGCCTACTTCCTAAGATTAACCTTTTCCTCTGTCCCTACCTCTTGGCATCGTTTTGTGTGCTTTCTCTTCTCACCAGTCCCCCCTATCTCGGCACCCGTAACGCTTCCCCCATTTCAGCCAAGAATGAGCAGTTTTAAACAAAGAGCCCCCCACTACACGCTTTTCTTCCTCCTTCTGGTCGGTAGCGGGCCCTTGCCGCCGGCCTCTGGTATGTATTTGCGCGAGATTGTCGTGACGCCCAATGCACCACCCGTCAAGTCACATGGTCGATCCTGATGTGGCAACTCAATGCCTTCGATCTCCACCTTCTTTCATGTTTCCCCCGATGCGCAGGCAGGATCCACTCTCCCCCCCCTTTCAAGTTTTTTTGCAAACCGACGCTACGACTTTTTCTCGGCCTTTCCTGTTCGCCGGCCTCGTTGCCTTTCCACGTTCTCGCATTAAACATACTCCTGCACCCTCCCCGCCCTGCGCTCGTCTCCTCGGGAGTCCCCCCCCACAGTAGAATTGGCGTGGCCTCTTATAGAGTCCCCCCATCGCTCGCACACTTCGTTTCTGGAACCCTATTTTCCTACCCTTGCGCCGCTCCGTATCGTGTCTTCTTTCTCAAGCACGAGGTACTTACGCCCCTACCGTGTGGAGACAAATCGGCTTCAAATTCTTTGACGCCCGACTTCCCCCCCTCTTTCTACCCCCCTCCGCCTGAGTGTGCTGCGGACTCCCGACGTTCCCATAGATTCATCCGGTCCAATTCCGAGCAATTAGAGAAACTTACCTAGAAATCGAGCCGGCTCTTCTCTCTTTTCTCCCGTTTTTTGCCGAGCTCCGTATTACCTCTTTTCTGATATGTTCCCCCCCCTTGCGAGAATTAATGAGAGAGTGACGGAAAGCCGTTTCCTTTGAACGGCGATTCTCCGATCGCGTTCGTGCCCTGTGGTAATAGCGTTGGTACCCCGGAGTATGAGCAAAACCCTCGGGTCTTGGCCCCTCCCCCCCCAACACCTGTCTTATTCCCATTTTCTCTTGGATAGAACCGACCGAGAGGATTGTCGTGCGATTGGCCTGAATAATTTTTAACACTATACGCCCCCCCCCTCAGCTTCTTTTCGCAGAAGACCGGTACACCCTTCGAATGGCCGCCCATTTTTTTTTTTCTCCCAGAAGTTCGAGCTCCAAGATGATTCGTCTTCGTTGGACGCCTTTACTTTTCCTTTGAATAAGGGCTCCCTAGCTTCATCCCTCAGGGATGGTGCAGCAGACCGTTAGTATACGTTTTTCTCCGTCCTCTGATTTCCTTTCTCTGTGGTCTCCCAATCCTTTGCGCTCTACTAGAAGACCCACGGATGTCCGGTCTTTCCTTTGCGTTTAGATCCTTCCCCTTTATTGTTCAACCATCTTTTGTCTGGTTCTTTTTCGAAGCTCCTAACTGTTTGAAACTTCCCTCGAAGCCTCGAAGACCCTTTATGCGCCATGGCACTTTTTTCCCCCCTTTTCTTCTGCAGAATCCCTCTTGTTTCCTTTTTATTTCATCATCTGTCGTGTTTTCTTGACTGCTTTCTACAGTTCTGTAGGGTGAAAGACGAAGTTACCGCAGAAGGCGCGATGCGAGAGGTTCCCCAAACCGATGTTCCTTCTTCCCAAGCTCACACCCTCTTTGCACCTTTTCACGCCTGACTCCTTTTGTAGGATCAGCCCAAAAAAGCGTGGATCTTTTTGATCTGGTGAGATTGCTAACACCTTCCCCGCCGTCCCCAAGCCGTTCAAGGTAGTCATGCAGTGAAAACGATTTTTGCGTTTCGATCCGGATCTCGAGTGATTGCGCGACGACCGCTACCCTTGTGCGAACTCTATAAGGACCTTTCTTTTTCTTGGTTTTTTTTTTCGTTTCAGGTAACTCCTCAGGGTGCGTCTGCGCCCCTTTCCGAATCTAGGTTACGATGGTTGTGATGACCCGATATCTCTTTTACCTCCGTTTTGCCCTCCTCCCTCATCTTCCGCGATAAACGTGATCCTGCCCAACTGATCCTTGGCGGCATCCTTGAAAGCTTCCCTTTCCTTTGTATGCACGGTTCCCTGGTTTCCCTTGTGCATGGAAAGAAAAGCTCGAACAACATACGTTTTGTAATCATGAGATACCATCAAAGAATCTGCGTGCTGCGTTGGGTCTTTGGTGCCGAAGTTCCCCCCAATGCTGCCAGACCAGGACATTAAGAACAAAAGCTCATTGTGTAATGGTAATTTCCTCCCCATTTCGGCTTTCTCCCATGAAAGCTGCGCCCGTCATTTATGCAGCTTCCTTTTCCCTCCGTTATCGCAGACGATAATTCTCAATTGAGGGCTTCGCACCGAGCAACAAGTGGTTCCTCCAATTCTACCCCCGCGCGGTCCACGGTGATATAGCGGTGCTGCAAGCGGCGACGAAGACAACCTCTTTAAGAGCTACCCCTCTTAAAATTGTTTTTTATCTTCTCCCCCCCTAGCCACTGCTCGACGCTCATGGTTGTGAAGTTTTCAAAAGATCTTCTCGAATCGACTCAGCCCCACAGGCTCCGCATTGTTTTTTTGAAGAGGTGCTCTTTGAACATGTCATCCCTCCTCTTGAAGACCGTACTTGTCCCTGCGAAAGTCAGGTCCGCGCCCAGGGTGCTCTCTAGAGATACCGTCCAGCTGACGTTCCCACAACCTTATCCTTTTTTTAGGTTTCCACTTTTTATCGTTTTCACCCAGCACGAATCGATGACTCCTCATGAGCGCCCTAGTACTGCGCCAGCTAGATCCTGCCTTAATTCTCCCCTCCTCTTGTCCTCGCCCCCCGTTCCGACGCGCTTGGTCGGATAGATGCTTGCATTAGTCCCTCCACCACAACGATGACCGAAAGTGGAACTTTTTCAATGAGAACAGCCCCCCCAGTTCCTCCCCCCATCCTTATCTATTTCCCCTCGTTGTTGCCTCTATTTTGCTGTCAACCTCCCCACATGTTAAACCCGGTGAATTTGAAGCAAGTTCCTTTCCTTACGTGGTCTGCCCAATTGAATTCAATCGAATGAAGCACCCAAGCCTGTCCACGACGTTAAGGAGACGTTTTCATCGTGGCTCTTCACTCATTATTTCTCTGCTAGAGGGGTGCTATGTGAATTCGGCGTCTCCCCCTCTGAGGCACAAAAGGCCGGGGCCCAACGGAAGCAACCGCCCTTCTCGTCCACCTCTTGGAGAGCCTGTTTCTTAATGCCTCCCCCTGACCCCGGTATTGCAAAGTGAGAATCTATGACGGGGTCGCCAACAGTCCCCTGCTCTTCACAATTTCCCGGCTTGATAAGGGTCCTTCTTTCTGCAGGCGAATAGGGGAATTCCAAGCGCGCCTGGCGCGCAGGGATTTTTTGTGATCCGCGCTCCAACCCCGGGTACCACTTTCTCTCTTATTTTTTGTTTTGTTCCCGGTCGTCGTTTAGCGTGCCTCTGTCTCATCCGCCCCCCGTACATGCATTCTGTTAGAATTTTTGCTTGACGAGTTTGCGAAGCACGCGGTGGTCTGATCGGTCCCCGCTTCCCCGAGTCGCTTTACTCGCAGAACCATTACGCCAGCTTCTTTTCATTCCGCAGAATAAGATTCGCATTTGCTACACAATACAAACCTTTTTTTTACTCCCCCCAGAGGTGTTCCTTCCCTTTCCAGGCGGATGTCCCACCCCCCAAACAGTCGCTGTATTGGGCTTATGATGTACGTCATTTTGATTTTAGCTTTTCCTTCCGCCTTTCCCGGTTGCATCTCTACCCTGTTCCCCTGAATTCCCTCCCACCCTCGTCTTTTTCCCAGGTAGCCAACGTGGACGCTTCCCCTCCTCGGGGAAAGGATGTCTCGACAGGAAGACACATTTTTCGAAGCGCCTCTCCCCGCCCCACCCACTAATTCGTAACCCCGCCTCGAAGCTGATGAGCCTCCGCTCCCGGATCGATGGAGTGCTATTCTACCCCCTATTATAGGGTCTCTACCCCCTTTAGTTTTTTTATCTCTGCACGCACTTAAGAGGTTATCATCCCCCTGCCCAGCTGTCCTTTTTCAATTCGATTCCGCCCTTTCTTCTGACTTTCGGGGCTCTCTAGGTCCCTCCCCCTATCTCAAAACTCCCCAAGAGCCATCGGCTACGATATCATCTATAGCCCTTCTCTATTCCAATTTCAATTCGGGAATAACTTTGACATTCCTCATCTTTGTTTGAGTGTTAAATTTCTCATGGAGACTTCGCATAAGTCCCCCCGTCACCCCGACCCCCCTATGACCCCCTCTCCCATCCATTCCCCTCATCTACCCCATGAGTTACATCAATACCCACCGCTTCCCGTCCACTACCTGAAGGTTTCACGCAGGGTCAGCGGCCCTGTGGATTTCCTTCTTTTTTGCTCGCGACGATGTCCTTGACTTCTGGTTCCCCCCTTGACGCCGGGTCCCCATTCGCACGATTAAGGGGATCCTTGATCGTCACTAAAGCCTATCCATCTTACATCTTGGTTTTCTCTCTTCGCATCTCCCTTTGATTGGTTGCAAACATCTTAACTTCCAGTAGTCAGACAAGTCTTGACAACTACTTTCTCTGCACAACGCCATGACTTCTCTCCCCCCCCTGAAGTATTCACGTAGCCCTACTCATTCGCCATGACAAAGGAAGGTTCGTTCCTCCTCCGAAATACTTTGGCGCTCAAGGGAGAGTATGGATGCCATTTCTCGTTGCGTGGCCGTCTTCTTCGACTCAACATCGCGATTCTCCGATGCGTCCTATTTCTTTCCCCCGCCGTCCCCTTGAGCCATGCTTTCCCCGCCGCCTTGTGTCGAAGCCCCCCCCTTCCCCCCCCGACTTCCTAATTTTTTTGCGAACCCCATAATGGCTTCCCCCCCTTCCCCTCGCAGATGAAGCGCAACCTCTTTACAAATTGCCTGTGTCGGTCGCATCCCCCTCCCTCTCCCCCCCCTAGCTCCTCCGCGTCCAATCGCGATTAACTTAAAAATGGTCCCCGATCGAAAGAGGCAGACGTACTT
>Ga0179593_1700386_pt1 | contig 18021 bp, 18 predicted proteins | sample CZODoug2_1_08_16_FD_185931 | JGI IMG/M metagenome (GOLD analysis project Ga0179593, IMG submission 185931) | Vadose zone soil fungal communities from Angelo Coast Range Reserve, California, USA - CZODoug2_1_08_16fungal (PacBio error correction) | ecosystem: Environmental > Terrestrial > Soil >... | reverse complement strand
TCGACGATATCATCATGTCTCCCAGCACTTTCCCCCCCTGAGCGGTCTAATTCTTACCACTACATGGACAGCGCTGGAAGCATTTGAGTTCATGCCGTCCCCTCCTCCTAATGCGGCGATGAGTAGATAGTCTGGCGACCCATCGGGCTGGGCTTTTTCAAATCGGACTTTCATTCTACCTTTCGCTTTTAACTTTGTACCTTTCAAGACTTTTATCTGGATAAAACTTTATGAAGAAATGAAAGTGCTGGCATGGATTTATCCGCGGGGAGTCCGGCTTTCCGGTGCGCTTCTAAGTAGAATCTTTTCTAATCGGCTCTTCCCTTTTTTCTTCCTTTCCTCTATTTGAGAAACAGCTTTGGCTGGTAAGACACGATCATAAGCGCTGGTAAAGAGTCTCGTGTTTCTCACCTTATTCCCTCCGCACCTCCCTCTATGCCGGATCTCTCCTTCCATTGGGTTTCCAACTTTCGTAAAGGCTGTTTCGTTGGGCCCCCCCCACCGACCTTAATTCTTTCTTTTTTCTTCGGGACAACGACCCCCTTCCTAAATATCCGCTTGACGTGAGCATTTCCCCTCATCGGTGGACGCGTTCATCCTCTCACGATAATTGGCTTCCCATCCACCACGTTGCATCCTCGCGGACCTGCCTGCTCTTGTCGTAACTATGCGTATGTCAATCGATCGTCGTTTTTCTCAATGGTGGAGAGCACCCGGTCCTTCGGCAACTGCCAACGTCTGGTTTTCATTCGTTTAAATTTTCACCAGTGAACCACAACGAATTCAAGTCTTCTGCGATTCATTTTTTTCAACGGTCTTCTGCAGCCGCCCTCCTGAGCTCCTCCCAATACTAGTTTTGTCGAAGTATGTCTCGCTTAGGCCTCTCCTTTTTGCAGCCTTCCCGTCTTCTCCGCATCATTGGCATTCTTCATATTGATTGGATTTTCTTTCCTGTTATTCCTTTCCATCGGTCTTCGCTAGAGAAGTTCTTGAATTCAGGATTCAACAGATTGACTTCCCCCTTAGACGAGCGCTGCGTTGTCTAGCTCCTTGTGGGTCCTTTATTTACGACTTCCACATGCCGTCAGCTTGGGCATAGAACTGATCAGACCGTTTCACAGATTGGTCATATGAATGACTTCCGCTCCTGCCCGCTTTCCCTGTCTCCACTGCCCCGGCCCCTTAAGCCTCCGGCTATGTTTCAAAGATTGGTATTTTCGTGGTTGCTCTTCCTCTTATTTAAGACTTCTCGCCTTTTTCGCACCACCTCCCAGAGATTTAGCAGAAGAGACTTAAGACTGATAGCGACAATAGTCAAGCCGGCTTGATCGCCGTCCCCCATTATTTTCCCCGTTTACTTTCTTTTCGATGTGCGTTACCCTAGGGTGAAGCTATCTCGCTTCTTTTGATCGCGCAAGTTCTTACCATGCCTGTTCGATTTTCTTCACGGATCGGAATACCTGTTAAGAACCCTGGATTTCTCAGTCACCTTACCGTCAGTTTCCAGCGTGGCTTCTTTCCCCATTTTCCTAAGAAGGTTAGCCCGTCCGGATCTCGCTTGGCCTCATCTTTTTTTTTTGAGCCTTCTTTCCGGAAACTGTTTTGTCAAGCGCGACCTAATCCAGCTTTCTTTTTTGTTTCACAAGCTCGTGCAGATAGACGATGACGACGCAAAGCAGACGCTTGACGGAAATTCTCCCCTTTTAATACCCTTTGTGTTTCCCCCCCCTCCCGTTCTGTCGTCTTTCCCCTGGTACGAGAGGTCTTCCCCTCCCTTTAACCTTGCTGAGGCGATTTTTTTTCGAACCCCCTTTGGAGATTTTGCGCCCAAGAAACGTCTGTTGAGTATGTCTGATAGACCCCCCAGCGATATTACGACCCGATCGATTTCTGAAAGTTTTTTCTCTTATCCCACTTTTCACCCCCCTTTGCCTTTTTCCTGAATAGGAGCCGGAGGAAAGAATTCCCTTTTACCCATTTTCCGATCCGGGTGGTGGTAAATATGATCTCCACATTTACGGGGAGACCTTTTTGATACCCTTTTTCCTCCCCGAATTCCGGCCCACCAGAGTTAACGACGTCCAAAAAGCTGCAGTCTCGGCCCTCTAGAAGCATGGCACCTCCTTTCTTCTAAAATTTTTTTTTTTCCAATTTTTTCGCTCCTCTGGGATGAGGACACCTGGCTCAACTGTTTTATATCATCTTGCCCCCCGCAACCTCGGCTTATTTTTTTTTCCCCCACCCAGCCATCATTTGTTTTTTTTCTGATTCTTACGGGAGCCGAGCGCTTCAAGTATCCGTACCGGAGTCAGGCCTTTCAGGATCGTATGAATTAATCTAACATCTTGTTTAGTTCCTTTCTGGATTTATGTTGTGAACCAGTTGTCTCTTACGACCTGGAGCTTTAGGGCCTTTCCCTCACCGGCCATCTCTTTCCGATACCCCCGCGAGCGCTAGCCCTTCCGACGGACCCTCTTATGAAGCCTGTGACTGAAGTGACCTGCCGAATTCTCGGACGATCCCCTGACATTTCCCCCTTCTTCCTTTGCTTCCAGTCCGCTGACGGAGACTTGAAAATCCAATAACTTGGGGGTTTCTCCTCTCACATTTCAGATGCGACTTTTCGATTTGTCCTTCTTTTCCCCGTGCTTTTTTTTTTCCCTTTCTTTTCGACCATGAACTGCTCCCGGTTCCTCGATAAATTGAAGGACAGGAGAGGTGCAGTGGCGAATTTCTTTTTCTGCGGCAAAGTCAATGAAGGGAGGAACCAGCCCCGCCCCTTCTACCTTTAGTTTTCTGCCTTCTTGAGACGAGGGCAGTCCCAGGTTGTTGGGCAGTGACGAATGACCTCACTTTTTAACTCTGCAGTCCTGTTTCAGTATTTCGTCCCAGAATCTTCGGTCCGCGCTGTGACTTCCCGATAGTTGGAGGATTACCCTACCTCTCTTCCGTCAGCTTTTTCTTCATCCCTTTTTGTGAAGTTTTCATTTCGATTTATAGTTTGCTTTTTGATGTTTTTCCCCCCACCCGTGAGACGGCCTGCTGCCAGTCTTTTTCTTTTTTTCTGGCTTCCCCGAGGAATCATCACTTCGGTTTCACTCCTTGGCGATTGAGGACGCGACAGCTGGACCCATCTTCTAGTCCTACTCGGCCCCCACAAAGGAGAGCCAACCACACAGACCTCATAGATCCAGTGTACGCAGGCACAAGGCCGCCCAGCTCCCCCCCCCCCCCTCCTTCTATCTTTAGTGAGAAGATTTGCCCCCCACGCCGCCAAGCCTTCCCCCCGTCCCCCCCGAGAACCTCCAGTCTTTTTTCAATCACCCAGTTAGCCACGTATTCACCTTTTATGAAGTTCTCCCCAGCTTGCCTTTTGAACTTTCTCTTTCTCTTAAAGTTCCCTTTTTCCTTTCCTTTAGGACGAGGTCCAGCCAGATTCAACGGTCTCGAGGCCTTCCCTCCTCAGTTCCCTTTTTCCCATAAGACCCGCGTCCTTTAGTTTTTTCCCCTTTTGGATGCTTTCACCCTTGCTTTTTGCCAAGGACCCTGTAGTCCCTTCCAATTTTGATTGGTAGAAGGATTCTTTCTCAGTTCCCCGATTAGCGCCTTGCCAAGGGATACGGGTGCGGCCTTACTTTCACTCCTTTTGTCCCTTTTTTTTTCGCGGCATACCAATGGGGCATGGCCCCTGTCGTTTTTTCCCCTTTCCAATTTTGATGATTCGTAAGGAAAGCCTGCGAAGCTGCCTTCTCAGTCTTGAGTGTCCCTTTTCTCTTAATGCGATTTTTACGGGCCCCCGGCCTCCGTCGAGAATTCTTTAGAGCCCCCCTCTTAACTTAATCCCTCCCTTCCCTGCGTTTCTTTCCCCAACCACGAGTGTTTTTTTCTCCTTTTCCTCGTACTATTTTTTCAGGTCTTCTCTAGTTCAAGCTATGATTTCGCCCCTCTTCCGGGGGGACCCAGTTTTTGCATTTTTGTTCTAGATCTTCCCTTCCCCCTGCCTTACCCCCAGTCCTTCGCCATGCTTTAGGTTGCTCTAATATGTGAGTAAGAGCCTGTCAGTCTCTTCCCCTTTGTTATTCAAGGCTTATAGCCCCTCATTAATTCTTTCCCTCTTTCTCCTACTTTTTTTGCCTCGCGTCCCTGGTAGGGGGCTGAATCCTTCTTTACCCCCACTCGGGAATCGCGCGGACGCGACGAGGCCCAACCCGACCCCTTTTTCTTCCTTCTTTTCCTTCGTCTTCTCCAACACGGTGGACGAGCCTTGCTCTCGATAATCCCCCAATTCCTCGCAGCCCGGCGTTTTTCTTCCAAACGCCTTTAACGAGCAGTGAGGCCTAATCCGAGGTAATTCGCCCCCCCCGTTGTCCTCCCCTCAGGAGTTTTCTAGTTTTTTTCTTTTCAAGTAAGAGAATCTGCCCTCCAGAGTCTCGTCTTCTTTTGGGCCAGGTTCCAAATGGCACTTCCTCAACGGTTTTTCCCTGCTTTTTTTTCTTCCTTTCTTTCTTGCACGTGCTATTTCTACGCTCCCGTACATCGGGCAACCTCCGCCCCCTGATCAATTTTTTTTACGATGCCCCTATAATTTGCAAGTGGCTTTCCGTCCCTCCCTTGCGCCGCCCACTGCTCGATTTCAGAGCCAGCCGCACCATACGAACTAACCTTAAGAATTCCATTCCTTTTTTACCTTTTGCCTTCGTTTGACTGTACGGATATCCTCCACTTATCTCATAAACCTTTCTCTCCCTGAGGTTTCTTCCCATTTCCCGCGTCCTTAATGAGGCGTCCTGTTAAGTCCCGTTACTGCGTAATGGATAGTTCGATAGATCTGCCGACGGAGGCGGGTTCCCCCTGTATTTTTTTCACTTTTCTGCATTGAAAATGGTGAGCATGCTCTGAGGATTCTTACCCATACCAGGAGAGGAAGTACCCTTCGGCCCCTTGCTTCCCCCCCCCTTGTTCTTGGATTGTTGATTGAGATTAGTAGTAAGGACCGCCCAAACGCCTTTTTTTCCTACACTCCTTTCCTGAATGGTCCCTACTTCGATTTTCTTCTTCCCTTAGGTCCTTCTTTCGAACTTGATCCCCTCTTCCTTTTAGGAGTTCCCCGGTTAGCGAGTGGTCTTTTATCGCAACGCCCCCTCACCACCCTTTGACCCCTCCTTACATTTTTTTTTGGGTCCCCCCCTTAGGTCTTCATGCCTTTCTTTCTCAGCTCTCCAGCAGCCACTCCCCTCAGACCGCTGCTGTTTTTTTCCCCCCCCCCCCCCCCACCCCCCCCCCCCCCAACTTTCGCCTTACACTCGTCGAATTGGTGTAATAATCCACGTATCGTTAATCACCGAGAGGTTCCTGATTCCCACGAGCCCATCCCTGTTTTTCCTCCCAATCTTTTTTTTCCAACCCACCCCCCGGTTATCAAGGTCCCAACCCTTAACAAATTAATGGTACCCTTTCCTCGTCGGCCCCACTCAGTCCTTTTAGCTTCCCACCTAACAAGTAGTACTATCATTTTTTTCCGGTTGATGCTTCCGATGACGATCATGCGCCTTCCCCCCCTCTTCCTTTAACTTTTCTCTCCGGAACCTGTCACCAAGCTCTAACTATCTTCTTTTTTCAGATCCCCGTCTTTCCCATCTTGAAAGTCTCGGACTTTTCTTGGATTTTTGCCGCGTACTAAGTACCTGATTCTCCGAAAGTCTTGCTTGGCAGCTCTCTTTTCAATTCTTTCTCAGTCCCCCCTTCAGCTGGCTTTTTCTTCTCTCGCGTCCGCTTGCTCCGCTATGAGACAGTTTTCCAGGTTTTGCTCGGCGCATTTTCAGCTTAGTCTGGGACACAGAACCTTTTTCCCCATAAAAAGGTTCTCCCGCTTTTTAGCCTATCTGAATGATCATCCCCTCTCTTCCTCCTTTCTTTCTGATACCCTTGCCAGGAAATCGGATATCAGAGCGAGTTTCCTCAATTTGCTTTTTGGATTTTTCCCCCGCGTTGCCAGATCTTTTTTTTAACTTCATCCCCCCCCCCCCACGCCACATTCCCCCTTTACGACTTTCCCCTCGTTGCTCCTCTAGAGCTCCCGCCAGCGTCATATGCCCTGAAACTCTTCCTCCCCCACGGCCTTACTCCCCCTCCTTCCCTCTTTTTTTCCTGGACGTTTGTTCGACCCCGTTACAATGTTCCTACAGCGCCGACTTTTTGATCGTTTCATTCCCCAGTCCACACCCCCCCCGAACTCCCAGTTACCTCTCTTCGACCGCTTTGATTTCCGAATGGCCTTTGAGTTCCCCTGCTCTTACAGCCTCCATGCTTTTGGTATTTCGGCGTGGGATCATTTATGAACCACTTTCAACTCCGGTCGACGAGTCACTGTCTATTGTTTCCGATTCTCCACATTGATTTTCTTTCAGAAGCCTATCGGAAAATTTGGCCATGCCTCTAAGTTTTTTCCCCGGATCCTGGAAAGCGCTCGATCAAGAAGCAGCGATACATCCAACCCTTCAGGAGCTTGCATGACTCCCCTTCCCTCCCGTATTTTTTGAGAGAGACATTTTCTGGCAATGTTGGTTTCGTCGTTAGTCTCGCAGATAAGTGCTCGTCTGATTTTACCTTTTTTCCCGTCCGCCCTTCAGTTAGGCCCTCTCCCGTTTCCTTTTAAGGAGCTTCCCCATGCTTCACCGATCTTGTTCTTGATCTCCCCGCTTTATCCTGACTATCCCGGCTGATTTCAGTGCGTGAAGGTCCCCCCAAAGCCCCTACCCCCTGGAGATTTTCCGGCTTAATGCATAATTGAGCCGTTAAAGCCATTCCCTTTGCCCTTGCCACCCAAGAAGTTATCCCATCATGCCCCTCCCTCTCCTGAGCAATTTCCCTCACTGTACCCAGAGCTCATGGCTCTCGGCCCCCCTTTTAGGAAACCCTCTGATTTTTTAGACGCCTGGAGATTGAGTCCTGCGATCCCTCCGTGCCTGGACGATCTCCTGAGCGTTGTACCTCCCCGCTCTTTAACCTTGCGACCATTTTTCTCATGTCATCATTCTGACAAGACATCGGTAGAGCAACACTCCCCGTTCCCCGCCCCCCCCCCAATCTTTCCCTTAGATTCGAGATTCTGGCGCGATCGTTCGTATACGTGTCCAAGTCGTTACAGGCCGTAGAGATGGTCTCAATCATATCCCCCTGCACGTTTTTTGTTCACCCATTTATGACCTGTTTCGTTGTTCCTTGTCTCGACATGTCTTTTCAGAACCGGTCAGAGCCTCTACATCCGCGGAGCGCATACATTCCGCAGGACTTTTGCTATGGAGCCGGTGAACTCTGACGGCCCCACTCTTCTTTTCACCGGGCTTTCGTGTCCGGCAAAAATCCCCCCTCCAGGTGCCAGACATTTCAACTCTTGAGGAGACCTCAGACGGGTGATCTGCTTTTTGATCGAGGCCGTTTTTCCGTGAGACCTTGTCCTTTTTTTACCCTTCTCATCTTTTTCTTTCTCTTGTCTGAGGAGAATTTCTCGTTCTGCTGCACAAATCATCCCTTGACCCCCCCCCCTTAGAAAGCCATTAAGATTGCCTTCAGTTTATTGTTCTCCCGATGGTCTCTTCCGATTGATTTCCTTACTTCCGAGGCCTCGTTTTGCCTTAGTTCGTTGCGAATGAACCTCAAAGCTGTCCCTTTTTTGTTCCCCCCCTTTTTTTTCGCGCGTCGTCCCAGCTGCCCTGGCCGTTTCGCTCTGATTCACGCCTTTGAGGAATTAACTCCAGATTATCTGAGGCCGTATTTCGTCACCGATGTCCCCGTTTTTCCTTTCGCCTCGTCTCTAGGTGTCCACGCGGACCAGAGCTTTCCCAGTCTGTCAAGTTTTGGAGTTTCCAACGCCTGCCCCCGACTCTTTCCATACCCGCTTTCTTATATCTCGCACTGCTTGTTAATCGCTCAACAGGATTCGGACCCTTCGAAGCTGTTCCTCCTGAACATAGAAAGCTTCGATCCAGTTACGCAGCCACTTCTGGAAGAGAAGAAGTCTCTAAGAAACTGCTACTTGAGAAGAAGCGTCGCCTTCTGGTTTTGCAATTGCAGCAACTTCCTCATAAGTACGTTTCCCCTTCCACTCTCTCGCCCTTCACCATTTGTCCTTTTTTTCAGTACCCGTACGCTGGATTACAGGGCCGCTCCTTTTCCAAATTAGCCATCGTACGTAATTTCCCCGAAGATCTTACTTCTCCATACTCCTGTTTTTTCTTCAGCGCTGTTTCAGATTGATTCGGACATAACTAAATCTCCCGCTGAGCTTTTCTTTTCGGGAGATGTCTAGCTCAATGCATCGCCTTCACAAGTACCGCACGGGAATATACTTTCGGTTCGTGCATGCGGAGCGGCAAGGAGATCTCTTGCTCTTCGATCCCGCGCAAACTGGTTAATCAGGGTTGAGCTCTTTTTCCACCTCCTTCCTTCCTTCCGCCCGGAAAATCCGTTGCATTTCAGGTCTGCGCGTGCATTACGCGTCTGGTTGCTCAGATGCTTGGCCAAACATTTCCAGCCACCTCTCTTTCCCTCCTCGAGAGTGCTACCCTTAATCCTTTCTTTTCGAATGGCCCAGGCCGCAGCGTAGCGCCTTTCTTATCGACGCTTGCTATGCACCTTCACCCCCATCCAGGCCCTCCCATCTCCTCCACTTTAAACACGCGTGAGTGAATTACCTCGGAGGTTGCTGATCCTTCACTTTTTTTTTTTCTTAGGAAGCTTTCGCGATGCTCCGCGTTTTTTGACTTTTGGCCCTTGATTTAGATCTCCCCCTGTTTTCGCGCGTCCCCCAGATCCTATAGCCCTTTCTTCTTATAGTTGCTGCCTCTACTATGGCTGAGTGATTGCAGTTGCCGATGCATTTTTATTCCCCTCCCCTTCATTCGTCCTTCAGTCCTCATCTTTTGTTGCTTTTGGTGCTGAGAATGAATTGGAAAGCCACCTGGTTCCCCGGAAACTTTTCCCCCCTTTGCGCGGACGCAGTCCATCTTAGAGGCAACAAACACCCGCCTCAGGGCGAAGAGGAAGGTTCGCGCCCTCTCCTTCACCCTTTCCCGCAGGCTTTCTTTCCCTGCCCTTCGAGCGCACGTCGTCTCTCGCTAAGCACTCTCCTTTCATCGAGCTAACGCGGACGGAATTTATTCCCCAGCCTCCTTACTATTCCACTCCGTTGTTCCCCTCTTCGATTTTGCAGGCTGGAGTTTGTCCGGTCAGCGTTTTCCCCTGATTCGCGACTATTTCCGACGCGGCGCCGGGGGGCGCCACATCTCCCCCCTTCTTACCATTCAATTACCCTTTATCCAGGTTTGGTTTTCTGACGGATCCTTTTCTTTTTTTCTTTCTGCGCACCAGCCAGATTTCCCCCGTCCTCCATGCCCCTTACTATGTTTTCCTCATTCCTTTCCCGACTGACCCTTTGGCTCGCTCTCGACTGTCAATGATCGCCTGCACTCCCATAAGCAGGTTACCTCATGGTTACCTTTCCCCTTTTTTCTCCTGTTTTTTGACTCTTTCCTCTCTCACTCCAGTCTGCTGCGTATCTTCCTATTAGGTAGTAACCACAAGAAGGACCCTTTTCCACCCTGTTTTCCCTTCATCCATCTGCTGGACATGATTGTCCCTGAGCGCGATTGCATCCCCTTCTGGGCACATGGATCCCCATCGGACCTTTAAGTTTTTTTCACCTCCCCCCCTTTTTTATTCCACGCTTCAGCGTTCTGGAGTTTTTGACTACGAGTGAGTGAAACTCTTCCCTGGCTTTATCGCCTCGCAGCAGGCTGGGCTTTCTTTTTGCGGCGGATAGTCCTTCTATCATTTCTTTCCTTCTTCTCGGTATTTCACTGCTACCGCTTTTTTCTCCTTTTCTTCTTGGATGTGCAAGCTTCGGACTTTTCGAATCTCCTTTTTTTTAGTTTCGTCTGGTCTATCGCAGCTTGATGGAAAACTCGTAACATTTTGATGTACACTTAGGTTTGGACTCCCAATTTTCCTTTTCTATACTCTTTGGAAAACATAAGACCCTACCCTCCGATGATGAGCACCTAAAAACAGTATCTTGACGACGTTTCAATAGACTACTCACTTTCTTCTGTAATCTACCTTATCTTTCTAGAGGCTTCTCGTGGACAAACCCCCCTTTTTGCAAGCCCCTCCTTCATTCCCCCAATTGAGTAGAGGTTTGCCGGCCCATGCACATTTTCGCCAACCGGTCCTGTCGTGATTCTTTGTCGGGCCCTTGGACGGCCTCTTGAATCAACAGAACTCCTTACCCCCCGCTTTCGCGATTTCATTCTTTTTCCCCGTCCTTATGCTTGGCCCAGACTTGCTTTCCCCTTCCCTCTTCAATCGGATTCATGGCCAGTCCCCTTCTTTCCTGTCCTCAGCAAAGGACTCCCGATTTAGAAGCAGATAAACCCTTTCCCCCGGACTTCTCTTGATTTGTCTCGTCAGCCTTCCCCCCCCTTTTCTCCGACGTAGGAGGACACTTCGCTGTCAGTCCCATAGTCCCCCTTAAACTTCTTTGACTTGAGCGATCTTCCGCGTTCTCTGAGCGGCTGGAACCCTCTTTCCCCGTTTCTTCTCCCTCTCGCCGAGCCCGTTTGCCCCCCTAAAACCTTCCCAGAAAATGTTCTCACAGCTTGTGCTCCCTTTTTTTCTCTGCCCCCTCTCTTTTATGGCTTTACTTCTTGCCTGTGTACTTTTCTTTGCGGAAAGACACTTCTAGTACCCCACGATCTCGGGAACCTTCTTTGGTTTGCTATAGCGAGTTTTTGTCAATAAGGATGCTGAAACGACTTTTGCCCGTTTAACGCTACTATTTTTCGCTCCCCGCAAGTCGTCGAGGTAAAATCGTTCCAAAGGATCTTATGTCTACTCCCTTGGGCCTTTTGGCCGCCGATAAAATGGTTTTCTCCCCTCTGACCTACTTTCTCAAGGTTATGTAATCTGCTTATTTCCCCGGCCGAGGCTCCTGCTTGTCAGCCATGGAATGGCTTTTTTCCTATATCCTGATCAGCGGCAGGTTGTTCCCGCGGTGGGATATTTCTAAAAAACTCCTCCGCCCCTGGACCAGCTTCCCCCCGGTTCGTTCGTCAGCAATTTTCCACGACGTTCTTGTAAATCCCTTCTTCACTCCCTTGTGACTAGCGATCTAGCGGTTTTCGGCTGAAGGCTTTCAGCTGAGACAGTTTCCGATCTTCCACCCCTCTTCGTCCTTATATCTTCTTTTCATCCGACGACTGGTTTGTTGTTGGCTTTCTCTCTAATTTTTTCAGATTCTTTCGTTCGTTCTGCTCGAGCGCTTCCTTGTTCCCCGATTTTTTTTGTCATTCCCCAGCCCGCTGAGGCCTATCGCGATACCACTCGGAGAATACTTGCTGCGCCCCCCCTTATGGACCTTTCACCAAGCTATTCCTCCCCGATACCGGATTCTCAATTTGTTCAGAATGCTCACCCCGTCCCCCCAACTTCCCTTGCTTACCTCCTGAAATCAGCTTTGCTGAAAAGTAAGCCATTCCCTTTCCAAGCAGTATCCTCGATTCGGTCTATATCACTGATTTTACGGTGAGACACTTTCTCCCTCCGACTTTTTCCCAACCTTCTTCATTTTCGGCCAAAAGCGTACGGCTTCGACTCCTCCGCTGCGGCTCTACCAAGTTATTGACGTTTTCAGCAGCGCTGGCCTTCGTCTCGCGTCTCCCTTCTGGTCTTTAGCACGGCGACCTTTTTGCGCCCTATCTGACCCCTCCGGTAGAGCAACCCCTCAACACCCAACCTCTTTAATCTTTTTTGATACTTCCCCTTTCCATGACCAGGAGGTCGGCGCGGCAGCAGAGAGCGCGTATTAACCTTCTTATGTCCGTTGTGAGACCTTTTTTTGATATCTAATTGTTGCGCTTTGCTAAGCCGACATGGCGAAGGTTGTTTTTTGTCGGCCTCTCCCATGTTGCTCCTTCCTTCCAAGCTCTAGATCGCTCAATTCCGGAAGCAAGCTTATGTCCGGTGAACTTTAGTGACTCCGTAATTTACGGTTCCCCCACTTTTCCACTGTCGTCTCCAGTAGGAAGTGACCGGCACAACACCCCAAGCAACTCGTCCCTCTCCATGTTCCCCCCCCCCTCTTCTCTTTAGAAGTCTTTTCCTCGATTCTCGATCCTGAACTTCGTCCCTTTTTCCTGTCTCAGAAATTGCTAAGAGGTGCCTGAGGGACAATCTTTGAACCCTCCCTCGGGAACTAATAGAACTCTACTTGCATTTATGGTTCTACCTGTGGATGGAGAGGTCGATTTCCTTACCGACGAGGCAGCCCCCGGTAAGGTTTAGAAGTTGCAGTACTGGCTTCCTTTTTTACTCCCTTCTTCTGCCCTGTTTGCGTCAGCCGGGCCTGTCCATCGCTGATTCACGATATGAGGATTACGCCAGATTAGATTCCGATTGTGGACGTCTGTATTTCCCGTTTTTTTTAAGATCCTTCCTCTGCCCTTTTTTGGAGGTCCCGCGGAGACGTTTGCGATTTTTTTTTCATGAGATTTTCTGGTATTTCAAACTTTTTGGACCCCCTCGTTATCTTTTTCCCCCCCGATGCTTTTTCTTGAACACCCAGAGACAGCCTGTACCACTCTTCCCCTATTTCCCCGACTTCTAGTGCCCGGCACGAACCTTCTCCGAAAGTCGATTAGAGGCCGCTGTGTCCTCTCTATTGGAAGAAGTAATGGTTTTCTCTTAGCCTTCGAATGACGCGAAGACTCAAGCCGCCAAGAAATTCTCCCAGTCGCACATCCCCGGCTTTTCAAGAAATTCCTACTCTCAGTCAAACTAATCAGAATCCCCAGTCCCACTTTCGCTAGTTGTAATTTCGATTGCAGCCATGACCGCGGCTGCACCAATCCATTTAACGATCATGTCTCGTGACCCCTTCTCTCTCCGGTCCTTCCCTTCTGTTTCCTGTAGTTAGGGTGACATAAATATATTAGACCGAACATCGCCTCCGTTATTGCAGTGTGCTCTTCTCAGCGTCGACCCCAGAGGGGAGTATTCCTCAGCATGAGGTTTTCTTTTTATTTTCTTGGCTCGCTAGCTTCGAGACGATGTCACATTTGCGGTCGTAGGGGTAAAGCCCACTGCTGCCGCGCCTTGCTTCGCGTGTAAACAGTTTTTTTTGAGCACATATCGTCGGATCTTTGAGAAAGCACGCGAACTGCTTCTTTGAGGTGCTAGCATTTGTACATAAGTGCACGATTTGCGTCTGTTTCCCCCTTCCATTCGTGTAGATCCCCCTTCGATCCCCAGGCTCGCGATCTCGACCTTCATGAAGCGTTTGGTACAACGTGGATACATTATCCTGGAGGATATTGCATTTGTTTTATCTCGACCTTTTTTCCCCGATTCCCCCTTTTTGGGCTTCAGTGATGAGAGCTTCTCTTTCTTTCTTTTTAGCCGAATCGGCCCGACCCCCCTTCCTCTTAGACCTTCGTTATTCGTGTTGTTGCCTATCTTGGCTGAGTTCCGGTTCATTTTTCTTCCGGGAGCCCCTTACCAGTCCTGTCCTTTCTCTTTTCCTCCTCTTTTGTTGTGAGCGATGAAGTGCCTGCGGAGGGGGCGCTAGAAGGCTGGAAATCCACGAATAGGACACCTGCATGGCCTCCTCCCTCAGCTAACTCTTTCCCCTTTAGAATTTTCGGCGAGTCGGCAGCAAAACCAGTGAAGACCTCCGCTTGATCACTGCCCCCAAGGAGTTAAAACGTCTGGTCTCGAGCTCCCTCTCTTTTCCCCGCTGTTATCCTTTTTTTCTTCTGTCCCCCCTTACTCTTCATCGCAGATGTCGACCTCGTCGGTGGATAAGACAAGCGTCGAGACCGACCGCGGCAGGACGGGGTCGCGCAAAATCGGCACTTACTAAAATTTTCCTAACACCTTCCTTTGACTCTCTTCTCTTTTGGAAGCTCTTTTCAGTCTCATCCTTAATTGACGACCGAAGCCCCTGCCATTTAGATGCGATACTTCTCAAAGGGGCTTCTTCCCTCTCCTCACCTGATCACTTTTGTCCATAGAAGAGAACGATTTGCCTCCCTAACATACTCTTCTAACCTCCTTCCTTTCCTTGGTTATTGTTTTTTTCCCTTGGCATTGACCCCTGATCATAAAGTGTCGACTCTTAAGAAGTTATTCCCCGGGAAACAGCGCTGCCCTTAATCTTCTGCCGTAATGACTTCCTCCGGGATCTGCTGGACATGATTTCAGATCGCTCTTTCCTGCGGAATTTCCCCTCCCATGAAGACTTTCCCCCCCTCTCCCCCCTTCGACCCCTTGCTCGCGGTCCTAAACTTTTCTTATTGAACCGCTGCATGGCTTTCTGCGGTCTTGCAGGTTTGCTTACTGGCCTCTCTGTCTCCTTCCTCGTTTTTTTTTTCTCCTTCACCCCCCCACCCACAAAACCACCCCCCCCACCCCCCTTTCCTCGCTCTTCTTTCTTATCCCTTTTTCTAAACAGCCGATTGAAAGATCCTGGATCTGTTCTGTCGCTTTTTTTCCCCCTTCCCCCCTAAACTTCCCCTTTCCCCTCTTTGCTCCCTGGCAGCACATTCTCGCTTGCAAAACTCAGCCACTCCTAAATTGACGTGCCTGGCTTCACTGTGCCGACGTCAATAGTCCTATAATATGGCGTCATCCTCCAAGTGCGCTGGCCCTCCCTTTTCTTTGCAAACTTCTCTTCATCCCCCCTCTTTTTCTTTTCCCGAGCCCTCTCTTGATCAGGTCATTTTTCCTTGCCCACCCCCGGACTGCGTCGGCCTCCTTCGTCAGTCAGGAAATCCGCTCTTCTCGTGAAGAACCAGCACCCAGTAGTATGTTGTTGAATTTCTCCTTTTGGCTTAGATGTGCTTTTTACTTTCCTTCATTTCTTTCGGGGACCGTTGAGAATCATGTTAACTGCCCTGCGCTCCTTCGAGCGATTCCCCCCCTCTTCTCACTTGATGATTTTTTCTGGATTTTTTTCTCCTTTCTAATTCTTTCCGAAGTAGGACGGAATGTTGATCGTAGAGAAGTTTCAGTCCGTCCATTCATTTCCCCCTTAATCAGATTCTTCCTTCCTTTTAGCTGTGTCGAGTGAGGCTCTGAGCCTTTCAGGTTTTTTTTTTTTTCTTTAGTGCCCTGGCTGAGCCCTACAACAGAGCCAGACAATTTGGTTTTCCGGTTTGGCATACCCTTTAATGAGCCGACAAGAGATGCCGCGACTTATAAGGTCTTGCCTTAGATTCCTCCCCCAAGAGCTCGTTACATTTGGTTAGGTTGCTCTATTTTTTTTCTGTACAGAATGATAGAGGACTGGTCGCCGGTCACCTTTCCCCGATTTTTTTTTCAGCAAGCCCACGTAAGGAACTTATTTTTGGCGTTACAGGCTTTACCGAGCAGTCCGGCTTGGGCCGCAGCTTAAAATGGTTGGCCCGCCACTCTCTTTCGCTTCCTTTTTTCATCTTGTCATAGTAAAGGGATATACTGCCTCATGGAATGCTTTCTCCTGTACCCCTTCTTTTCCGTAAGAACTGAGCCATCCGTTTTTTTTTTCTGGGATCCCCCAAGCTTCCGGATAGCATTGTTCGATCAGTCTCCCAGCTTTCTTTCGTCAGCTTAATTTCGGAACTTTTGTGTAACTGAGCCTAAGAGGGTTTTTAAACCCTTCCTCTACGGTGTGCCTTCCCTCGAAGTTCTCCGACGACTCCAATCACAGCCAAATGTCTCTCTCCTTCTCATCATCAGTGGTGTTTATCGCTCTCATTACCACTCTTCCTTTTGGATGACGCGTACCTTTCCTCGACCTGTTCCAGCCGTTTTAGGCTTACCCTCGAGGATCTCCTCTTCTTTAAAAAAAGTTCCGGCGCCTACGCGCATGCGCAAGAACCTTTTTTCTCCCTTTAAACCCCCCCCTTCCTGCGATCCCTCCTGCTTATGAAAGTGTTCCTAAGGATCCCACCCTGCCCAACACATTCTCTGGCTCCTTACTGCTTCGGATCCTTCTGCAAGCTCCACCCCCCCCTCGTTACACCTTTCCACATGGCTTGACGGGCGACATGGCGCACCCTAAAAAGAAGCTCTTTCGGCGGCCTTTCCCTTCCCTCCGGTCAGGTGACTCAATTTCCGGGCGGCTTCGAAATCACGTGATTGACCCTGATTTTCAGAGAGCGCTTCGTGCTCTATAGCGTCCCCGACTCCCCCGGTTTTCTCCGCTCATCTTGAAACTCTGGCTAGAGGGACCTTCCCCCTCCCAGTCACCAAGCCTTTGAATAGATGGAAGGCAGCGCTCCTGCCCCCTGTGACCGAGTTCTCAGGCGCGCAGCGAGCCGTCTCTTCAGAGGTGCTGAACCACCGTTTACCCTTTCATCAGTTTTTGTTCTCCCGGCTAGGTGCGGGCCGCGCCGGACCCTGGCCCCAAAACTTTTCCCCAGAGCCGCTACGACCAACTCGGGGAGATCGTTTTAAGTCTTCCCTTTTTATGAAGTGATGAAGCTGACTTCAGACGCCCGCGCTGCAAATTTTCTAGGAGGAGTTTCCTTTGTGACGGAGAACTTAAAATCAATCAAGACCGAAAGACATTCCGATGCGGAGAAGAAGAAGTCTTAGCTCTGATCGAGGACTTTTTCGTGACATGACTTTAAGAAGGGTCCAATTCAAGTACTTGTTTCCATGCTTTTTTCCCATCGGAGGCAGAACGAATTACTCCTACTATGGCATTTTTTCTGACCAGCTGGCTGCCTTTCCGAGAGGGAATTCACTGCAGACGAGTCTTGACCCATTTTTTTGGCCAGATATGACTTTTGTGTTTCTTCAGCTGACCTTCTTGAAGCGAATGTTTGTTTACCAGAAGCCGGGCATAAGCTCTTTATCCTCTCTTGGAGGATTCCCCATATCTCTCTCTTTCTGTCCCCCTCTTTCAGGTTAATCGCACAATCCTTTCCGAGTTAGAGTTGCTTTGTCCACGAGGAGGAAGGATCTTTTCCTTCTTAATTTCCCACTCCTTTAAGAGTTTTAAAGTCGATTTCTCTCTTGTGAACTCGTTTTTTTCTTCCCCCCCACAAGGATCTTGCTCAGGTTAGACTCTGTTAAGGCCCATTCAAAGGAGAGTGGATTCCGAGCTCTATGAGCCTTCTTTAAGAAGTAGATCTCCGTGTTAGAGAAGATGCCCGCCTGCCTCTCCCCCCGGAGAGCTCCTTCTACAGTAAATTTCAGATTCTTCACAACCCTCGAGCACAGTTCCCCATCTGCATGTTTCTCAAAACTACAGGCCCTTTCTAGCAGGGCCTCCATCTCTAGTAAGTCTTTTCATTTCCTGACTTCTTGCAGGACTTTCTCTTTTTTCTCTTCCCCGCGCTGATTGTAGTGGTCCAGAATAATATTTCCCGCTCGACGGCGTTCTCAGTGGAGTTTTAGACCTCTTCTTTTTTAGATATATTCGCCCTTGAAACGAGTGTCCCCAAAAGAACCAGACAAAGGCTGTATTCCTTTACCTCTCCTTTTTGTCGGGAGATTTTCGATGCCCCAAAGGATAATCTAGCGACGTCCTTTCCTTGAGCTTGGAGACTAGAGCCTCGTAAAGCGGTGCGGCCGGTCGGAGTGAAACTTTTTTTTTTGCTTTTAGCTTCCCCGATCTGCTCCACTCCCCTCGAAAGAGAAACACGCAGTGAGTGCTTGAACCTTTTCCTGAATAAGATGTTTTGGCTTGAAAAACTTCCTGCCGCGTTAGCGAATCTTACAGATTCTTTCCCCAGGACTTTAAATGAAGTTCTTATAATCATCCAGTTTTGCTGACCTCTTGCCTTTTCTTCTAGGGCAATCTTCGACGATTTGAACGCTTGCTTGGCTATTGAATTGGGTGCATTAGAGAGACTTCTTAGTCTTCACCTTTCTGGCCTAATTCTCCCCAGTCCATTTTTCTCCTCTCTCGGGTGTTTCTCTCTTTCGTTTCGATGCCCTTTTTCCACACTTCTCGTCCCCCCCCCTTTTCTCTTCCCT
>Ga0179593_1567244_pt1 | contig 18021 bp, 19 predicted proteins | sample CZODoug2_1_08_16_FD_185931 | JGI IMG/M metagenome (GOLD analysis project Ga0179593, IMG submission 185931) | Vadose zone soil fungal communities from Angelo Coast Range Reserve, California, USA - CZODoug2_1_08_16fungal (PacBio error correction) | ecosystem: Environmental > Terrestrial > Soil >... | reverse complement strand
GCAGCCCAAATCTCTCGCCGTTCCATGAATTCGCCATCGATGTCTTTCCCCGAGCAAAGCTCAAACAGATTCCGGGATAGACGTCCTTCCCCGTAAGGTCCCTCTGGATTTTCGAGGCGTTAAGCTTTTTTCGTCCAGGTTGGTTTTCGCTTTTGAGCTATAGCTCAAGCCCTCAATTGGCTCAGCATTTTCTTTCTCCATTTGGTGTGGTGCCCCTTGCATTGATTCAATGTCTTAGATCTCCCCAAAGCTGACAACGATCGCATAAGTTGCTCCCCCCTCTTCTCAGGCATGGCCCTGCATGATGCACTCTCCCACTAAACCAAACTATCCACCCAGCCCGCTCATTACAGACGATTTTTTGGAACTAGCACAAGCTCGTATAGCTTCTTTATTCAAGCCGTTAACATCAATCTCTCCTCTCATACCCTAGACTTAACACGAGAACCCCCTATGCCGACTAGCCCCGGCCGAGGTGTTCCCCGGTGAGATTCCCCACAGTATCCCCCTACACCACTTATGGTTCCCTTGTGAAGTTTTTGCGGTTCCCAGCCCCCAATCGCCCCTCGCGTCGCCCTGAACTATGGAGAACCCCTCTTTATCCTTTTGGATTAATAGCCACGCGCCTCACACACGAAGCAACTTTTCGCCGTCCTAGAAATTCGATCTAACCAAATTCCCTTCTTTTTCGCGCCCATCATGGTGGGTTGAGTCGCCACATATCGAGATAGTAGTATTCCTGTTCAGTCCTTGAAGTTCTTTTAGTTAATTTAGCCGAGCGGAAGACTCGCCCGGGAGGAACACCTCCGTTATATAAGGTCCCCACCCCGGGAAGCAGGTCTCTTTCCGCCTCTTTGGACGCCCCGACGTCCCAAGGGAAAGCCGATCCGCGGGTATATCCCTTTGTAAAGAAAGCACTTACCCCGGTCCTGTTTTCCCCCCCCGCCAATCCAGAACTTGTTCCCTGACGATGTCATTTTTTTCGTGCGGCTCTTGATCTTTCAGCTTTTGAAACCCCACACGGCGAGTTTCTTCCATAATCTCCCTCGGGGATGCCGGTTCCCCAAGACGCCTCTTTCCCCCCACACCGGCGCTCGACAGTGCGTCAAGGAGAGAGCCTTTTCGTCCTTCCCCTAATCTTCTGCATCCGCTTCTACGCCCCCAACAGCACTAAATTCCCCCCTCTGGCCCATGGGGCTCTGTTGCGCAGTTCGGCGCGCCTTTTTACCCCCTTCCTCCGCTTAATTGGATTTCGGAACAGTCCGCTACGGAATGCACATCCCTTCGTGTCCCTTTGCAACATCGAATAGACTGCAATTCCCTCGCGGAACAAGCCCTTTACACTAGTGACACCAACCGTCCGATTAACTGTGGATGTGTGGTGGACCGTTTACAGACCTCCTTTTCCCCCCCTTTTTCCTTACGATTCCCTCCCCCATAGTCTTTGCGAACCTCAGCCTGAATGTTCTGTTTTCGACGGACATGAAATCAGCATAGAGACCCGACGTTATCCAAGCGATCCCCCGGAACATTAATTTTTAAGTCCCTCTACTCTCGACCCCTCCTCTCCGCTGGGGATGGAGTCCCTTCGGCGCCTTTTCCCTTCTGACGGCGGCGATTGCCGCGCTGCTCCTCTCCGTCTGGCCAAAGTCGCTCGCGCCGGAAAGGATAAAACTCCTATCCCCCCCTTCTTCCTTTTTCCCGCCGTCTCTCGCTGCGAGGAGCCCCCCTTTCTGCATGAGAGGTATCCTTGCTTTTCCCCCCTCAAGCGATAGAGCGAAAGGCGCCTGTGTCAACCTTTGAATTATCCAGCATTCAATTGCAATAGTCCTTTCTCCCAAAATTGGAAGAGGTCCGTCCTCGCAATCCTTCCTCCAACAGTTATCGCATAATCGAGTGGTTTTTTTTTTTTTTTTTTGTGCTTGTTGGTTTTTGGGGGGACAGAAAACATTAGCGCGAGCTCTCCAAGACTTATTTAAGCCTTCAGACGATTCAGAGCGAGCCCAATCTAGTTTCATAATTCGTTGTTGTGTTGTCGAGATCAATTTGCCACGCCCATTATCTTCCCCTCTCCTCCTTCTTCCGATCCTTCTTTTGGACTTTACGATATCTTCTTCGCTCTTATGGTCGGGCGAGAAAGCGTTTTCCTTCCCCCCTCTTTAGCGGAAAAACCGCTTCCAAGGGTTTTTTAACTGTATCTCGTATTGGAAAGGTAATAAAAGCTTCCTCCGACCCATGTACGACCTCTCCCTATTTCGCATTATCGCTCCGGGTCGGCAATGGGGGCCCTCATGCTGCGTGGGAGCTCCTTTCCTTCCCCCGCGCGATTGCCAGGCGTCCAAAGTCGGTGGCATGAGGCCTCGTGTTCCCTCGGGAGAACGCCTTTCGCTTCGCTCCTTTCTTTTAGAGCAGCGTGGCACACTCGCCCCCCCTCGGAAAGTCTATCCCCTGAGATTGAACGCCCCCGTCATCCCGGATAATCGCGTTCGAGTAGATTTTTGTTTTCTCCCCCTTTGGCAACTCTGCCGTTTTTATTTTCCTCTATGCTGCTTTCATTAATTTCTACAGGTTTGCTGATGGTTAGAAAGATATGGACGACCTTATCTTCCCCCCTTCGGACCATTTTCGGATACGGCGCAAACATCCCCCCACCCCGAGCTGGGCTTATGTTGTGACCAGGATCTCCTTTTTTTTTTGGTTGGGTGTTTTGTTTTGTGTTGAAAGGGGAGTCTTTCGTCGGCTTTTACCGATGTTTTTTTCCTCATAGTTGACAAATGCACTATGAGCTGCACTTTCCCTCCGCGATAGTGGTTCTAAATATTCCACCGTGGGGGTCTTTAGCGCGGAGAGGGCAACACCATTCTCTAGACGCGATCTCCTTTTCCGGAATGCTGACGTATCCGTAACGATTTCTTTGACGAGATTCGCAAAGCGGGTTTTCATTTTTCTTGCCCCTTCGGTCCCCGTCCCAGCACATCTTCTTTTGCACCCCCCTCCTCCCCCCCCTTTTTTTTGGCTTACCATCCTGCTTAAAGTATACCTCAGACACGCCTGAGATCGTCCTGCCCACACTTTTTTGTTTCACAGAAGGACTTAAATTTTCTCCCCCCCTCTCGGCTCCGTCGTTCCCTTTGAAGTCGTATCTCTCAGTGTCCTCTTCGCTTTGACCTCCCCGTCCATGCCCTCCCAGAAGAGAGGTTAAACCGGGTCCTGCGCTCTTCTCTCCCCCAAGGGTCAATCAGCAACGCTACACTTCCCCGGCAAGTTTAAGACCTCGATTGCGTCCTCTCCACCACTGTTGACGGACCGCCGAGCCTTCCTCACGCTAAGTGAGGCCATTTCCGACAGAAAGTAAGTTCTAAAAGTTGATTTCGGTTGATAGCTTTTCCTCCCCCCTCCTAAAATCGGTCATGGGACATCTCGAAAAGCGAGAACTGGTCGTTTTCTCTGAAACAAACCGCAACCCCTATGTTCATTCCCCCTAAGTTGCTCATAGTGAGTTGCGTTTCATGCTCCCCTTAAGTCATCAGGTTGCTCGTTCAGATGGTGATTGCTTTTTTTCGGTAGATTGTCCGATAGACGGGGGAGGGATTATGTCACGTTTATGACAGATTGCTCTCTAGGTCTTGTTTTCCGTTGCCGAGTCGTCAGCCCTCGATAGTTTTATTGCTCTTGTCTGATTCTGCATTCCCCCCCCCCAGCAAGAATTCAGGAGGACGGTCCTAGGAGTCAAGACTTTGGTGACCGGTACCCTTACATAATCCCTGAGACACTACCCTTGCGATAAAAGGCTTCAGCACTGTATCGCGCCGCATGTGAGCCCAAAAGCGGAACACCCTGAGAATCCAACCTTTTCTGATATGGCACCCTCCATGCCCCTTAGTCGGCGATCCACGGATCTCGCCCCCTCGGTGAATCGATGTATCGACATTTCCTCTCCTAAATTATTGGCAGAGCACCTTTTCTTCCCCATTTGTTGAGAGAGACCGCCAAATCCGTGCGTGCGAGTCCGTCACCATTCCCCCCCACTACTAAATAGAATTTCCCCCGATCGGTAAGTCGCGACACACGAGGGATTAAGTGTATCCCTAGTCCCGCGTAAGACCTGGAGTGGATTGTCGTTTCTCCGCCGTTCGTCCAGGTTGGTTTTCCCGCCTTGTCAATAGCTGAAGACCTCCCCTTTCGCTTGTGGGATTCCTTCCCATGGGTAGATTTTTTGCAATTTTAGATCAATTGACGTCCGCCGCTTTGTCACAACGTTCACCGGGGGAGGAAACTCATTCAGCCAAAGGAAGGGAACCATGATGATGACCAAGAGTCAAAGAAGGTAAAGAAAACACCCTTCAAAACAAAAGTTTTTTTCTCCCTCCCCGGCACCGTCTCCCCCTAATGACCTCCCATTGATCCCATTCCATTAATCCCCCTCCCAACGTACGATATATTCTCCTAGGGTAAATTCCCACCGATGACCCATTCCTCCTCTTTCTTTTTTTCTTTCCAAGGAGAGCTGCCCCCCGCACTCCCTTCCCCCCCCAACTATGGGTTCCCCCTCACGGTTCTTTGGGGCGGTTTAGTAAGCCACCCCCCTCAGTCTGGCCTTTTTGCGAAACATGACACCGATTTTTTCTTATAAAACCGCGATCAAAACTGGCCAAGGTTGTTGTTATTACTTCTTTCGGCACTTGTCGAAGGCGTCCGCTTTCCCCCCGTCTTTCTTCTTTCTCTGGGGAGAGGGCCGCCCTCGCGATAGATTTGACTTTTATGTTTTCAGCGCTGCTGAGTTCACCTTGCGGGCAGTGGCAGACTCTCCCTCGGGGGAACCCCGGTCTGCCACCTCGTTGCCGCCACCAGCGAGAGCGCATAACACTCTGATTAGACTACGACAGACGCCAATGTTGAATTCCTCCTTTCTTCCTTTTTAAGAAGCACTCTTTGACGCGACGGACTCGTCCCAATCCTATTGGTGTTGTCAGGACGTCATTTCGGTCTTGATATTCCCCTTCTTTGAACCAAAAAAGGGGTTGGGGGAGGTGGCAACCAGTAACTTTTCCCCCTTGAGCTACCCCCCCCCCCCCCACCGGGGAGCAGAGTTTAAAGACTGCGACCTAACGCGTAAGAAACGCGCGTACCGCGAGATCCTCTTACGGATGATCCCTTTTTTCAGTTTTCCGCTTCTACCATTAAAGATCGCGTACTAGGATAGGTTTTTTCCCGGAGCCCCGCCGCTGCCTAACAGAATCCCGCCAGCCCTTCCTTGGCATCGCTAACAGTTACGCTTCCGCGACGCATGGGCCCACCAGTCCATTGATTTGACTTCTCCCTTTTGCGACCGCTAACCATCGTATAAAATGCATCTCCAAAGACTTTTCCCCCCCCCCCCCTCGTTCGATACGCCCCCCTCATAAGCCGTCGCTGTGGCGGTTGTGGGGGAGGCCGCCGGTCCACTTTGGCCCCCCGGGGTATATTCTATATCCCTCATAGCTGCGACCAGCAGACCCTCGTCGCTTTCATGAAAAGGCATAAAGATATGAAAGTCCGCATCAAGTTAGCCACGGTGGATAATTTTTTATTCCCTACGTATCCGAGTGCAGACGCTGGTCTCCCGCTTCTAGGTCATACGCGTCGGATGCAGGTGCCGCGTTAACGAAGTGTACCTTTTTCTCCTCCGCCGCGAAGGGAGACGCGACTCACCATCCTGACGTCGGACGCATTTTTGCGAGGTCGCGCTTCCCACGGTCTGTGATCTAGGTCCCGCCCATCCCCGACCACCCCCCTATAGATTTAAGGCGGCATTACACTGACGTGCATCTATTATGGACCTAATCGGTACTGCCCCCCTTTCCTCTTTGCGTTTTTCCGATCATTGGACTCCCTTCTACACCCTCCATACAGCGACTACTGCGCTAGCCCGCCGCTAGTAAAACAGGCTCTCTATCCCGGCATAGTTCGAGAGAGCTTTTGCCCATCTTTCTCCCCCCCCCCATAAGGTGTGTTAGTCCCCTCTTTCCCCCCCCAAACTCGCTCGAAGACACCCGGGATTATACTCAGCTGGACTGAGGCTATATTGCTTTTTCGAGATTCTCAGAGGAGAGAATTTTGAGCTTCCCTTTTCTCAGAGCGCGAAAAAAGATTAAAAGTGGGGGTAACGTATCTATGATAGGCCGGTCTCCTGACAAGGACTTATGTACGCAAGGGCAGATCCTATATCTTCGGGTCTGGGAACTGACTCCCCTAGAAAGTGGGAAGGTACTACGCTTATTCTTCGGTCCCCCAACTCGGATGGTAATTGAGGCTTACGGTTCTTCCCGGGCCGTTCGAGGAGACCTGAGCGCAGAGGGGCGATCAACTTAGCTCACGACCTTTTTCCCTCGAAGATGAGGCCCCAGCCCCATGGGTCCCGGATAACCGCTAGTATTTATTCCCCTTATCATTTAGCCGTGGTAAAGTTTTTATACACTTTCCTAATAGATTCTGTTCTTACGTCGAACAGATATAGGCTTCTTTCTCCTCCACTTATGGCGATAACTCCCTAACCCCCTTTATACCCGGGGGAGGTTCCAGTCTCCCAACTTTCCCGGCACAGAGGTAAGAGGCCTGAGGCGGAAACCTAGGGTTTAAAATGGTCGTCTTCGCTCGATTTAACCGCTGTTTCGGGCCATAATAGTTGGACCCCCCACCAACTATTCTTTTCTTCCGTCGCCGATAGAGGAGTAACGTTCCCCAGTCTGGCTCTCGCTGCTTAGGCGACGGGTTGACAAGAAGCCCCCCTTCCTAGGACTCTCTTGACACCCCCCTTTAGCGCCTTCCTGAAGGTCCATGCTCCCGATCTTTATACGTCCCTCCGGACCCCTCTCTACTGACGGCCGGCGGTGTCGTTCCGCGGTTTTGAGTCGTCTTGAAACGCGGGCCCAGGTACGTACTTTTTTTCTCCTTTGGACCACAGCCCTTTGTGCCGTGAAATGCCCCCCCCCCAACAACCATGACGATATAGTCTGCACCCACTTTTTTCTGGTTTCCCCTGGTCGAGGAAAGCTTCGATTAAGGACTTTTCTTATGAGCCCTTCAGAACCCCCCCACGTTACCTCCTTTTTAGCTATGAAAATACCCTGTCCCTCCCTCCTATCAGTTTTTGCGGATCCCAGTTCCTTGCTTTGAATGCACCGAACCCCCCTCTGAAGTTCCCGATGGGTCGCCTTCCCAAAAGGGGAACCAGCTCTCACCCCGTCCCACAGTCAGGAAGCCGAAGCGAACATCGGCGACTGCGGACCGATCCAACACACGGAGCTACGATTCATTCGAAGCTCCTGGACCCCGAAGTCGACAGTCCTGCAAGTAAGTTCGCAACAGGTTTTTCGGTGAGTCGCGTGCCTCCTCAACGCTTCCCTAAAATAGGCATTCTCCAACCCCCAATTTTCCCCTGCCAAGCTCGCGAACTGCGGGATATGACGAAACCGCCCCCCCCCCTTACTATGTTAACTTTGAATTTCCTTAGGGGATTTGACGTTGGCCGACCTTGCAAGACCCGATCAACGTTGGCAGAGCGTTCATAGTTTCTTGCTTACTCTATTAGCTATCGGCGGTTGGCCTTGTTTCTTTGACGCCGATTGATCGTTTTATTTCTATCGGTGCTTCTTTCCACTTTCTTTTTGGAATAGTTACTTTGGCGTTTTTTCATGCAGGCCATTGAGCTTCCATCCCCGGGAGAGATACTTGTCCTCTTTTTTTTTTAGTATTATTAAATTGATCTAAAAATGCCCTCCCCCCCCTTACCGAGCCCCCCCCTCCCAAAGGAGTTCGAAAAATTGTTCGTACTTTGAGGCAACCCTAGGTTCCCCCCCCCCCTTAACGCCAAAGTATGATATGCTCCAAATTCCCATTCCGTCCTTCTCCTTCCCCTTCCTTACCCCTTAATAACTCGGGCGCACTTCTCAGGTGATCTACTATTAATGTAAAATTTATCAACTCGTCCACCTCCCGGATGCGCCGAGCTTTCCCCCCTAATACTCCGTTGTTGTTTCTGAGCCCAATTTTCCCCTGGGCGTCACGTTCCAAAATGTCCTTCTAACAATCACGATTTTCCGCGACCTTAGGGGGATTCCCCGGGACCTCCCATGCGCAACAAGTAAGGTATGTTCGCGGCGCCCTCCTCGTTTTTTTGGAGCAGGTGGGTTTTCCACTTTGGGTACCAGATGCCTCCAACACATTTGGCTCTTAGTAGACTCCATTGTTAGCTGTGTTCCGTCCCCTCCCCCTTGACCCGTCCTCCACCGCCGGTAAAAAACGCTTGCTGACACCGATACTAGAAGGGCGTTTACCCGTTAATTTTTTCCCCTTTTTTCCTGACCCCCTTCCCTCCTTCAACCCAAAGATCTTACTTAAAACCACAAAACAGAAGAGGTCCGCCCGCAAACCAGACGACCGACTCGATTCTCGAATATGAATTCCCCAGAGTGCTTACACCTCCCTCTTGGATATTAAAGAGCCCCGACTTCTCTATGACAAGATTCCCGTCCTTCTTAAGGTCGCGTGCAACCTTTCCCCAATCCAACTTACCCCCCCCCACTTTGTTCCATTGAAATCGAAGTGAGTGTTCAACCCCCAACCCAACTCTCCCAGTTTTCGACGACCTTTCCCCTCTGTGCGAGCGACAGCACGAGTTACGTCAGTGTCTCCTCGTCCCCCGCGTGAAAACGTTTCCTGTGTCCTTCGAATGAATTCGTCCTCGAGGCCTCACCAGGAGCGTTCCCCGCTTGTCAGTCTCGTTCTCCGTGAGAGGTTTCCCAATCTCGCGATCGACGTTCTTCGACTTGCCGTTTTCTTTTCAGTGAGGGATTGACAGCCTTTCTTGAGTCCCCCCCTTTGGAGAGGCTGTCCGTCCCTCGGGGAAACACTACGGTCTTCTTCACTGGGGCAGGTGCTGAGAGCTTTTCTTCCCCCTCCTGGATATTTTTAGCCCGAAAAGCATCCCCGTCGCGCTGCTCCGCGGATTTGAGAAAGCCTCCCCTCCGGTCCGTGAACCGCAAAAGCGAACGGGTTGCAGACGATCGTTCTCGTGGGATATGGATCGTTCCGCATTGTTTGCATTACGCCCCACACCCGGCGCGTGTTTTTTTGGGTTTTTTTGTACCAATCCAATTAATCGCCTAAATTTCCTTACGCGGCCAAACAAGCGCCTCCCCCGTATTCTCGTAGGCCGAGCGTCGTCCTGATAAGATTCTTCAGGATTTTACTACGAACCAAGGTTTCCCCCTCCTTCGTCCTAGAGATGGGGCTTATGTGAACCCGCGCCGCCTAACAGAAGAAGAAGACGACTTTGATCGGTTTAGCTCTATCGGCCTACTTTCACACTCGTCCTCCCCTTAGAATGCAAGACCAAGAGGCCCTTGCCGAGCGAACCAGACTAAAATCCATGATCCCTTCGACCCCACATAAGCCCGCCTTACAGAGTTGGCTTCGTTTCGGTTTTCCCGACCCCAGGGCCCTATTATAATCCCATTTCGCTTCCCTCAGCTTAATATAGTCGGTAGAACGAATTAACCTGCATTAGAACGAGATAACTTCAGTATAGATGAAAGTTCTGCACGGCTATTTGTCCTTTCTTTTAAGCGTCCCTTCCCTCCTATAAGTGCGCCGAAGGCAGTGAGGGTTCCGTAGCCAGGTCCTCTGACGTTTTGATGGCCTGTGTTTTCTAATCTCCTTTGAATTGAGGACGTTTTTCCCCCCCCCCCCCTCCTTGGAGCAAAAGGATCAGGCCCCTCCTGAATTTTGACCGCCTGGAACCGCTTCTGACACGGTCTGAATGAGTCGGCCCCCCCGAGCGTTCTAGATGCGAAAAGGCGTCGTTTTGTGAGCATAAATCATACGATTTTCCCTTTTCCCGTTTAGCCCGTCTCCAACCCTTGGAAGATGTTTCCTTTCGCCAAGGAGAAGGCAACCCCTTCCGCCCTGCCTCTAAGGACAGCAAGGATAGCTGAAAGCCAGGGGCTCCTTCCCTCTGAGTAGAGCGAGCCTTTGAGAAACTGCTCAATGCCCCCATATTTTTTTTTTTAGCTGATGAGAATGGCAACCTCTCTTTTAGAATACATAGATTCTATGAGTCCCGACTTTTCCTCACGTATGATTGATTCTGTTTTATAGGGCTTACGCTTGGGAGCCTTCTTTCATCGCCCCACGCTTCCCCCAGGTTTTTTGTGGGCAAGTTTAGGGAAAAAACTTCTTTTAAGCCTTTTTCTGTCCGCACGGCGACTCTGCACCTCTCTTCGTGGTCTGGCACATGGGCGGACTTTTTCCTCCATTGCAGTCCCTTTCTCTGCCTCCAGAGGCGCGCGATGCCAGGCTTTTCCCAGCTTTTTCCTGCTCCTTCTCGCTGTGGATTCCGCCTGCGCCCAAGCGCACGCTTTTGAGAAGCTGACACCACTTTCCGTATATTGGAACCTGCGGTTCACGGGGACGCCAGACACAGAGCTTATTCCCCTTTTCTCGCGTCGATTGAGACGGATTTTTCCAAGATACACTTCTTCACTTTTTCTGCGAGACGTGAATTACTGATTCTTCCTCGTTTCGAACCTCCATATATATAAAGCCTTTTAGTTCTTTCCGATCATGGATATATTTAATAAACCTGATCTGTACCCTTTTTTCCCCCCCGCCCGCCACAGCGTTAAGCGGGCTCTCTTTTGCGAAATATTTTTCTTGTTTTTTTGTATATAAAGGGTAGTACCCCTGCTTTTTAGCTTTCTTTCCCCTTCTAATATTTGCCCCCAAGACCCCATGTTTCTCCGTCCGATAGCGCGATACGTTAAGACCCCCCCGTATTTGCTTTTTCTTCTTTCTGGTTTAGGAGAGGCTTTTTTGCTCCCTTTCCCAAGTCCCCTCCTTCTCAGAATTGCTCCTTGTTTTCTTCTTTTTGAAAGCGGACCACTGACTGACCTTCCCGGTCCTCGTCTTTCTCCGGCCGAGCTTCGCACACCCGGTGTTCCTTCGAGTTGTTTTACTCTCTTATTCAAAGCGGTTACCACCTTCTTTTCCCCCTCATTTTTTATTAATTGAACCAGATTGTTTTCTCCAAAGCTCTGAAAGATCATATCTGCCCTTCCCCTCTTGCACCCACAGTTATTAGAGGTTTTCACTGATGCCTCTGAGGTACTGGCTTTATTTAAACCCCCAATACGGATCGGATATGTTCCTTTCCCTTTCTGTCCCTTACAAGTATCGAGTGTCCTTTCGTCTTTCGGCCTTTCTTTTCCCCCTTCGAAGACCAGAGGGTTCCAACCAGATCGTTTCTCTCTTTTCCTCACCCAGGGGAACTCCTACCCTTCCCGCCCATTTGAAGACTCTGAGATACATCCAACCCCACCGTTTGCTTTCTACGGACAGCCGTCGCTCTTTCCCCGAGATGGTAGCCTGACCCTTCACTGTCCCCCCAGCAGTATTCTGCCCACCAGTTTGTTTAGTCGCGTGCCCTTTAACCATCGTTTCTTTTCCGCCCCATAGCAAGCACCTCCATCAATCGGCTGATCATTATGGGCTGAACGACCCCCCCCCCCGCCCCCCCCTCTTAGTTTCATTAACCATAATTTCCTGCTCTTTGCCCCAGATAGCCTTAATCCGTTTCACGTGGATTGCGCGTCATCGTTCTTCTCGTATATTGTAGATATACCGTTTCTCTTTTCCCCCTCACGGCTTCTGACCCTCTTCCTCGAGTATTGTTATACCTGTCCTCCACTCCCTTCTTTTTTTTTTGGTTTTTCTTTTTGTGACCCTGGCCGCTTTTTTTGCCTTTTCGAAAGCATGTTATTTGCCCTTCGGGGCGTCTCCCCTTCTCTATCGTGTTCTCTTTGATGACACGTTCCCTATAAATGACCACATACCTTTCCCATTTGCTGACAGCAAATGGCGTTCTTCCTCTCTCTGAGAAAAGATTCAACCCAACCTGGACGCTTTTTTGCTCCCTTTTTTTATTGCAAATCCACGGGCTTATCTTACGCTCAGTTCCCCCCGTTGACCCCATCGTCCCCCGTTACCCCCCTCGGTTGTCCATGATCCCGTACCTTTCCTTTTCGCGCCCGTCCAATGATGGCGGCCTTTTTTTCTCTCTGTTGTTGGTTTAGATCTTTTTTCCAAACTTGCTCCGCTACATGCCCCTTATTACCATAGCTTCCCCTCTGGTTATTCTTCCTCCCAAACATGGGGTATTCCGTTCGGGAAAGTTTCTCCCTTTTAAGCCGTTTTGATTTTCGTTTCATACATCCTTTTTTAATTTCAAGGGTGGGTTTCCCCGTCTCCCCAAGAAGATCAGACCATTTGCGTCGACTTTTCGCCCTTTCGCGTTTAGGCATTTTTTCTCTTTTTCATGTGCCTGACGCCTCCACCACTGTTGACAACGATTCCGCCTGGTCGTATCCCCTGACTTACCAGGATGGATTCCGTGACCCCTCTCCCCCTACCCGATGTAATAACCCCCCCCTCACCCCCAAGCCCTCGTTCTGCGCGGGTTCGGCTCCCCTCTGAGTAAACCCTTTTTCCCTCGATCTGTTTTTGTCAATCTGAATTAAACTTCCCGTGAAATTACCCCCAGTTTCCTCTTACCTCTCCGCTAACCCCGGCCTACCTTATGTTCCCGATAGCTTTTCCCCTTTCGAGCTGATTTCTTTTAAGTTTCCCTCTATGCCAAAAGAACTTCTGGCCCCCCTTAGACCCACTCTGCGATTTGGGTTCCCACTTTCCTACCTATTCCCGTTATAGAAAGTAGAGATATAGCTTAACAGTTACAAGCTTTATGACTTGTTCCTTCATTCCATCCACGTGTCATGGCTTTTCTTCCCTTATTCTTCGAAATTAGAGGGCCCCCCTTCGACGTCCCGTCTCGTTCTTCGGTTTTTTTCTTTTTTGGCGCCCCCTCGCGAATTTTTTTCTCTCTGCCCTTTTGACTTTTTTTTAAAGCGGCTGAGTTCCCCTGCTCCTCTCAAGCGCGTTTACCTCGGGGGTCGCAGATCTATTTTTCAGGTATGCCAGACCCAAGCGATTGACACCCTCTATGGAATCCCCTCCTTTTTTCGAATTTTACGAGACGATATTCCTATTGTTTTCCTACTTTTTCCCTTAAAAAGCCACCCCCTTTACTCTTGTTTGACCCCCCATCCCCTACTTTTTTCCTTCTTGTCTTCATTTCGTGCGTTGCCTCCTTTGAACTAGCCCCAACGGTCTTTTTTTTTGTCCCCACGTAATAACCCTTCGCCTCGGTTTTGATGGAAGCTTTCCGAAGTGCTTGCACAAACGCTCCCTCGATTCGTTTATACTCTTTTTTGAGACTAGGACCAGGAGCGATTTTTTTTTCCCTTTCCTTCGCTCTTTTTATACCACCGACCTTTCTTTTTAATGCGGGGCTTCCTTTTTGACTTCCCCCCCGTGTCTGTCCCTCCGCCCCTCCTGCCCGGACTTGGATTAAATAACCCTTTCAACCTTTGGACCCGTGTGCCCCCGCATAGTGTCCTTTCCATCTTTTCCCAGAAAAATCAGTCTCAATTCAGAGCTATGCCCTTTACCCCCTCGGACTGATAATCTCCCCCCCTCCCCGAAGTTCCCTGAATGGGTTTTTGTGGGATTGTGCCTGTTCTCCGTTTGAAAGGTTATACGAATCCCCCCCCTTTTTTTCCTTGCTCAAGAAGAATTACCTTCTTCCTTTCTCTTAATGATAAAGGGCGAGTTATTTTGTTCTCTCATTACAAGTTAGAAACCTTTAAACTGGAATTTTAAAGTCCTCTACTGAGAATGATCCTTTGTCCTCCTGATAGTCCCCCCCCCGAGTCAATTCCTAATCTCCGGCTTACCTCCGCTTCCGACTGATCTCACTCCTCCTTTTTCCCGTTCTCAGAGAAGGCACTTTCCCACCCTTTACTCCCCCTCTCCTTTGGAGATTTGCCTTCGGAGTGGATTACCCTGTATGAATCTCTTTTCTCCCCTGCCCAGACCGAAGAGCCCTGCTTTCTGTTCCCGCCTTGCTTATCCTTACCTTTCCTCATGTCCTACCCACAAATTGGAAGCTGTTTTCGATCTTTCCTCAACATGCTTTCCCCCTCCTCAGCAGACTCCTTCCGACTTCTGCTTTTGATCCTCTCCCGCCAGCGAGGTCTTCCCGCGAGAAGTTTGGCCCATTGTATTCTTTCCCCCTCTTGAGAGGCCTCATGGGCAACCTCTCGCTCTTTCCTGCTAAGTTTCACTCTCTTAGAGCGTCGCCTCCTTCCCCCGAGATTTTTCTTCTGGCCTGAGATATTATTTCTGCATCCTTAACCCCCTTCAAGGGTTTTTGCATGAACCTCATTTTTCTTTAATGGAATCTTGCTCTTCCCGGCTCTTACGCACAGGCCGCCCTTTTTCGATGACTCTTGGCTTATGTGAGGACCTCCCTCTGATTTTTTAAGCGACTCCCCCTCGCTCACTCCTTTCCAACCCTCCTGTTTTTTTAGAGTGTTTTTTCCCCGGGAAGGTCTCTTCTCCTCGGATGAAATTTCTACGAAAGGTCATTCTCGTCCCCCCTTTCCTCCCCCGTTAGAGGACTTGTATTCCAGTCAGTTCTCCTCGAGCCGCTCCTATAAGTCGCTCGTCCTCTCTCCTTTCCCCCCTGTTTTATAACTTTTGAATCTCTTATTCTGCTTTCTTTCCGCTTCGGCAAAATCCCCCCCCCCCCAGGTTTGTTGACAGAGTCCCTTCTGAGATACCTTCTAGTTTTATTCTTACCATTTTCGCCTGGTCCCGTACATAGGCCACCCCCCCCCCAGCCTCCACGAGCGGTTCCTCTTGTGATTATCTTTTGTACATGAGAGGTTCCTTGTGTTTACCTGGTTGTATCCGCCTTAGTGTACTCTTTTGTCGGGCCATTCGAAGAGTTCCACAGGCCCCCCCTCTGAGTGCAAAATGTTACCTACTTAACTGTTTAAGACAATCCCCTTTTTTAGATTCTTTTTCGGAGTCCTGCTTCTTTCCACCTAGCACTCTACCCCTCTGATTTTCTCTTGGGTATCCGTTGACCGAATCTTCTTTCTTTCCGGTACGATTCTTTTCTCTTCCTCCAGCTCCACGGTTTCATTAGCTCTTCTCCTCGCTCTCAACAGTTCCAAGTTTTTCCTCCTATTTTCTCCCCACCGAGACCCCTTTTTTTTCCCTTTTCACTTGACCTCTTTCCCTACGCCAGAAAGCTACCACTCCAAAGATTTGGCCTCTGGACTTTCAGCCTTTACCGGCCTTTCCCTCCCCCCCCCCACTAGGGATAGTCTTCCTTTTGATGTCTACCTTCACAACGAGTATTTCAATTTTCTCTTCTGCCCACCTTTGTGTCAATGAATGCTCCGACTATTGGGCTGTTTTTCCCCCCCTCCCCCTGTCGCACCCAAAGGGGACGACCCCCCCCCGTCAAAGTCAGTGAAGATTTTGAGGGCCTCTCTCTTCCGAAGTCCTAAGCAGAGAATCTCCTTCAGTCCAGACTCTCCTTTCAGAGTTAGAAAGTATTCCGTCTTTCCTCCCAATCCCGTGTTTTGAGTCGTTATATAACGTCTGTTTGTTTCAAACCTACTTGTAGAGCCCTCTTCTCGACCCTTCGATCTTTTTTTCTTCGTCCCCAGAAAACCTGTTCATGGGCACCTATTTCTCGTTTCTGTTGGAAGTTCTCCTTTTTGAAGTAACCTCCCTTCTGTCCCGTTTCATCTGGTTTCTGCTTATTGTTTTACTGGACTTAGATTTTTTTTTCCTTTAACCGGATTTCTGGAAGCACCGCGTCTGTCGTTTGGTACTTGTCCCTTGTCCATGAAAATTGGCCCGTTTTGTTCTGAACCTTATGAGGGCATGAAGTTCGCAAGAATGGTGCTCCTTTGTTTCCCCCGCAAGTTGCTGATAGTTGTCGTTTCTCCCGGTCGTTATCTACTCCTGAATCTAACCTCCCCCCAGCGACATCTCTCCCCCACGCTGAAGACCCCCCTGGTTTCAGCTATGTGTATCACTCAACCCCCCCCTTTCCCTCCCCTTTGATCTTTCCTCCGAGAAAATCCCCATTCTTGCTTAAGTAGAAGGAGGTCTCTTTTTTATCCCTTTGTGCGCGAACCCTTTCCCCCCTTTAGGTATATATATTCACTTTTCACTTCCGTCCCCCATGACTTAAACTTCTTCGGCGAGATATCCTACTATTACTCTTTGATCTAGATCTTTTTTCCCCCCGCCAACGTTCCCATGTTAGAGTAAGCTACTTCTCCGAACTCTGTTCCAAAGAGTTTTCCTCGAGCCCCCAAAGAGGGCGGGACCTGCCTCTTTTTATGAGCTTAACGCTCCCCCACTCCTTGGATTTTTAGCGGCTCCTCTTCCCTTCTGTAAAGGTTGGGTCAACCGCTTTGGCCCTCTCTCTTATAAGCCCCCGACTTTTGATTATCTTTAGCGCCATCATAGTGTAGTGGTTTTCCGCCCTTTTCTTTGTGATCGGCCATTCCCCACTTTTTCCTTGAGGTCACCGAACTTGATGACCAGATCTCGCTGGGATTAGACCGCCTAGGACCACTGCTGGAGGCTGTCTTTCCAGAGTTTGAAAAAGCCTGGCAGAAACCTACCCCTATCCAACAACTCGCGTTTGGAGTCTTCCTTCCGCAATCTTAAACCATACATAGATATTCCCTGAATAGCCCCAGTGACCCCCCCCCCAACAAACGCATTTCTACCTTTCCAACTCCTCTCACCGGTATTAAAAGTCTTCCCCTTCGTAGATTCATTCCCTTCCCCGAGCGCTGCCCCCAAAACTCAACTCAATTCCACTGATTTTCCCAAGAAAGATAGCTATGTAAAAAGTTTTTTTTGACGGTTTCCCTCCCCCTAACATCGCCAGTGATCCTGCTTTATTTCGAAAGCTTTTTCAAAGGACCTGTCATGCGTTTTAATAGGAAAACTTTCCCCCCCACTGAAGAACATTTTTCCGAGACTCCCCTCCGGTATCGGATCCTTTTTACCACATTCGCAGCTTTCTTCCCGAGCTGTCTTGAGACTTTCCGTCTTTTTTTTCCCCCCCCTTCTTCTAGAGTGGCTTCCTGCCTTTGCTGGGTATTTTCTGGGGCACTCTTTTTTACATCTTTTGTATCGTCAGAAGCTTTTTTTTCGGTTCGTTTGTGTAACCCCCTTTATTTCCCTTTTTTTTGATTCACCCTAGGTTCAGTGCGGTCTCCCCCCCCCCCGCTTCTAGGTACCCTATGTGTGCCCCCATATCTTTCCTTTTATACTTGCCCCCTCTTCCCCCCACGTACTTCTCTTCCTGGGATATTTTAAATCTCCCCTCGCCTGCCTGCTCCATCCCCCACCGAATCTTTCTGCCAGGCCGTTGTGTTTCTATTGATTTCAGTGTTGCCTAAGCCCCAAGGGGTCGCGTGTTGGTCTTGTAAAAGTAACCCCCCCCCCCCGCAAAAGAGATCAGTCGGGTATCCTTTTACAAGTCCCCCTCTCTCCCCACATCCCAGTTTCGCCTCTGACGCTACGCCCGGGAATTGATTGCCTCCCTATTACTTTAGAAGTTTGGATTCATCTTAGTCCACAAAGGACTTTTTCTTTTCTGCAGATACCATTTCGGTATCTTTTTGAACAGATGACCGCCTCAGCTTAATACTCCCGCCCTCTTGTCTTACCATTACGCCTCCTTCAGAGCCACCCCAAAGCACTTTTCTTTTTTGTTCACATTCGACCGCTTTTAAGCAAGCTTTTTTTTCATGTTTCGCGCTAAGATCCTCTAGTATTCCGTATTTCTCACCCCCCCCCCCCTACCCTCCCTCTGGCGGGTTTTTTTTATTGTCCCCTTTTTGTGTGGTACCTCCCCCCCGGGTCGAGTTAACTGCCCGCTATTTCCTCGCCATAGCTGGAGACCGTATAGTTCTGTTCAAACGTGAATGAACCCGACCTCCTTTTCTCTATCATATCGAAGCAATTTTTCTACCCCGTTCTCTAACTCTTGTGCCTGCCTCGACGCGCTTTTTTCCATCCTTAGTCTGGCGCTGGCGTAAT
>Ga0179593_1460052_pt1 | contig 18022 bp, 21 predicted proteins | sample CZODoug2_1_08_16_FD_185931 | JGI IMG/M metagenome (GOLD analysis project Ga0179593, IMG submission 185931) | Vadose zone soil fungal communities from Angelo Coast Range Reserve, California, USA - CZODoug2_1_08_16fungal (PacBio error correction) | ecosystem: Environmental > Terrestrial > Soil >... | reverse complement strand
AACCCTTTTTTTGCTTTGCCTCCCCTCCCCAGTGCAAACGTTTCCTACTTTAGCTATATGATTGCTCCTTTTCTCGGTTTGTGTTTGTTCGTTTATACCAAGCCCTTTTCGGTTTTTATCCCCCCCCCAAAGAAAAGGTCTTAGTGTCTGTGCTCTGTTGGTTTTCTCCTCTGCACTTTATTCAGCTTACGGTACAACACCGTTTCTGGGCCCTGTGATATGGATCGCACTCTCAGTGCGCACTGTCGCTTTGCTGAGATCGGTTTGTTGCTGAATTTTAGACACTCGTCCGACTTTTAGAATTCGTTTTTGCTCTCGTTGCTCCCCTTCCTACTCTCTCGGCAATGGCGCCTTCCAAGTCTACCATTTGATACACGCAGGAATTTCCTTTTTTTTTTTTTTGTCCACACTCTGGACTCCATTTATAATCTAACTCCTGTGTGGCCCCCAGAGGATGTTTTGTTTTCTTTTTTTTTTTCTCTGTCTCGAAGTCCTTTTTTCTGTACCCTGTATCCTATTTGCGTTCACTTTCCTACTCTAATTTCCCTACTCTGCATTGGCTTGCCCATACGCCCCCCCTTCGTGTTATCTTTTTTGAACGCCAAGCCTTTCCTTTCCTTTCGCTGTGCTGTGGATCCGGTGGCGTAAGGGAGCTTTTTACCCCACAAGCAAGTTTCTATTGTGTCGTTTTATACTCTTGTTTTTCCCGCACTTGAATGGGTTCTGTTTGGCCAACAATCTTTTCTCGTAGAATTTCGTTCTTTTCGTTTGTTTCAGTGTTTCCTGGTTTTTTTTCCTTAAGACCAGGTGCTCCTGGGATCCCCTGTCCTTGAACTCCGCTAGGTTTTAGTTACCGACATTATTTCCGTTCCCCCCCTTTGCATTTCCAGTTTTTCCTTTATGATGTCTTCCGACGCCCTTTTCGCGGATGCTCGTACTCCAACCTCTTTTTACTCTCCTCTTTACTGTCAATTTCGCTGTCTCTCTCCTACCCCCCTGAGTGTGTTTGAGATGAGAGCCCTTCAATTCCAGTCAGCACTGCTTTTATGTGACACTTTTTTGAGTTGATTTGTCGCAAACCCACGTCTCGCTGTTCTTTCCCCCTGAGTAGAGATTATCAGCACTTGAGTCTTACCGCAAAGCTTTGTGACTTTACCTACCAATAGTATGCCACTGTCTCCTCTTTGCCGCCTTTCTTTCTTCAATCCCCTTTCCACGCTCAAGCCCCCCTCCCTTTCTGAACAGCTGTGTTAACAGTCCCTCCCCCATTCTTTTTCTGCCCCAGAGTATCCCAAGCCTAAGCTATGCGCGCATGGGTCTACTCCCCTTGCTGTCTCCTCTCCCCCATCATCATCATCGTATACCGTTTGTGCGTGCCTCCTTAACCCCTTGTATCCTGTACCTTCCAAGTCGTCCTGTCCACCTCCCTTTCGATCGTTCGGAAGAAAAGTCCGTACATGACTCCCCCTCTAGCGTTCCTCCCCTCCTTCCGAAATGACACTTGCTCCTCAACTCTTTGGTTGCAACCCCCGTCTTTCCTCGGATACCCTTCCCCCGCACTTCCGATGCTCCCTCTACCACTGACCATGTCTTTCTTCTGTTCTCGGTTCGCGGTCCCTCCCTCCTGCCCTAGTTCCCTCCTTGTTTTTGACAGCCTCACCCCTCTTCTTTTCCTAATATTTCGAGTTATTTACGACAATTTTTTCCCCAACGCCCTCTCCCGCCCGAAATCTCTCCTCACTGCTCTTGAGATCAGCTTCCACTTGACACTAAGTGGTTAGATCATGCTTCCCTGTGCATCACTTCGCTAAAAGAAACCCTTGGCCCATCTCTTGTGGTCGTCGATGCTCGGGGGCTGCTGACATCGCGTAATAAGCTAAAACCTTAAAATCTCGCGCCAGGGTTTTTTTGATTGGGTTCTGGTATCGAGGCCCTACTTTCGTGCGTCCTTCCACGAGTTTCTATATGAGATTGACTGCCGTTTCCTCATCTGCCTTAGAGATGGTCTTCATTCATAATCTCTAGATATTTTTACGAAAGTTTTACGAGTCAACTATAGGCCTTATAGTTTTCGGATGCTCTATCTCTCTGTTAGAGGAAGGTTTTTTCTCAAGCATGTGGCAACAGTCATCCTAATATACAGAAAGGCTCAGGGCTTTAGTTTTACCAACTCTACCCCCCCCCCTCTTCCGCTTCCCTAGTCTCTTCCCACGTCAAAAAAGAGCTGCGCGCTCCCCTATCATCCACGAACCCCATTGGAAGGGCTTCCTCTTCCCCCCCCCCCTGGAACCCCTCTGGATTTGGAGAGAATGATTACTTGTTCCATTGTGGCTGTTTTTTTGCCCATCACCTTGCGGCCGTAGGGCCTGCTCCCGAGTCTCAATCTGAGGTGATCCTCGGCTTTACGAGAGTTGGCTTCTTTGGACCTATCCCACGTAGGCTTGTTCCTCCATAGCTGTGAGTGTTGAAAGATCTTTGGTTTTTCATATCTTTTCTCTCCACACTCATCACTCTCTATTAGAATTACTCACGGAGTTTTTATTTAGTGCTTATCTATATGTATAAAGGGACACGTCCGTTTCTCCTCCAACGCGCCCTTCAGTCGGTATCTGCGACCAGTTGTTCTTCTAAGGGAGACCGGATTCAATTCTTATACCCGTCACGACGCACTGGTATTGGATAGAGTCGCTTGCGCCCTCTCTTGTGAGTTTTTCGCCCCAGGTGATTTACTGCCGCACCTCCTCTATCTCTCTCCCCGTGATTAGAATCGATATTTCGCTCACTCCCCACCCTTTCTAAAGGATTTCAGGTGCCGTTTTTTCCCGGCTTTCTTCTAGTCGTCGAGACTAACCCTTACTACTTTGTATTGGACTCCGAGGTCATCATTGTGGGTCTGGTTCCTTGCTCCCCGTTCGCCCCCCCCCTTTCGGGATCCTCTCCGGCCTTGTGCCCCTTGACGTTTACATATCGCACCGCCTTTCAGGACGTTTCCAATAGTCCCTTCTCATTGCTCTACTCCCCAGTTATTGTCAATTTGTATTGATTGGTCTCTTTTTATCTCCCCTCCTCTCCCTTCCCGCTTGTCCAATTTTTGAGAAGCTCGAGAAACCTATTTTTTATTCCCTATGCCCAGGCGTAGTCCTCTTCTTTCGTCACCGACCCCTGATTTTTGTAAGACAGCAGGTTCTCCTTTATCGACACTCTTGACTCCCTGACGAAATTGAATGCCCCGCTACACGTTCCTCTATGCCGCGCGCATCGCCTCGTCCTTGGTACTGATTACTCCCTCTGCAATAATTTTCCCCTTTTCTATACGGTGCCGGTTCCCTCCATGCACCTATTGCGTTAAACTCTCTTCTAATTCATTTTAGTTTTCTGCTTTGAATACCGTCCAGTAACGAAGACTTTTCTATTTTTTTTTTTTTTCCCCCATCTTCGCCTCTTTTCTTACGACCGTCCCCCCCTTCTCATATGCTGACATTCCTTCATTTTTCTGTAGGTTTACACCTCTTCGCGCGCATCCTATTCTGTCGCCGCCTCTATCTCTTCCCCCTTCTGTTGTTTTTTTTATCTGCGTTTTTTTTTTTTTTGTCCCGAGCTCTCGAGCTGGGTTTTCGACCGTGCCCCCATCTCCTACCTCCTCCAAATTCTTTAGATCTTGTTCGTCACACGGTCATTAAAGAGTCTAACGTTTTCCTTTCCCCCATGCGTTCTTGAGGTTGAGTGCCCCCCTTCCCCCCCAATCCCTCCCAGCTTTGTGCCTCGTGAGATCCACATTAGGATCGACTCTTTTCCCTTTCAAAGACGTCCCGTTTTTTAATTTTCGATGTTCCATCTCCTTTCCGTCCCGGTTTTCTGAGATTCTTTTTTATTATCATATCGTAATCCATCTTCCCTTTCTTTTCTATTGGGCTTGGTCTCACCCGTTCAAGTTATTCACGTAACCCCTCGTGTCTCAGATCGCCCTTCTCTTTTCTAAGGATTCCTCCCCTTTTTTGTTTTCATCGACTCTCCCTTTACTCCTGCAAGCTTTTGCCGGATCTCTCTCATGCGACCCCCATCCTCTTCTGGACCTCAATGTCGTCTCGTCACCTCGATTACGCGTTTAAGGCTTTTCTCCCCTCAGCATATTTAATGGCCGGCTCCTGCCCGGGTCCCTTTGAATGCCCCCTTCTTTGAGCCCCCCTTTTCCCCCTCTCTCGCTCCAATCCAGCTTTTTCTTATTTTCCTAGGCGTGTTCTGCGACTATCCGCCTCCGGACACCCTGTTTATGGAGTCCCGCATATCCCCTCCCGTTCGCAATGTTGCTCCCCTTTCCTTCTCTCGAGGCTGTTCTGTTCCCTTTTTTTTTTTCACCCTCTTTTCCTCAGGTCCACGCTATTGTTCGTTCTTCAGTGCTCTGGACAAATCACCTATGGCCGTGCAAGATACTTCCTATCTTTTATCCTCCTCCAAGTGCTGATTTGCCCGAAATTTTTCGCCCCTAAGAGAAAGGCTTTTTCAGAAGCTTTGCTTGACCAACCGGCGTCTTTCCCCCCTTGAAATAAGACCAAATCAACTCTCCCGTATTCAGGTCGCGCGTTTTTGCTTGAGTTGTAACAACTTTTTTTCTTTTCCCACACCACGAGGTCGTTCCACCTCCTCCCCCCCGCGCTTGCCCCTGACATCTCATAACGAGCCCAACTTTCCTTTTAGTAATCTCGGCTCCCGCTCTTCTTTTTCGCGGTTTTTTTTATTTTCTGTTTTTGGACTCCCTCGCCCATGCCCCCTTCTTCCTTCCTCCCCTCATCTTGAGCTCCTTCCCTTTATTTCCCCGTGATCGCTGCGGGGCGCGGTTTTTTTTTTTGTTTTTTCGTTTCTCGAATCGCCCCCCGATTTGGGACCTAACCCGCGCCCACCGTCGCCTTTTGATCGTATCCCTGAATGCTGCTTTTCCTACCTTGGACATGTTGGCTCTCCCCGCTGCCAGCCGCCTCCCCTCTCTCCGATACTTTGGTCTTACCGATTTCTATGTAAGATGTTCGTCCTTCCACTCCTCTTCTCGCGCGCGGTGCGCGTCCCGCACACTGCCTGGATTTTTAAATCTCTCCCTTTTTTTTCTCCCCTGACAGGGCCACCCCCCCCTCTCACCCCCTTTCTTTCCTTTCCCCCCTACCTTCTCCCCTACCCCCTCCCCTTCTTCCATCCCCACTCTCCCTCCCCTATCTACCTTCTCCCTCCTCCCTCCCCCCCCCCTCCCCCCCCCATCTTCCACAACCCAGGTGAGTGCCACGGAAGACATGGTTTCCCCCCACTTCGTTCAATGCGCCCATTTGAACGCCAGTTCTAAGGTTTTTTATTATTAGAAAGGGGTCCCACGATTCCTTTTTGTTCGCCTTTTCTTCCCCCTCTTCTCTCCCTCGCGCGTTCCCTCTCTCTTTGTCGTTTTTGATGTCGCCCTTTCAATTTTTTTCGCACTTTGATCCGTTCCACCCCCCCGGATGGTCTCCTGATTGCCTCTGTTGGCAATGGTCCTTTTTTACGAGCGTGCGGGTTTTACCGGGCTTCGGCTGATCACGCAGAAGACCTTCGGCTTACTAGTTTTTTACGTTACCTCTCCGCGCTCGCGCAGGTTTTCGGTCCCCGAGCATTTTTTTCCGCCCTACCCTGACCCCTGCGGAATTCATTTTGTCTCCTTTTAACTGTTGGACCATGATGTTGCCAAACTACGTAAGTACACAGTTTTTTTTTTCCCCCCTTCTTGAGCGCAGTCCTTTTTTTTTCCCCTTGTCTTCCGATCTTTTTTTCACCATGGCGCTGATGTCATCCCCGCCCTTCTAGAAGGCTCTCCTCCCGAATATGAGTGGATTTTGTTTGCCTCTCCGCTTCCGACAACCTCCTTCTTCTTTCGCTTTGTGGATCTTTTGTGCGCCTACGGTAGCTTTCGCCCCATTGAACGACGCTTTGAGATTTAGGGCATCTCTTGTTCTAACGAACCTTTTTTTTCTTTTTTTCCCCTTCGTTTGATCTTCCTTGGTCCTTTTCTTTAGAGTTCCTCCCCGGAGCGCGGTATGTTATTTCCTGCAGCATTCTTGTATTTTATTTTATTTATTCCTACAGAGAATTTTATTTTTGTCAGAGTACTCACGTTCATCTATGGGCTACTCTCTTATATACAAACGCTTTACTCCTACTCCCCCCTTTGCTGACTGAAACTTTCTCTCCCCCCCCTTGTACATCCTCCGTTTTTGTTTGTTTTCTTCGCTCATTTCCAAATTCCCCCATTCATTTCCTTCGTTTTTTACCTCCTTTGTCTCCGAATGTCGAAGCCCTGCTTTCCCTTGTATTTTGCGACCCTCCACGTCTTGCGGAGTCCGGAACTTTCTATAAGATGATCCCATGGAAAAACCCAAACCGATTAGGCAGGTCCAAGTCGACCGCTCTCTTAAGGTTTGCGTTCCCCCCTCTCCCTTCCCCGCCCCTTTCCTATCCCCTAAAACTCGGTTTGTGACGCCATACTACCCCAGGGCCTGTTTTAGACACAGTCTTTCCCCTTCCCAGATCAAGCATCTTCTCTTCATCCGCGCCACCTTCTATAAAACTTATCCACATTTTCGCCTTCCAATTCCCGAATTCTCCCTTTTGTGGAGTTCCTCACCTGCTTCATAATTACTTAAAAATTTTTTGCCGCCCCAAGTCCTATTGGAAGCCACGAGGACATTGTGTCCAACCCCCACACCCCACACCCACCCCCACCCCCCCCCCCCCCCCCCCCCCAAACCCCCCCCCCCACCCACACCCACATCCCCCCCCCCCCCCAACCCAACCCCATTCTCGGATAAAATCTTTGCCCCAATTCCATCTCCGCCCTTTTTTTTTACACCCCCCGCCCTGTAATTCGGATTATTCCTGCCCCCTCAATGTCAACCATTGCCATCGAACAACTTCAACTGAGTGATCCTAGTGACGTACAGGAATGTAACTTCATGCGATCCCGCCGTATCAGTCGTCACGCGACCAGAGGGGTAGGAACGAGGGTTTCGGTGTCCCCCCTTATCTTGCCTCTTTCGGCAACCCCCAAAGGACGTGAGATCAGGATCCCTGCTGCTCTACTTAATAGTGTCCGCTCCTCTGCAAATCGTTCAAGTTGGGGGTCAGCTGAATGAATTAGCTGAATTCTTCTCCTCCCACTAACAAACCCTCTCCCCCCTTGTCGATGAAAACCCTCTCTTCAATGGGAGTGTACTCAGATAGGGTTCCATACCGGACTTAAGACCCAGTTTTTTTTGCCCAAAGTTGTAGCCATCATCTTTGCGGTAGTTCCCTTACGTTGAACGGTCGTGGAGTATGAGTGGCAGAAGTTTTCGCTCCCCCCCTCTCAGTAGTACTGGTAACTGATGATGCCTTGAATCGGTGCTTGCTGAAATTTTTCTGAGTGTTCGGCCCGTCCTTATGAAAGCCCTCCTCTTCTCCGCACGGTTATCGCATTCTCGGACTCTTATTTTCTTCTGCTCGTCGGCGAGTTGTCGTTTCTTTTATCTTGCGACCTTCCTTTTTCAACCTTAGTAGACGTGCTCTCTAAAGTCTTCTGTGGGCTACCATAGTATTTTTGAGCCTGGTGAGAGCCAGCTCCCAACACCTGCTTCGACCCTGCCGTTCAATGGGTCAGGTATCCCCCGGGCCCTCTTCTGATCCAGTAATTGTATCCCTTACACGGCGGGGGATACCTCCCCCCCAGAAACTCGCTAGCTTATCCGATCAGTCATTCTTCAGTGATGCTCGAGTCCCTCCTCTTTTCCCTTTTCGCTCACCCCCTAGTCCCACACTCCGCACCGTGGAGGTCCTATGTTTCGTCGATGTTTTGCCCGCTGTTGTGGTCGCAGTCTTTTTCTTAAGTTTCAACCGCCGCGCCGAATGCCTGCTGAGGGGTATTGTTCCTGATTTCCCTTTTCTCCGAGGTTTTTTCTCCCAACAATTCCGTTCTTATCCGACGTTTATTCCTTAGCGCTGTTTTTAGAGGCTTTCCCTCGTCTTCACCCTCCCTCCTCGTTTTATCTTCTTTCTCCTTTCGACAATCTCTGGGAGGGGTCCTGACGCAGGGATTTCCCTCGTAGCCCCGAAGTCGAGAATCCGGATTTTTTATCGCTCTGCTCTAAACCTCTTCTAGTGCACGTCCGGCTTTCGGATATGTCTCCTCCCCCAAAACGGAATCCCCCCTATGATGATTTTGCTCTCTGAGTGGTCCCCCTTTGGTATCCTTGAGCCGTTCGAACAGGCACCGTTGTTTTTCCCCCCTCTCACCTTCACGCTTACCTCTCTTTCGGGCTACCTATCGTAACGCGCCCTGCACCGAGGCTTCTATGATCATTGCCCCTGTCGGCCATCCATATTGCCTTATAGGTCGTTCTGATCGGCCTTCGCCCTCGTTGAAGGCTGGTCCATTCGTTCGTTTGTTAGCATCTCTCCCTAGGTACCAAGGTTTTGATTCACCATAGCGGCGTCTGAGCCTCCTCCCGAACCCCTACCCGATTTTTGATTACTGGAGAAGGGTGCCCGACGGCTAGCCCAGGCTTACGTTCTAATTTTGAATTGACGATACCTGCCTGGCTTTTTCCCCTCTCCCTACCTAAGCAGGGGCGTGTCCGACCATACGCATTCCCCCCCACTTGCTAATTCCCCGGTTACCCCTTTTAGAAGGTCAGTCCTCTTTTCGACCACCTCTCTCGATCAGTCTTTCAGGCTGTGCAGATGTCTCCTCCCCCTGCCATTTACGAAGAATTTTACGTATTTTGTTCCCTCTTTCGTCCTTTTTTCCTACAGACAAGTCAGCATAGTTGTCGTTCTTTCTTGTCTTTCCCCTTTCCCGGTTTCCACCAGTTAGTCCTGCGAGAAGAGAGAGTGCCCCCCGAAAGAGAGAATCTGTCAGACAGACTCCGTTGTTGTTGTGTTCAGATTGGGCCCCCAGAAATTCTCCGACCTGCGCCCCTTGTTTGGGTGGAAAAACCGACTTGAACTTCTTGGGTTTACTTTTTCGACCTTACCCATTCAACCTTCTTCTCACTTTCTTCCCTACCTGGAATGCACGTACTCCCTCGCGAATCAAAAAGTCTTCGAACACTTCTTCGGGATACATTCATCATCGACGAGGTCTCTAATCTGTGGGAAATTCTAAGACCAAGCTTTGTATACCTCTTACCATCCAGTGTTTAATCAGTCAGATACCGATCCTCCTTTTCCCCGATCGATGAGGAACTACCTTTGGTGGTTTTCGCAATTCCTTTTGCGGATCTCGCATGTTGTGACCGTCGCTCACCCGATTTTTTGACGTCCACATTAGATTTCTCCCTCCGACTGGTTGCACCGCTTCAGACCTCGTGGTCGTCATTTTTGCAACCCCTTTAAGACAGTCCAGTTTTCTTTGTCTAAGGCTCTCCGCAGAAAACCCTGCCCAGAGGGAGGGGAATGGTCTTTCTAGAAACTTGATATTTTGCGTTCTGCTACCTGTGGCTTGATCCTGCGCCAAAAGCGATCGCTTTGATCCATCCCTGTTTTTCCTGCAACTTGAACCTTCCGTTAAAAACTTGTATCCCTCTCTCCCCCCCATTCGCTTGGATCCCCTTCTTCCTTCCTGATTTTTTTCGACTCCCCTGATATCTCCGCGGCCCCTTGCCTCTTTTTCCCCATCCCTGGCGATCCGACGTCGCCTTTCTCCCCCTCCGCTGATGCGGCTCTTGACCGTTCCGAAGGCATTCCCCCTTTAGCCCCTTTCCCAAGCAATCGTCTTGCGTCTTTTTCCTGGCTTCCTTGAACTTCCCGTGACGGGTCCTTTCTAGCCGAATTGGCCCTTGTCCTCCAGGACGATCCCCTCCCGAAGTTGATACTTCCCTTCCCCCCAATTCAGTCTCCTTGATTCACACCTGAGTTCCGTCCCTCCCGACCCGGCGCGCCGTCATTCGGTCCCTTCTCTTCTGAAGCGGTTCTGAGACAAATATGCCCCACCACCCTCTGTCGTGCAACCCTCTCCTAAAAAGTCGCTTGAAAGAATTCTCATGGGCTTTACGGTCCCCACTCTTCTTCCCGATCACGTCCGCTTCTCCTGCGCGGGTGAATCACTTTTTTGTGTCTGGACACCTCCCATCTTTCCAATGCGCCTTACCCATAGTTTCCCTCTTGTGGGATCCCCCCCTCCCCTTCCCGTCTTATGATTCATTTTAGCCGGAGGTTCCCCCCTTTTGGGGCCTTGCTTTTCCCGCGTTATAGCGCATTTTCGTGGTTTTCCACTAAATCGTCCACCGAGACTTTTCCCCCTCTCTCTTCGGATCCTTTTGACTTCCGGGAAACACCTCTGACTACCAGCCGAAGCGCTTTTGTTCCCTCTTTCTTATACGCGGCTTCCTGACCTTGCTGGATCATGGAAGCTACGACTATGCCCTTAGGGCATCTTTTCCGCTTTTCTTTTATAAGTACTAAGTGTTCTTTCCCTCTAAGATTCGTTCCCATCTCGATCCTAGTTACCTAGACCCCTTTCCTTTTCCTCCGATATGATGCGCCCTTTTCGTTTAGTGTCTCTTCTTTATAAGCCAGCACCCCCCCCCCCTGCCCTAAATCCCCTTCTAGCTTTGCCCTGAGATGCTTCTTTTTCTTTCGTTCTCCTCTCCTGATATCCTTCAGTTGATAAAAAAAAACCATGGGCTACCCGCTTTGCCTTCGTCACCGACTCTTTCTCTTTTCTATCTGAGTGGGGTGTAACTCCCCTTCCCCCTATGCTCGAAGACGTGATTTGAAATGTGCGCCGTGTTTTCAACGTTTATCCCCGATGCGAATGAGGCTTCACGTCAGCTACTTCCCCTCTGAATTTCGGTTGTGCTCTAGTGTACATTATCCTACCCTCGTTAAATCCCCCCCTCCATTGGTGTCCCCCCCCCCACCTCTTTTCTAGCCAGTTTCCTTTCTTTCCACTATGGACCCGATTGCGCACACATTATGGTTTTATTTCCTGCCCCGATCTGGATCTGATACTCATGTAACTTACCTTCTTCCTCCGTTTTCTCCCTCAAACCCCCCAAGAATGGCTTTTTTGTTCGTTGACTGTTCCTCTCCGTCTGATTTCACAATGACGGCCATTCTGGTTCATCCTGTTATAACCTACTTTCCTTTTTTCTTCTTGACCCCAAGATTTTCCAGTCTCTATTGCGTGACTTTGATTTCCCTAGTGAAGAACAATGGTATCGAGGGACGTCTCTTTATGTTGTCCTCTTCTAGTGCTTTCCCTTTCCCCACCCGTTTTTTGTATGTTTTCGCATCCTCTGGTTCGGGCTGCCTGTCTACTTCGAGAGAAAATCCATCCTTTCCGTTGATGTAATTCATTTTTCTCCTATATATTTTTTAATCCCTAACAAGTGTTCTTGTTTGAGTCGAGATGCCTTTCCCCCTAGGCGTTTCAATCTTTTATTCGATCTCTTATGTATGACTCCCCCTCGATGAACCGTCCTTCATCGATCCTCCATTTTCTTCGTCCCGCACAGATCCGATGAATACGTCGCTTTCTGTCTTTCCATCCGGAGTCCCCCAACCTGTCCCCTCCCTCCGCAACGAGAAACCGCGTTTTTCCCTCCTCCCCCAGGGCCCCTTTCTATGAACCCCTATTTCTTTTTCCCACTCCCCTGCTCCCCTCTTGAGATATGGAGTCCGCTAGGATCGTCGCCACCGCCACCTCCCGTAACGCCCTCTGTTGTGGCTTTTGCCCTTTTTGTGTTCCAGGTCAGCGAAAATGGGACTGTCCACGACCTTCTTCTTGGTCCGACAGCCCTCTTTTTCCGCTTCCTTACTATTCATCCCGCCTTTTTGTCTTTCGCTTCTAACCAGAGACCATCCATGCGCTCGTTTTTTCACACCCCCTGCTTATCAGTCCTACTGAATTGCAATCTGTAGATCCCCCCCCTCAATCTTGTTTGATTCCCTTCCTTGACGTGCGCGTAGAATTCTTCTTTCCTTTCTCCTGACGAAGACTGATCCACCCGCTTCCCCCCTTTTCTACTCGCAATCCGTACCCACTTTATCGCCCGCAACGGCTCGTTCGTCTTCCCTCTGTAAGCTTCTCCCATCCTTCTTTTTCTCCGCGCATGATCAGTGACCTTCTCCTAAACGAACCCAGACCTCTTCCCCCCGATTATCTTGGTGTGAGGAAGCGACTTTGCTCGGACATAGCCTACCAGAACTTTGAAACGGGCGCACTTTTCCTTTTTCCGCTCAATTGTTCGAGTTTGCAACGTTTTCGACTTCGGAGCTTCCCAGATACCTTTTTATAGTACCGGTCGTATAAACGACATCTATATTTCAACTCCCTGAAAGCGGGTTCTGGCCTCTCCCTCGATGAGTTCTTCAGTGCGCTAGACTTTCTGTGCTCTCCCATCTTCCTTCTATTGTTCTCATATTTTCTGAGGCCCGGTGTTTCTGCATACCGCCTTCAACAACGGTCCCCCCCCTGTTTTGACCACAGACTCTTAATCCCTTTATGGATCTGAAGTCTTCCCCAAAGAGCCCCTTGCGATACCCACGATAATTTGGGTCTGATAAACCCCTGTACTATACGGATTAGAATGCATAATTTCTCCTTGGACGATGTGCGGACGGTCCACCCATCCACGAGTCTATTGCCATGAGCCCTGCCGAAGGAAGAGACGTCTCCTGAGCTCGGTACACTCTTTTTTTCTTTTCCTATTCCCCCCCTCCTCCTTTCCTTAGAAATACGCGTTTTTTTTTAGGTTTTTTCGCCTTTGCCCCCCCAAACAAGCAACCTCCGCTTTGCTGACGGCGCGGTTCGTTGATTTACGATCCTTGAAGCCTCTTTTTCCTCCAATTTTCCTGCTTTTTCTCTTCTTTTTCTTTCCCCTCCCCCCTTAGGGATAGCATTTTTCGACTCCTTCTTGCCACGTACCCTCCCCTTTTTACTTTTCTTGCACGCACGTCACCCCCCGATTGTTCACCCTTCTGCCACTTGACGGCCTCTTCCCCCTCCCTCCTTCGGAAGCCTCTTCCATCTTCTCCTGCAACGGAGATGCTCCCCTTTTTCTGTTCAACCCGGGGCCGGTGCGGTTTTATGTCTAACATACCTGCCCGTCTACGCCCTCTTTGCTTTTGACGTCGTCGTCACTTTTTTATAGGAGGGAGAGTGCCTTTCGCCCTCCCCCCTTTAGGCTCCCTTCCCTGAATCTTCTTTCTCCCTCTTTCTCCAGCCGTAAGCAAGCGCATGTAATCCGTCATTTCGCCACTCTGCTTTGTAAGTTGGGTCTAGGTTTCGCGCGGAGCGGTCCCCTTCTGCCCGCGGAGCGTAACCTTTCTTTTTTCCGCCATTTTTAGAAAACTAGGTTTAATTTCCTAGCCGGAGTATCAAGCTCTTCGGAACAGACGGTTTCATAGCCTTCTTTTCTCTACTTAACACCCTTCTTCCTCCTCGTAATGAATTGAACTTCCGGGATGATGCTTCCATATCTCCCTTCTTTGTATAGGATATCGACCTGAAGACCTTTCCTTACGGTGCCGTTCTCCTATTTAGTTTCGGATATTTGGTTCGAAACCGCTAGCTATCATCTCCCCCTTTGCCCCGGGTCTCTCACTAAAGACCACGTTATCCCTACTTTTTCTGCCCCTTTTCGGACGCTTTCATCTTTTTTTCCCTCTCCTTTTTCTTCGTTCCTGCCCCTGCAAATTTCCTTACTTCGTTACCCCCAAAGCTTTCGCGTCTTAGACTTTTTCTTGAGTCCATATTTCTTTTCCTCATACTTTTTTGTTGTGCCCGATCCGATGCGCTCTCTAGGTTTTGTTTTCCCCCTAAAGTGAAATCTTGGACGTGCTCACGAAGACTTTTTTTTTCCCCTCATCCGAGTTGCTTCGCACACTTTGACCGGTATCCAAGATGGCAATCGGAAATTCTTCCTCCTTGAGTACCTCCCCCTTCCCCCAATATTCCTCTCTTTCTATACGAGTACCCGTTTTCGCCCCCCTAGTCTAAGCATGTCGGTCCCTGGTTCCCCCTGACGAAGTTTGATTCTTCTTACTCTCACTCCTTCTTTCTTCTGCTTCCATTTCCTCGTCCTTTTAGAGTTAAATTCCCCTCGCCGGTATCGCACTCTTTTTTAGTCGTCGCCACCGGCAAGTATTATGACTCCCCCCCTCGTTTCTAAGATGGGCTGCTCTCTTGTCTCTTTCGAAACGACCTAGTGTTATCGAATTGCGCTTAGGGGACTGCTCCATCTTTACGCTACTATGACTCCGCGTACCCGATCTCCCAATCTTTATGGGTGTTCGCCACCTCTAGGTTTAGAGCTTTTGCTCATTGCGATAGATCCCCTTCTTTTTGTCCGCGGATCCCTGTATGTTTTCTTGAGAATTTAACCCTAATGAGGCCCCACTTGAAACGCTCGGTCTCCAAGGCGTCTACTCTGTTTTAAGTACTACTATCCTACTCTGATGACTTCCCTTTTCTTTCCTTCAAGGGTCTTCAATCTACGTACCCAATGTTTCTAGCGCATAAGAGGCTTCTTCTGCGTCGCTCTCCCGGACATTCAAACTTGTCCTGCAGGTAACATGCATCCTTTCCTAACTTCTTCCTTTCCAACTCCCGGTTGAGGGATCCCTCTCCTGAATGAGTCGAGTGCCTATCGCCGTTACCTCGAACGGCCTTCCAGATTTTGCTTCACCACCCTCCCACTCCTCTCTCACAATTTCCACCCTTGACAGCCGCGGCCTTACTTTAAGACGGGCTTCAGGCTTTTTTATTCTCCAAATAGTCTGCCCCCAAGAGTTCCCCCCCCTTTCCTCCCACCTCGAGTTCGTCATGAAGTCAGACTTGTTTCCCGTTCTCCCTGACGACAAATCTTCTTTCCCAACCTCTCCCCTTACTCTTATTATCCGATAAGGCCACTCTGGCTGGGTTGTATCCCCCTGCAAGCTGTCATTCCATTTTTTTTTCCCTCTACCCCCCCCATAGTTCCTCGTTTTATGCCTGTCTTTCTCTTCCTTTCGAGGGTTCTTTTTCCCTTTCTTAATCCTTTCTCCCTCTCATATGATGGTGTGTCAACGCCCCCCCCCAGAGAGTTTTCGAGTTTTCTTAGATTTTTTCAAGTCATGTCTAAACTCCAGCCCTCCACTCCCTTTCTAGGAAGAGACTCCCCCCTCCAAGTTACTGAGACTGCTTCTCCTCCTTAAAGAATGTTTATCGAACTGCGATCTTCCGTTCCCCTGAACTTCCTCCTCCTCCCCTGCCAACTGGTCCCCTTTCTCTTTTTAAGTCACTTTTCTTCAGTACGACTTTCGATCTCCCAGCCCGGCATGCCACGCCGACTCGAATGATGCTTTCGATTTTGGTAGTCTTTTTCTAAGACCGCTGTCTTTCGCCCTCCAAGCCCCTAGATCTGGCCCTCGAGGGCGTCTTTCAACGATGCTTTTAATTAAGTTCAGCACCCCACAAAGGATGCCTGTCATCCTCGCCCCATTTCCCTCTATGTTTGTCTCTTCTTCTTGTTGGAGGCGCTGCGGAGTTTTCCCACCCGTGATGAATACCATAGGTTGGAGCGGACTTCGGATCTCCGCGGGCCTGCACTTCAGCTCCAGAGCTTCCTTTTTCCCCCCTTTTCAGGATCCTTTTTTTTCGTGACCATGGTGCTCTACCGTGAAGTCCTCCGTTTTCTTCCCCCACTCTTCTTCCGTGCAGTTAGGTTATGTAACCCTTTTCGCCGTTAGCTGCAGTCACATTTTTTGATGTTATATTGACACCTCTCTGATTGTTAGGACTTTTTATTCCCCCCCCCGCAGTTCTTCTTCACTGTGCCACCAGAATGACCTTTTTTTTCTGATTTCTGTATCCTGTGGCGACCATCGGCTGCCCTTTACGCCCATATAGCATTTCTGATGAGGCTGTTATACTCTTTCTCCCAAACCGTTTCCCCTTGGTGGAACCTCCTGGTTCTCGAATTTTCTGTTATTAGATTCTCTTTACGAAAAGGGATCGTCTAGGCTCGGCTCCATTTGAATTCTCTGTGTTCTTATAGTTTAATATTTTACTCGTCTCTTTTTCTTCCTCATCCTTGCCTATCGGCCCGTCCCGGGCTCGACCGATCTCATCCCAGGAGTTCTAATCTCAGTCCATTTTCTTGATCTCTCTTTTTAAAGTTGTTTTTGTTGAGAGCTCGCGCAATTGACGTTACTGACTGAGGAGTGTCAATAGTCTTTTCGATCTTGATTGAATCTTCTTCTCTTCCCCGTATCGATCCCCCATCATTTTTGTTCGTCTTCCAAGACACAACGAGACTATGTCAATCCCGGCACTCTTCCTTCCCACGCGTTTCCCCGCTCGATTTGGGCTCCACTCTGAAATCCACTCCCCTCTCAGCCCCTCCCCCCTCCGGACCTAATCGGTGACGCTTACATCACCCGTCAGTATAATATTAGCCATAAATTTTCCTCATATGAGACCCGTCTTGCCCCCTTCCCTCCCGTTATTGCCCGGCTCGCCCTATCACTGCTTGTTTGGGTTTTCTCCAGCAACCCTTCTGCACGTTTCCCCCCCCCCCTCCGTAGCTCTCCCCTTAGAGTTCAGGCCCTCCCCTCAGAGCCATTTGTGAAAACGCAAGATTTTACCCCTAGTTGACCCACAGACAGGACCCTTTTCGACCAGTAGTGTGGACCTCTTTCCAGTCGTCCTTCAACAGAATTTGTCCCCGCTTGCTCCGCTTTTTTACCACTGACTGCTCAGAACTTTCTCGTTGACCTTCCCTCCCGCTCGCGTCGTTTTTTCCGCAGCCCACACATATGGTTATTTAATAATCAGGAGTAGTCGAGTGCTCCGGCCCAGTCCTGCCCCCCCCGTAAATCTTCCCCCTCCCCCCTTCCCTCTTCGACCTTCCCCCTTTGCGATCTCTTTTGAGGTAAGACGTTGTTTTTTCTGCTGTTGAATGAGCACGTGCATGCCCTGCCGTTTCCCACGCACATGACCTTCTCCTCTGCCCCGATTCTGGGCGGTCGCAGATCTCTTTGGTGTCCTACAGTACCAGATCGATACCAGATCTACACCGGTCTGAATTTCCCTCTCTCAGTTTCCATTTTGCCCAGTGGTCTAAGAGCGCGGACAAGTAGTTCACCCGCTACCTAGGTCTTCTCCAAAGCCTTCCTTGTCAAATCCTTTTTCCAAGAGAGGAATTTCTTGCAGATGTATAGTAGCCCGTCGAACAGCATATCCGGCCCTTCTTTCCCGCCCCGCGCACATTTCCTCTTCTCTCGTCTTGTCGCTTTGGCCTATAAAGTTGTGTATTTTTCCGTTTTTCAGGTGCGCAAGTTCCTTTCAACCCCTCCCTCTATTGGGTTTTTCTTTTATTGACCCCCCCCTTTTCCTCTTTCGAGTCTCCGGAGGGTTTCGACCGGCCCCACGACCTTTGACTCAACGCGCTTGATCTGGCAGGAGCTTTCCTCCCCCGAGGGGATGGATTCTCTCCCTCAAAGGGCTGCCTTTTACGATGGGGACCCCCCCCCGCCCAACACAGCCCCGAGATTCCTGCCTCTCTCAGAGATCTCCTTTCGAGAGATTCCCTCCGCGTGGATATTTCTCCCCATTTCCCAATGAGTCCGTGTTTCCCCCTTCTTCGGTCCGTTGATTTGGTTGCAGCTGTGTTTTTCTTAGCAATTTTCCAACTTCATCCCGCCCTATGCCCCCTCCTCACCCTTCCTCTTCCCCGTTTTTTTTCCACCTTGTCTGGAGTCTGGTCGTTCCGATCCCCCTACAAGCTTTTTCTTCCCTTCCGTAGGCCTCTTTCCCTCCCCGAGGGCGGATCAGATGGCATTGTCCACCTTTCGATTACCCCTCCAACGTGCTTTTTCCGGATCAAGTCTTCCCCCTTTCGCACCCAAATATTTCTTGTTCGCGCCTAGGTCTTTTCCGCGCTCGAGCTTTCGAGAAGCTCTCAGCGCGACCCTGTGAGACTTCCGGCTCCCCTTTATTAAGTGCTTCCGTTCGTCCTTCTTTTCTTCTTTTCCGTTCCGGGTTTCAGGC
>Ga0179593_1424325_pt1 | contig 18022 bp, 25 predicted proteins | sample CZODoug2_1_08_16_FD_185931 | JGI IMG/M metagenome (GOLD analysis project Ga0179593, IMG submission 185931) | Vadose zone soil fungal communities from Angelo Coast Range Reserve, California, USA - CZODoug2_1_08_16fungal (PacBio error correction) | ecosystem: Environmental > Terrestrial > Soil >... | reverse complement strand
GATTTGGTTCAAGGATCATACCCCTCTGTTACCACCCCCAGTACTGTTTCCCCCTCTTGGCTGCATATTTCCTTTCTTGGTTGCCGGTCAGCTCTTTCTTCCTCGGAGATTCTTTAATTATGTTTGCAGCCTTGCGCTTCAATCCCCGGGTGATGGCCTCGAGTTTGTGAACCCAGAAGCGCGGCTGCTTTCTCTAGCTCTTCTCTTAGACCAAATCCACCCCTCGAGTAATGGGGAAACCCGTTTCACGTCCTCCCTTCTTACTCCGTTCCTATATTACCGGCCCCCTGTACCCTCCCCCGATTATGAATTTCTGCGCGACCTTTTCCTTTCTTCTTTCAAAATCCGTTGTTCCCACCAGATTGTCAACATCGTTTCTTTGTTGTCCTATCCCTTTCCTCCTGACCCTAACCTTCCCTTGGAAAAAAATACAACTTGACTTACGCTTTATGTGGTTCCCTCTTTCTTTCCCATTGTGTTAAGTCACCAAATTCTGGGTAGCACTCTAGTCCCGAGTATGTGCTTTTGGATTCTTAAAACGCCCCCCCCCCCCTATCTGTGGCTCTGGAACTGGCCGTCTTCCGCCCACATAACTCCCTTTTTCAGCCCCTCGTCTTGTGGACGAACTTCCCAACAGATGGATTCTGTAAAGCGCTCAGCTTTCACTTTTTCTCATGTACACCGAGCTGGCAGCTTTGAGGGGCCTGATTCTCAGAACACTCCGGATTCCTCGTGTGTTTTGCATTTTCGGCCGGTTGATTACCTTCAGCTCCCCCCGCCTTTCGCATGCCCCAAGCCGTACTTTATCGCGGGCGGCACGTCACAATGCCCCCGCATTTCTGCCCTTCCGTACATGTGATCAGCTGGTCACGTCGGCATACTCTGGCGGCTTTAATGTGCTTTCCTCCCGCTCCCAAAAACCCCCTCTTTTGAACTCTCCCCGCGCAAGTGCGCCTTCCCAAGGAACGTTCTCCTCCCCTGGCCCAGGAAACACTTATTTTTTCCTTTCCCCCGCGCTTTTTTTTTTTTTCCATCCATTTTTTCGCCTCTCGGGGTCTCCAAAAATTTTCATCCCCCCTCTGATTCCATCCTTTGATTTGACTGGATTTGCGAGTTCCTAATTAGGAATCTTGGCTTGCTGCCCCAACTTCCCTTCCTGTCCGGTACCGGGCAGCATTTCGAGCGTCCCTGTCTGCTCAAATTTAATTATGCCTTGAGGAAGATGTCTCCCCCCTCCCCTAGATTTTACTCGCTCCCCCCCACAGCTGACTAACCATGTCACGCTGTAACCTTTCATTATGTCTCATTCCCCCCACATAGCTTTTTCTAGTTGCTTGACCCGCCTCTGCTGAGTCAATTTTTCAAAGGCGACCGGCCTCGACGCCTCTTTATGCTCCTACAAAAATCTCTCCCCTTATGAACTTTTTTTCTCTTTCGTTCTCAGTTTGTGCGTCAGGTACCGTTCCTAGCACACCCCTTTTTCTCTCAGGTTTAGATGAGAGAGCTTTTACCGCCGCTAAATTCAGTTTGCATGTGCGCTTGCCTTTCCTCCGCTTTTCCGCCTCTTGGGGTATTCCTCAGCTCGCAAACGCGTTCCAGGTTCCTTTCGTGGATGAAGGGTAGGAGACATATTGCATGCTTTCCCCGCGCCGTCTGGCGTTATTTTTTTTTGTGTTCAGTGCAAGCTATCGGTTCGATCCCTTCTTTTCCTAGATTATATCTTCAGCCTCCGTTGGGTGTTTCTCTAGCTTCCGTGCCCCCCGTTTCTTTCTCCCGACCTTTTTTTTTCCCCCTACTCCCCTTACTGTCTTTCGTGAAAATAATCCGATAGAGGAACAGATTGCCAATCTGCGACCGTTTAGAATACACACGCTGCCCTTTCTTCTGTCTGAGTTTTTTCCCCCCAAAGCCCGGCCCCCCCCCGGCACCTTCCGGTAGCCCCATATGTCCACCACAATGGAATTTTAAATTGTTGGGCTTTGCTTTTCCCGGACTATCTCTAACTTACTCGGCTCCGCATTTTTTTTGGTAACGGTAGGTTTTTTTTCTCGGAAAGAACACTCAACACACTGGCTCAATAAAAATCGATGCCCATTGATTCCGATTTTCTTCCTGAGTAATCTTCAGGTCCGGCTGTTCCATTCTTTCATAAACAAATATGACCGTCCAAATAGACACAAGATTTTTCGGCCCCTCCTTCAATTTCCCTTTCTTTTTGCCTCACTGCCAGTGCGAGTTTTCTCTTTTCGGTCGCGGTAATCACTCCCTCACAGGGGTTTATCCAAGACTGTTTTCCGTCTTAAATTTCACAACGGCCGCTGACTGTATTCCCGCCCTCCCCTCTTCCTTTGAATCTGGACTTTAGGCCTACCCAGCAACTCATGCCTTTTTCCTTTTTTGATTACTCCTCAAGTTTCTAGAACTCTTACGGCCCATCCATTTCTTTACGAAATTTAGTTGCCCTGCAACCAGTCTCGGGGATGCCCATTTCCCCTTGGCAGTCTGTGCTCCGGTCCTTGGCTCAATTCCCGATATTCGTTTTCCCCGGGATCGTTTTGATAGGATGAAAAACCCTTCCATGAACTGGTATTAAGACTGTGACCTATTCTTTCTCGATCCTTTTTTTTTTAGGCACTGCTGTTAGTCTTTTCGGTATTTACTTTCCTTTTTTTGTCATGCTTTTTCACAATTCTATTTCCTTAATTATGGTCTCACATTCAACCCCTCTGCCCCATGCTCGTCCTGTTGCTTTCTCCCCCCTTTCCCCAAAGAGCTTTATCGTTTCAATCAGTCCTCTTGGGTGCAAAGGGTCGGGTCCCTTTTTTTTCCGCTCACATTTTTGGTGCCTTTGAAAATATCAGTTCCACAGGCTGGTTTCTAGTATTTTCGGGCATTCCCCAATAGGGCCCAGTGCCGACTTCATCCTCTTTTGCTGGTCCCAAGTACAACAAACGTTGCTTGTGGAACTTTTGTCACATACCCAAGCATGTGGGTGCTTCCCCGTTTGCTCCCTTTCCTGCCTACCCCCAGACTCCATCTTTTGGCGCTCATCAAATTCTTTTTCCCCCGTCCGGTAGGGTCGTCGTTATTTCTTTCTGTTAAAAGAGGATCTGATTGTTCCCTTCCGTTAGGGTTTCCCCTGCTTGTCCCCCCCCTCCTACTCTTCACAGTCCGCCATGCCCCTTCGAGGGAACGCTTTTTGCCACCCTCCGGGCCACGGGGATTTTTAATGAAGCGTGTTCTGTATGCGGGAATAGGGCCCTCCCCGTGTTCATCGATCTTTTTTTATTTCTTCCGACCAACATCCGGTGTCTTCTCGCTTAAGTTGGCTTTTCCAAACCCGATAGGACACTTGCACCACTCTCGGGTAGACTCGACCACTCAACAGTAATACCTCTTTCCTTGGTAAGCTCACGTGCGCTATGTGATGTGCTAGTGTGCCCCTGAATCTGAACGACAGAGGGGTAAGAGGAAGGGACCTTGTGGTTTGTTACGTCTAGGTCTCTTTTTGATCTCATCAATGATCTCCCTCTTCCCTCTGCTTTAAGAACGTTATGGTTTTTTTTTCAGTTTCGATGTCTTCTTTATGAGGTACACCTAGAGGCTGCCCCCCCAACTACAAAGTTTTCATACGCAATCTGGCCGTATTTTTCACGGAAAACGGCGCCTGATTGCTTTTCTCCCTACGTCCCGAGCTGGTCCTCTTTTCCTTTTTCTTTGCATTTCCTTAACCCTTCTAGAGTTGCCTCTTCCCTCGCGTTTGGAAGAAATGGACGCGGTCCCGATTCCCAAGCCGGTTTTGCCGGAGAAAATCAACAAGGCAGTTCTACTTGCAGTTTTCTATTCACGCCGATCTGCAGGACTCCTCTTTCTCTTCCGTCCCCGTGGCCCCGTCCAGATGATATCAATGCCTGAATTCCGGACGGTAAAGTGTCATGGCGGATTTAGGCTTGAACACGATACGTGCCTTTCCCACAACCCAGATTGTCACTCCCCCTGTTTGAGGTTTCGGAGGATCACTTCCTACGCTCAAGGAGAAACCCCAAGTTTGCATGTCTCGATTCTTGAGCTGTTGCGGCCTCCTCTTGGGCAAAGGCTCGCGGCTTCGTTTCGGGTACTCCATATGTCCGGGCCTTTTTACTTTGACTTTACAACGCCAAAGAGGCTTTCGGCGGCAGGGGGATTTTTCTTCAGACACCAGCCAGCCCAAGGTTTCTGAGATTTTTCTGGCCCTCTATTTTCCAATCACAGGATGCGTGCTTTCCTCGTCCTTGCTCTTGCCGGTTAACCTCCCTGCCCGTTGTGATATTGGCCTAAAATTAACTTCCGCGAGCATAGCGTTGTTTGAATTGCGGGCCGTGTTCTACTTTTTAGCTTAACCCCTTGATTTTTTCGCATGACCCCCCCGACCGTACTGACGATCGTTTCTTGCAAGTTTCACCCTTCCCGCATTTCTGAGAGTAAAGTCCTTCCTTTACTGCGGATATTTCACGCCTTAGTTCCTTTCTTTTCCCGAAAAACCGACTCCCGTGGCCATAAATCTCCCTCCCTCCTTTCGATCCGACCTCCCGCGCAAAGCTGAGCTGCAACGAAGGCAATGGGTGGCTCATCCTTGCTGGAGGGACTCGAACCTTCTGAAGGTTGCCCCCTACCCCAATTGCAATGACCTTTCTTCCCCACGACATAAGCGTATTTGAGGACTCCTTTTTCTCTCCACGGAAGCGTTTTTTGCTTCAGAAAATACCGCCGTCGGCCTGTACCCTGGAAGCATTTCTGCGCGGACGCGTACCCTTTCATTGATGGCTTCCTCTTCCCCCCCCTGTGACCTATCAGCTGGCCAATTGCATGGATTTTTCCATCCGACCTTTCATTGGATGCCATCGCTGTCGCGCCTGCGACCGATTGAGGGATTGCAGGGGACCACCGTCCTTGACTTTTTTTTGTTTTTTTTGTTGTTTTGTCCTCCGTGTCGCGGCCTCTCAGTACCCACGGCCCGTAACCTTCTGCGCGTTTTCTTCTTTTTTCCCGACTTTTGTCTTTAACGAACGCAGCCCACCATTCTGATTCCTCCCTTTAGAGATGAGTTGTTCCGTGCCACGTCAGCCTTTCAAAATTTCAGATGTTGCAGCTTTTGACGGACCTATCTGTTCGGTACTTTTGGTATTTCCGCGAAGACAAGGGTTTTACTTCCGTTTCGACTTTTTCGGCGCCCTTTCCTGTTTGCACTCGCGCCTGCTGCTTGGAGAGACGCTTCCTTCCTTTCTTTTTTTTAGTGTGAAAAAAAGACGCGGTGGATAAGCTTGCCGTAGATCTATTGATCCTCCGACTGTTGTGTTTGGGCGACGAGTATACGCGCAAGCAGTGCCTTTCCCTCTCTCGGGTCATAAAACTCAAACGTCGCTGCCCCGTCATCCACGCAGGGGAATCGGTTCCCGCTGCTTCTTCTTGACCTACCCGTTGCCACGGTCAGTTACCCCGCCGGGCAGTGGCGCGCTGAGTAAGCCCCCAGCGGTACCTCACGCGCTGGGCCGCCCAAATATCCCCCCCTCTGTTTTCCCCTTTTTTTTCAAGTGTCGGGGACGTTTTTGGCAATTATCTAAAATCTACCCCGCTCAGACTTTTTGTTACGCCGAAGTCGGACCCTCCAACCCCCTAGGCGCACGACTCCATCGTTTTTTTTCTCCGTTTTGCTCTAGGGTGGTCACGCGCCTCTGTTCAGGCCGTTTTCGTCCTTACTTTCTCAGAACTCATTCTTTCGTCCCATCGCCTTTGCAATTCGGAACTCGCCCGTGTCTTTTTGGGTCCATTTTCCAAGGCAAGATTGTGCGCCGCGCCTTCATTTACCCTTCGCGGTTCTCCGCTTCATCAAACCTCCCCCCTAGGGGACTGCCGCCGGTTGTCATGCCATTTCCCTGTCACCCGGCCGACGGTTGAACCACAGCTTCCTAATTCCTGGCCCCTTTTTCTCCAAATCCCCCCATGGTTGTTTCACTAGGACCTCCTATTTCAATTTTTTGTCTTCCCCGGAACCAGGCCGGTCACCCCAATTTTGGAAACCGACAACCCGAGAGGTCGATCCACCCGGTACCGTATGCCGTGACTTTTTTTACGTTCCCGTCGGCGGAAAGGTGCCCTCGGGCCCGGCTTTTTTCCTTTTGATTCAGTTCCCTGAACTCCGCCATAACCCGCTTTTTCCTCAGCTTTTCCCGAGAAAGTCAGTTTTCTTTTCATGCGCTTTTTGGCCTGGGTTTCCCATTCCGAGATATATTACGGTGGGGGTCTCCCCTGATGATCTGCCAATGTAATCCCCTCTAGACCGACCATCAAACCCGATTTCTATGCTCGTCTTCTCGTGGTCGTGAATTACGATTTCCAAGCGCCGTGATTCTTTTTCCCTCCCTTTTCTGATGACCTCGAGTGCTTTTACCGCTCATGCTCTTGAGTGCAGTTTCTCTTCTTCCACCCGCTGCGATTCCGGTGGCTTCGATTGAGGTTTAACCTACGGCCCAGTGACGTTTTCGCCTCCCAGCTCTTTTTTCTGTGGGTGACCACAAAAAGTACAGCCAAACATCAAAGTTGCGACGGACTAGGTTCATAACCATGCCATGGGAGATAAACTTCCCTAAGAACAAACAATAAATAAAACAGACACAGACGAATTCGTGCGACGACGCCTGCAGGCCGCCTGACGCTACCAAGACTAACCCAAGACAGCCCCCACAGAAAACCGCCCCCGAAGGTTGTTCTGTTTTTCGCCTGTCTTACAAAACTTTTAGTTCCCTAGATGTTCGGAGAAGGATAGTCCCGCAACTCGAAATCGCTTTTTTTTGTTAACTACCCCCCGTATCTTTTTGGTACACACCCACGTAGGCTGTCGCATCATCCCCAGTTCCCGTTTAAGTCCCTCCCTGCGCACTTTCGTCGAATGAATTCAGGCGCTGTTGATCATGAATTCTTGCTGGCCAATGGAGCAGGGCGGTTAGTGCTCGTCTATTTCTGCGATATCAGCATCGGCTCAATCCAGGCAGATAGCGGGTTCGTGAGGGTTGAACGGCAAACCGGTAGCTCTAAATCCCCTTTCCCAAGGTTGCTCTGGAGGTTCAACCGAGAGGCAAAAAAGAGTGGGAGGGTTCTGGAAGAGCCGCTTGGCCCCTCAACCCCCCTTAAATGATCTCCTCCTCCTAACTCTCCTGCGCCGGATGTTTGCCCTTCTCATCCTCCCTCCAGATTTTACCGACCTTTCTTGTAATGGTGGTCCACTTTTTTTTTGAGCTTGCGTATCCCCCCAAGCTCCCACCTCTTTTTTTTCCCCATAAGTTGTTTATAAGGTCGATCCTGATCCCTCCTAGCTTCTGTCCCCCCCCCTCCCAAGTCCTTCGCTTCCCCGCTTTCCTGTCTGCCCCCCCCTGTCGCCTTTCTGTGCGGACGCCGACGCTCTGGACTTTATTTTCGGTTGCAGCGCTTTTCTCCTCGCTGTGGTATATTGTTCCTTCCGTCAAGCCAGAGTTGCTTTACGCGTTTCGAGCGTGATCTTTTTAGAATCCGGATTTTTTCCGCACAAACCCCGCCTCGTAAATGACCTCCGATCCCCCTCCCTCCTTTTTGAAACGCAGGTCGATATTCCGTTTTTCCCGGGCCGCAATATTCCTCAACTCGGAGCCCTTTCCCCCATTGCTCCTTACTACTTTGTCCCCCCCCCCTCTCTCCCGTGCAACCTCGGCTGTGCGGGGCTTCGGACTACCCTCGACACGTTTTTTTCCCCCCCCCCCAGTTTATTCGCACTCTTTTTCCTTGCGTCTCGCGTTCTTCACCGAGGAGCGCACATGGTGTATGGAACGCGATGACGGGTACTTTTTTCTTGTTTTTCCCTCCCCCCCCAAGCTGCTGCGCGCTCGGCACTTGGCCGTTTACCCATGCCGAAAAGAAATCCCTTCCCCTCGTACCCCCTCGTCCTCCCCTTTTCAGGATTCTCGTTTTCTTACTGGCCCACAGTGCCACCTGTGCTCATTGACCCCCTCCTTCTTGCGTTGAATGTTACGAAATTTCACCACCAGCGGAGAAGAGTTCATTCTTCCCTTTCTTTCAACTTTCAGTTTCTAACAAGGAATTTCCTCACCCCTCCCGTAATGACCTCTCGTTTTCAGTCACTGACCAGCATCCTCCGCTCGGTACATCCCCCTGTTTGACCGGTCTGATATCCTGTTCTTCTGTCTGCGCATCCTGCTCACCAACAGTGTCCTACTCTCCCTCCTTCCCCGTTTTTTTCGCCGACCCTTAAGACGAAGGTCCGGCACCGAAGTCCCTGGGTGGCTAATCCAGCGCCTGGTTGGATTCCCCCCATTCTGATGCTTTTCCCCCCCCCCCTTGATAATTTTCCCTTTTCTTGCCACCTCCCCCCCTCCTAGTAATTGTTTCCCGAAGGGACTGATCCCCTTAGTGGCCGCAGTAGACGCTTCCTTGTTGTCATCTCGGCACCTTGTTTCGTCAAAACTCTTTAATTGATGATGATTTGCCGACCGCCTTTCCGACGTGCAAATCTGTCTTTTATCCATTCTGCACCAGTCTGGCCAAAAATCGCTGTTGATTTCTCCTTTTTCTTTATATCCTGGCAAGGCGAACTTCGGAGACGCGGCTCTCTTTATTATTTTCCCCCGTCGCACCTGCTCGATTGATTTTCTCTTTTTTTTGAGTCCTGGCTTTTTTCCCCAAAAATCTTCTCAAGTCCGTTAGGCTGCGAGTTTCCCCCTACCATTTCACAGGTAAGATATGGCAGCTGGAGTATATTCCTTTTTGTTTCCGGCTTCTCCCTCCCGGCCGGCCTTGGTAATTCCCGATGCTCGAGATGTGTCGTGCTTTTTTTTCCTATTTAGAGGCTTTTAGTGATGCTTCGTTCTGTTTTTCTCTTTTTTTCCCAACTCTTTTCGTGCGATATTGCCGTAGATCTCTCTTTCCTCCATCTTTGTTGGTGTTTCTCTCTCTATACGAGCAGTACCTCTGCCTTCAACCCACCCTTCCCGCGTCGGTCCCGAAACTTCAGCCAGTCTCCTCCCCCCATGCAAGCGGACCAAGCTTCGCCCCCCTTACCGCGCACTTTCCCCCAACCGGCTTCTGTCTCTTAGGAACAGCGTTCCCCCTCGCAACGATAGCTGCCGCCATTCAACCTATACTTTTTTTTCCCTTCCTGTTGGACGGGCTTTTCACTCTATTCTACACTTCCTTTTCTCTTCTTTTCCAATTTTTTCCTTGTCTTCAAGGTCAGCTTCTCCACAAACTGCTGACACTAACACCTCGCCCTTCCCCCGTTTGCGCAGTTTAAGTTCCTACTCCCCTGAGTCTAGACTTTTCCTCCGCATTTGCAGGCCTAATCATCGGTCGCAACCCCCGAACAGATTTTTTGACCACGCAAGGTTTATGGTTTCCAACTGCCCTACTTTTTCCGATCAGGCGGATCCCCTAGGCTCGTCCTTCACCCCGATGACATCGGTGGGGCAAACGTTCAAGAAATGCCTTCCCTCTTAACCCAGGAGAGGGACCCTTCTTTCCTCATGCCCGATAACTTTCGGACATCCCAGTCACCCTCGAGTTTGGCGGTGAATCCTGACATTACCCTTTTATTCCCCTCAGGAGGTTCTACAAAATTCCATTGGAACGCCCCCACAGGTGCGATCATTTTCCTTTTTCGATTCCGATTGCTTTAATTTCCTTTTTACTGTTAGACCTTGAGATGTGCTATTTCTTTTGCCGTTCTTTAGTTTTTGCCCCCTTTCTGAATTCCCCCTTTTCTTCCGTCGGTGAGATATTGACCCCATCAGTTTCTGACGCCGCATGAAATTTCTTTGGGCCCCCCCCCACTATATTTGCATACGGTTTCTTGGGGTCATTCAGCACTTTGATTTATCTCTCCAATCGCGCCGTCCCTTCCCCCCCAGATGGGATTGTCGTTTTTCTACCTTAGTCCATATCAACGCCGGCCCCTGATGTTAAAAACGGGGCTGCTTCCCTCCCTCTCCGTCCCGCCGTGTTATTCATCACCTCTCGTTCCACAAGGCCTTCTTTTTCGCTCGTTCATTTAACAATCCTCCCCCCATTTGCCCCCTTCGCACATCTGCGTTTCCCACATAATCCCCCATCAAAAGGACGCTTTTTGAACGGAGTTCAAATCCTGGAGCTCCTCCATTTGCCATCCCCCTCTTTCCCTCCCCCTCCCGCGGTGCCTCTCATTTTTTCAACTTTTTTTTTGCACCGATCTGGAGGTTCATTTCTCTTTTCAGAAGCCCCAGAGTAAATATTGATCCCTTCATACCCCAGTAGGCGTCCTAATTCAAAGTCCTCCATGTTTTTTCACCCTTAGCGAGTCTTCAGCGTTTTTATCTTCCCTTCTTAAACTTTTCAGGTTATAAGAAGAGGGGTCATGTTCGGTGTTTTTTCGATCTTTAGTACCTTTTTCCCCCCCCCCTCCTATCTTTGTGGATGTCTCACTTCCCACACCCATAAGCCTACGGGTTCCCTTCTCGTCTTCGACACCGAGGCACGAGAAGCTCTTTTTTTTCCTCGGCCGCTGAAAACACACCCAGGACGAAAAGAGACAGGCTTTAATCCTTTAATTCGTTATGTTTCCTTATCCCCGATTTCGTAAGAGTGGTCAATCCCTTCTTCTTGGTTAGGTGGTCACCTCCATTTATGCTTTATTCTGGATCATACCCTCTTCTTATTTGGTTTCTTTTGTAGATGCGGATAATTCAGTGACAGCCCTTTCATACCTTCTGATGCCCCACATCAAGCTCTTTCCCATCGGGGAGTTGCAGATTGTCATTTCCACAAGAGCAGTATTGCGTTTTTTCTTTATCCCTACCCTCCGCTTTGGGCGTTTTAAGTTGGCACTCGGGCAGCTCACCCCCGTTCGAGTGGTCTTGTTTTGGACACGGCAGCCCTGAACTCTTTCGTATGAAGACGGATTTTTTTGTAGACAAATCACCCACCCCTCTGTTCTGTGACTGACAGTTACCGATTCTGCGAGATGAAGGTACTCACCGCTCCTTTGATACAACTTGTGGACGCGGACCATCACTTCTCTTCTTCCTTTTCGTTCCCAAGGTAATGGTGTGATTGTCTTATTTTCCAGCCTACGTTCAAAAAAGATCCTAAGGCAAGCCTTTTTTATTTCCTCGTTTCTTCTGCACCCCCCCCCCCCTAAGCACTACGTCTTTCTAAAAGTTTACTTTCGAGAACCTCGTTGATTGATGCGTGCGTTGCCGGCGGTGGCACCTTCGGATGAGCCGCCACATTCTGGTTTTTTTACACGATGGTCCGGCGCCCCTTTCTTTCCTTTTACCTTTTTCCCCCCCTCCTGATGCTCTGTCGTCGGCTTCCTTTGCCGTATTTTTCCTGACGGTCACTTCCCATTCTGAAAGCCCCCCTTTTCCCTTTGTGGACTCTTTATTTCTCCTCCCAGATGCCCCTTCGGAGAGTAAAGAGCTCCCCCAGTTCCCACTGTTATGATTTCCACTTTTCTAGCGACGCTTTTGTTGCTTGGACGAAAACCCACCCCAATTCCCCCCAACATCTCCTCTGGTTTTCTTGAGGGGCCCCCTCGGTATTCCATGACTTCTTCCTCCATCAATTTCGACTATGCCCCAACCTTTTTCCCCTCACCCGTGCTTTTTACATTCCCATCATTCTCTACCCAGTCCCCCCCCCAACTGCTGAGCCCGAATCTGTCACCGGCTTTATCACGCGGGTGACTTTTCGCCTACCTCTCCCCCCCACCGTATGGCCCCACGAAATTCACCTCTGCCCGCTCCCCTTCCCTGCCCCTTCTTCGGAGGATCAACGGCCAATGGTTCCCCGCGCTTTTTTTTCTTTTTTTTACATTTTCCGTCCTCCCCTTTTGCGTTTGTCTTGCCCCACCTTCTTCAAGTACTTTTTTCTTTCAACATACAACCTCATTCTGGTTTTTTCGACATTCTTTACGGCAATCTTTTCCGCGGCAGAACGCGCCGTCTATTATGTGTCCCGGCTGTGCCCGGCCCCTGCTTGGTTACCCTTCAATCTTCTTTTTCCCCCTCTTTGAACTGATGTTCGGGGCCGCGCTCTGCGGGGATCCTCCCGCGCACTTTCCTTTCTGAAACTTTTCGCTCTTTCCTCCCTTTCCTTTTTCTCTGGCCGGACCTTTCACCTTTTTGAACCTGGACCTGTGTTCCGCGGTTCTTCTTACGAAACTCGTCCTCCCATGCTCCCTCCCTTATTTCTGCCTAGTGTGTGGAGACGTTCTTCGTCCAACCCACTATTCTTAAGTTAAATTCTTCGCGATTTTTTTTTTTTGTAAGCCTGGCATCCCATTTCCGTTCTTCCGATTTGACTGGGAGCTCACGCTCCCCCCCTTCCTCGGTACCTTTTTTTTCTCATCTCTCCCCCTCCCTTTTCTTCGGTTGTAATTAATTTCGCTCCGGGGTTTAGTTTGCTATTGCCTCGATTCCTCTTTCGCCGCCTCGTCTTGGGTGAGTTTTTTTCCCCACCGATCCCTTTCAGATAAGCTTGTCGTTATACTCTCTTTTACCCTTTTTTTTGTGTCATTTCCTCTTTCCCTTTTCCTCTCGACCCGACTTTTTCATCCCCCTCCGTCCAACTCTGGAAAATTTCCCCCCCTGCAGGCCCGATTGACATCCGGCAAGCTTGAGCAGACCCCCCGTCCGCCACTGCAATTGCAATTACAACTTGTTCCCCGCTTGCGCTTTGATGCCAATTCCCTCGAAAGGTTCTCACTCCCTTCCCCCAACATTAACACTTTTTCATTTTAGGGGCCGGGTCCCCCTTGACTCCCTATAATTTCTTCTCTCCCCTTTTAATTTACGATTCCCGGCCGTCCCCTACCCGATTGCCTCCCCTGCATCACCCCATGAGAATTCAGTGTCATATTTTTTCGTTTTATTCTCACGACGCGTTTCCTTCCTTTGAGGTGTTCCCCTTCCTTTCCACCCCCCATTACCGTTATTTCACTCTGTCCTGGCTCCCTCCCCCCTTGCCCTATGGTGAATCCAGCTCTTTGCTGCCTCGTCTTTTCTCATGCTGTTCTTTTGAGTCTAATCCCGATTTAAATCGTCGAGCCCTTTTTCTCGCAGCCTTTTCAATCACCAGGCACTGTCGCCTTGTCCCCCCTCCCGCTCCGTGTCCCTCGTTACCTCCAGGTTAATCTCTTTTTGCCCCTCCCACTCGAATTTTCTTATCCCTTTTTGGCGTTTTCTCATTGTTTCCACCTTTACTTTCCTTCCACCTTCTTTTTGGTGATTGCCCCAAGGTCTTTTTCTTCACCTTCCCCGTTACCTTGTCGGACTCTACTTGATCTTTCTTGCACCGCCCATTACGTCTCCCGCCACGCTCAGATTTCCCCCCCCCACCCTGACGCCCTCCCACTCGCCCCCCAGACGTTTTTTTAGAACCCCCCCACCGGGCCTCACACTCCCCCCCACTCGACGAATTAAAGCACCACGAGCACCACCCTGGGCTCCTTCCCTACATTCATGTCCTTGCCCGCGACTTCACAGGATTGGTTTCGTCTCCCCCCCACTTTTTTAAGCTGAAAAAGGTTCCCCCCAGCGGTCCATTACCCGCGGATGACGATCTGTGTTGCTTAGTCACCCCCCCCCCAAGCTTTTTTTTTCCCATCCCCCCCTTGGTCAGGTTCTGCCTCGAACTCTCAGCGGCGACCTTCTTCAGTAACCCCCTATGTCCCCACGCCGCTTCCTGTTGCTTTTCCCTTGTAAAAATCCGGCCCTTCGCTTCCTCATCTCGGCGTTGTGAAAAAATTACAAGCAACCACCCACCAGTGCGTCTGGAAATGTCCCCCCTCCCCCCCTCCCTAAATTTTGTCGCGGGGCAGCAAAGTCCCCGTCTTTTCAATTGTAGTACTTCTTCCTTTTTTTGAGTCAAGTATTAGTTACCCCTTCTCCTTCCCCTGCACCGCGTCCCCCTAAGACTTTGCCCTTCGATTTTTTATTGTTTAATTTCCCCAGCCTCCCCCCCCCCAAGGAATTCACTTCCCCACTTCGCGCCGGATTTCTTCTTCTGATGCAAGGTCCGGTTCCTCCGGCGGCTTCATGTAAGATAGTCTTCAGGTTTCATCGTTCACGAAAGCACCATTTTCTGGTCTTTGGTCCCCAAAAATCGGCTTCTCTCGTTAGTCAGACCCCTTTTTCTCAGCCTCGCAAACCCACGCCACTAGTTATATCTAAACTGAAAAGAGCATACCGCACTCTCGACAGAGAACTCGGAACAATCCCCCCACTATACAACCAATCCGCAAAAGGAAAGCCCGCCCCTGCGAGTAAACCGGATCAAAAACCATACCTGAAGACGACGAGACGGACTGACACCCGGACTGGCGGTCAGCCCAGCAAATCAGTCAAGAAACTGCCGTATCGATGGCCAGTACAGGCGTAATCGGTCGGCTTACAATATCGTTCTTCCTTCTGGACTAACTCTATAAAAGATCTCTTTTCAACTCAATCAAGGGGGGGGGGTTGAGAGGCCTCGCCTCGCAAGAATTTCCTGCGGTTGTAACCCACACATTCCCGCACGGAGATCAACAGCGTTTGGGAGGGCCTATTCTTTCTCCAGGCTAAGGCCCTTTGCTGCGCGTTCTACGCTTTCCCTTTGGATTACTCTGTGTAGTTGCACGTTTTTTCTTCCCCCAATCCCCTTCTTGCGGTCCTTTGGCAATCTCTTTTTTTTTGAAAGCAGAAGCTCATTTATCGTCTAGCGCCTTTTGCGTCCTCCCCCCCCATACAGATTCGACTCCCCCTTGGACCTCTTAACGCCGGATATGAAGTGAGTCGCTATCCTTTTTTTCATTTTGTTTTTTGCAAGCTTTCTATAACCTGGCTGGTACCTCTCCCTTGTGCATGGCTGACTGTGGTTCTGGCCCCCCTCCCTTTTTCCAATCCGAAGGTCCATTCCCATATTCCTTGACGTTTTTCCTTTTTTATTCAGACCCTACGTACGGGAAACAACAACTCAAGTTTCCATCTTTCCCCCCCCAGAGTTCCGATGGTGACGCCCGATCCTTGCCCAAATTTTCTTTAGGACCTTGGTGTTGATGGTACATGCTCTTTTGGCGCCCGTTTTCTTTCTCTTTCACCCCCACCCACCTCCACTTCTTTGTTACTGGGCAGATTCCCATCCCAATAGGAAAGTGGACCCAATCGCTTTTTTTTGGCAACGAGATTTTCCTGCCCATACCCTCTGAGACGTCTTTCAGCTTCTCCTCCCCGCCCCTTTTGTCTGACCTTGAAAAGACCTTTTGCCGTCATTTGTGCGATTTGGACCCGACTTTCACTGCATACGCGGAATCTTTTTTGTTGGCTTCCCCTTTTTCTCCTTTAAAGCCCTTTCCCTCCCCCAAACTAAGTAACCAGATTCGCTTTACCGTTTTCCACGCACCACTCCCTTTTTTTTCCAACCTCTGCATTGATTGTTCCGATTCCCTCCATTGGGCGGATTGCCTTTCATCCCCCCACTTTGCAACCAACTGAAGAGTCCTTTCTCCAGTGTCTAGCCGAAGCCGCGAATCCGAGACGGAAAGTCCTTCATTTGTTTCTACCCCCCGCTCGGTGGCGTTGCCAATTCACCCACATATTTTCGACTTTGTTTCTTTCCCTTTATACCGCCCTTTTTAGTTTTGGTTTACTTTACTCTTTTCTTTCCCCTAAGCTTTGTTGATGGAGGGCGACGGGTTTCCGGTCCGCTTTGTCTGAGCAGAACCCTTCGCGTTCTTTCCCTGGCATTGGTCTTGCGCCCCTTGCTGTCGTTCCCCCTATTCTTTGAGTTCGCGTTTTGACCTCCCCCCTTTCAGATCGCGCACATTTTGTTGAATCTCCCTGAAGATTATCCCCCTCGATTCTGTTTTTCTTTCGTGGGAATGCCCCGTTTTCCCCTCCTTCTCGCGCGCGTGTCTCCCTTCCCCGTCCAAATCGGTCCCAAATGATTTTTTTCGTTTTTTCCTTTTGGGTTTTGACCAAGACGTACAACCAAAATTTCGAGACAGGTAAGTCTTTGAGTTATGGTGGGCACTACAATTTCCCCTTTTCCGATGTGGCAGCTTTCTTCCGTCGCTTTTCGCGGTACAGCTGTCTCCTTTCTCTCTTGGCCTGCTTTTGTATTTCTTTTTGTTTGTTCCTGCTCTCTTCCTCCTACTGTCGCCTTCCCTTTTTTTTTTTGTTAAACAGATCGCGGATACTTTTCTCTATTTTCTCTCTTGGCCTCCCCGTTTTGTTTTTCTCTCCCGTTCTTCACTCTTTCCTCTCCCCATCCCTGTTGTCACTCACTAAACTTTTTGACAGGCGGCGTACCCCAGGTCCTCCCAGCCTTCTCGTTCCCCCATGTTCCATTTTTTCCCTTTTCGCAGGTCCTTTTCCCATTGGTCCCCAAAACTTTTGAGCGTCTTGTCTTTCCCAACCGCTTTAAACTCGAACTCGCGGCGCCGCCCAGCCACTTTTGACCCTGTTTAAAGTTGGGGCGGTTGCTTCGGTCCCCCTCCCCATTTGCTTCCCTTTTGGACTGGCCTGAGTGTCCCTCCCCCCAAAACTCGCCACTCATCCGTCGTTTGATCCCGATTTTTCGGTCAATACCTTCCTTCCCTCGTGCTTTCCCTTCATCCCCCCATACTTTCCCCCCCTTAGAGCAATCCTGATTTTTAGCTGATCCCCCTTTTCTTTTTTTCTGGTTTCCTCACTTAAAGATTGATCGACTGATTTCTTCGGCGGTTCGGTATACCCGATCATCTGGTTCCCGCAGCCTTTTTTTTCTTGCTTCCCACCCCCCCCCTTCCCTACGGACCTCCTTTGACTATCCCCTCCTTTTACCGCAATCTTCAATTAGGAACACCCCAGCCCCCACTGCTTTCATGTTTAACCAGAACGTTCTGATCAATTTGCCATCAGGCCGTTCTCCCCTCATTGTCCCCCGCCAATCTCGTTCGGGACACCGGTTTTACTGAGTGGAAGGCCGTTTCGAGTTCATTTTATTCCCTAGAGCTTCCCTATTATTCTTTCCTTTCCAAGGCCTTTCGTTTGTTATAGGTTTCCTCCACCTCCTTCCACGCCTTCTGAATCTTTTCTCCCTTTGACAGTTCTTTACAGTTTTTTTTACCTCTCTCGGAAAGTTTTTTATGGTACTTCACCGATTTGTCCATTCGTTTTTTTTTTTCCTAGCCATCTTGATCCCTGCTTGACCCTGACGCCAATTTTCAACCCCCAGGCGAAAATGAGTTTTTCTTTTCCCTTGTGAATTTTCACCTACAAGAGGAAATGAAGTTTAACCTCCGCAACTTTTTTCATGGATGCCGCTATCCCTAGAACAGTTCTGACATTGAAATCTTCCCCTTACCCCGATTTAACTTTTTCCCTTCGGACATTCCCCGCAAAGGTCCGCTCCCGCCATTCCTCTCTTTGTTGTTTTTGCCCACCTCCCCCTCCAAATAAAACGTTTCGCCTTCCACATCGGTCGTCCAACCATCCCCCCTTGCTCTCCCCTCCAGGTGCGCCTCCCTTCGGCCCCCCAGCCCCCCCTTTTTTGTTTCCTCCCACTGGTCCTTTTCCGCCTTTCCCGTTCTTTAGCACCCGAGTAAATATGGTCTGGCCCTTCTAGTTTTTTTCCAACCGTCGGGTGTGCCCCCCCTCCCCGTCCGAACACCCCTTTCGACGCCTGCTTGTTTTCTTTTGCCTTCCTTCCGTTGCTCACTTTTTCTAGAAGCTTTGGTAATCCCCTTCTTTAATCGTCGTTAACGGTCCCTTCCGTTTGGTTGTTCCGACCCAACCCCTCCCCGTTCCTAATGCCTCTTTTTTTTTCCCCCCCATTGATCAGCAAATTACCCCTCGTTTGATTTGCAGTCCCGCCTGCAACTTCCAGCAATTCTTTCCGCGTGGTTTTCTCGTAACCCCTCTCTCCAGCGTTCTTGTGCGGTAAGAACTGTCCCTTTCCCCGTCTGACAGCGTAGTGATTTTTGTTTTAACCTTCGGAGTTGCCTATG
>Ga0179593_1354783_pt1 | contig 18023 bp, 21 predicted proteins | sample CZODoug2_1_08_16_FD_185931 | JGI IMG/M metagenome (GOLD analysis project Ga0179593, IMG submission 185931) | Vadose zone soil fungal communities from Angelo Coast Range Reserve, California, USA - CZODoug2_1_08_16fungal (PacBio error correction) | ecosystem: Environmental > Terrestrial > Soil >... | reverse complement strand
TCTTCTTCCTCCGTCCTTTTTCTTTCTCAGGAATTTAAAGCGGTCGGCGTCACCGCCCTAAGTCACGCACTGAGGATGAAAATTCTTTGCGTACAATATGTTGGCATTTTCGTCGGCCGCTGCCTTTCATGTGCTTTTTTCCGCGGGGTGTTACAGTCAAGCTTCCTTTTTCTCCGAGAGTCAAGAAACGACACCCTTTCACCCCTGCTTCCCTTTTCTTTAGGTACTAACCCAGTCCTGCGGCGAAGTTTCTTAGAACTTCGAGAATCTTGGAGGCCATGTTGTGTCCAACAATTGGCTCTGTACCCTTCTAATTCTCGAGGTCGCCATGTCCCTTCATAGGACCCAGACCTAACGCTGACTCCCCCAAACCCCCCCCCCTCTTTTCGCGTCACCGTGTTCGTAGGCATGGACAGATAAACAAAGTGATTTCCCTTCCCACCAATACCTTTTTTGCTTCAATTCTACAACGTCTTCTATCCTTCCCTTCGCACCGGGAACATGATCCCGGTTTTCCTCCCCGAGGCCCCCTCCGCTTTTAATAAAACTTTTCCTTCACGGCAAACGGTGGCAGGCATTTCCGCCCCACCCCCTTCACCCCTCCCCTTCCCCACCCTTTCCCCCCCCCCCCACCTTACACCCCTACCCCCCCCCCCCCACACCTCCCCTTCCCCCATACCCCCTCCCCCCCTCATCCCCCACCCCCCCCTCCTCCCCCCACCTCCCCCTTCCCCAACCCCTCCTTCACCCTGCCACCTATCCCTCTCCCCCCCCCCCCCCCCCTCTCCGCCCCCCCCCCTTTCCCTTCCCCCCTACCCTCTCCCCCCCCACCCCTACCTAACCCCACTCCCTTCTCCTTCCCCACCATATTCCCCTATCCCCCCCCCCCCTCCTCCCGTCCCCACCCCCCTCCCCCATTCCCACTCTCCCCAACCCCCCCCTCCCCCCCTTCCTTCCTAACCCCCCTCCCTACCCACCCTCTTCCATCCCTCCCACCCCACCCCACTGTTTCCCTCCTCTCCATTACCTTACCTCCCCTATTCTTCTCCCACGCCCCTGGCCCACCCCCCCCCACCCGTACCCCACCCACCCCCCCCCCCCCCTCTCCCCCCCCAACCCCCTACCTCCCCCCCTTTCCTCTCCTCATTCGCCCACCTCCCGCCCCCTCTCCTCCCCCCCCTCACCCACCTTCTCTCCCCCCCCCTCCCCCTCCCACCCCCCCTCCACCACCCACCATCCCCCGCCCCCCCCCCCCCCCCCATCACTTCCCCCCCCCCCTATCCTTTACACTTTCCCTCTCTCTTCCTTCCCCCCCCACACTGCCGCCCTACCCCCCCCCCCCCACCCCCCACCACCTTATCCCCCCCGTCCCCCCCACCCCTCCCTCACGTACTCCCCCTCGTACCTCCCCACTTCTCCCTCACCCTCCTCCCCTGTTCTCCCCCCCCTCACCCACCCCCCCCCCCCCTTCCACACCCCTCCCCTCCCCTCCCTCTCCTCTCCTCCCCCCCCCCCGCGCCCCTCCCCGGTATTCTCCACCCCTCCCCCCTCCATGTCCGACCCTCCTCCCCCCGCTCCCGCCCCCTCCCCCCCCCCCCCTTTCCCCCCCACATCCCCCCCCCCCCTCCAACCCCCCACCACGCCCCTCCTCACACCCCCCCTCCCCCCTCCCCCCCCCTCCTATACATCCCCCCCCTCCGCCCCACCCCCCTTCGCACCCCCACTCCCCCTCCCAAACCCTCCCTACCCCCGCACTTCCCCTCCCCACCCCCCCCCCCACACCCCCCCCCTCCCCCCCCCCCCCTCCCCCCCTCCCATCCCCGCCCTCCACTCCTCCCCTCCTCCTCCATCACCCTTGAGCCGCCCCCACCCCCTCCCCTTACCCACCCCCCCCACCTCCCATCGCCATTCCATCCACCTATCCCTCTCTCCCCCCCACCGCTCCCCCCGAACCCCCCCCCTCTCCCCCTCCCCCACCCCTCCCCCCCACACCCCCACTTCCCCTCCCCCCCCACCCCATCCCCCTTCCCCCCCACCCCAGCCACCATCCGCCCCCCCCCTCTCTCCCCCCCCTCCCATCCCCCCCCCCCCCCCCGCCCACTCCCCCCCCCCCGCATCCCATCCCCCCCTCATATTTCCCTCTTCCCCATCCCCCCCCCCTAACCCCCCACACCTTCCCCCCTCCTTCCCCCACCCTCCCCCTGCCCACCCCTAACCCTCCTTCCCCTCCCTCTCCCCCCACTTGCCCCCTCACCCTACCCCCTCCCCCCCTCCCACCCCCCCCCCCCCCCTCTCCCCACCCCCCCCCCACTCCCCTATGCTACTCCACCTCTCCTCTTACCCCCTCTCCTTTCCATCCCCCACCCCCCCCCCCCCCCTACTCTTCTCCCCCCCCCCCCCTCATCCACCCCTCTTCCTACGCTCCCCACCCCCACTTCCCCCCCACCCTCTCTCCTCCCCTCACCCCCCCCCCTTATCCCCTTCCTACCCTAATTCCCTGCTCCGCCGATCTCACCCCTTCACACGACTCGCCCCCCCCTCCCCCCACCCCCCCTCCGTCCTCACCACCTCTACCCCCCTTCCTCTTCACCCCTCCGTACCCCCCCATTCCTCTCCTATTCCCATCCCCCTCACCCCTCTCCTAGTTCCCCCCCACCCTCTCCCCCGCCCCCACCTCCTTCCTTATCCCCCATTTTTTTACCTTCCCTCTTTTCCCAACCTCCCTCCCCATTCTCTTCATTGCTTCCCTACTCCTTCCCTCATCCCCCCCCCTCCCCCTCCCCCACCTCCCACCCCCACCCACACCCCCTCTTTCATCCCCCCCCTCTCCCCCCTCTCCTCCTCCCCCACACTCTCTTACCCACCTTCCCCACCCCCCTCCACCCCCGCCCACCCCCCCCTCCTCTTTCCTGCTCTTCCCTCCCCCCTCCCCTCCCCATTCGCCCTCCTTTCCCCCCCTTTCACCCCACTTCATTCTCGCTCCCCACACCCCTTTACCACCGCTCTTTACTTGCCCTTCCCTCCCCCCCAACCCTCCTACCTTTACACTTTTTCCTTTCAACTCCCCCCTCCCCCTCATCCGCTTCCCCCCCTCCTTCACCACCCCGTATTACAATCCCACCCCTAACTCCCCCCCCCCCTCTCCACCTCCCCCCCCCATTTCTGAACCCCCTCCCCTCGCATGGAGGGATTACCCCCGGTGTCTCTTCTTTTTTTCAAGGAATGATGAGCCCCATAGTGACTAGCAGCCCAGTTTCCCTTTAGCCTCTCAAAGCAGCATTGTTCGTTTCCATGTCAAAGGAAATGATTCAAGTATGAAGTTTGGGCCTTTTTTGTGTATTCTTACAGTGGTGTGGGTTTCTGACGCCATTCTCTCTTGGCCGACCACTTATCCTCTTTTCCCCTCATCTGCCCCTTTTTTAGCGTCAGTCTATGCCCTTCCCGCTGCTCCTTACGGAAAAGTCGACCCAGACTTTTGCTTATCAAAACTTTATCGTCTCTTTTCTTTTACTCGGACCTCTCTTTTTTTGATCCTTGTTATCCCCGGAGCCCTTGTGCCCCACCCTGCATTCCCTTAAAGCGGTTCCGCTGAGTTATGTTCCCTCGGTCCTTCTCCGCCAAGGATCGAGTAAGCCGGCTGACGTAGTCCCCTTTTGGTCGTTCGCGCCGCCATTAGCCGCTGTTCGCCTCCTTGGACTAGGGGATTGGATCGACGACCCTGTTCTCCCTGATCCCAGAGGTAATAACCAATTGTGGCTAATTTCTCGAACCCGATTCTTCGTTGTTGGTCCCTTTATCTCTATCTTGCCTTTCTTTACGAACCTATCTTGTCCCTTTCTCTTTGGTAAGGATATTCTGCAGGTGGGGTGAACCGATCAGCAGGACAGGCTTCACCCAGTCAACTGGCTAACCTGTGCTTTTTAATTTCCCAAAGTCCTGCTTTTGTCGTGCTTGGGAATCATGTCCCACATTCTAGCTGTCACATACTGTGGCTGCAATTTTCAACGTGCCTATTCCCTTCCCGGCCCCTTTAACCATTTGAACTCACTATTTGTTAGGGGCTCAAAGCACCCCAGGCGGCGCTTGTGTATCCAACCGTCTGTCCCCCTCCCCCTTGGATACCACACCGCGCTCGTTCGACCAATTTTCTGCGGGTGTATACCGCTTTCCTCCACCGCCGGTCTATGAGCTCCCTTAATGTCCCGGATCCGCATGATCCTATACTAGAAAGAGATCCTCTCCCCCTTCCCTCCCGTAGATAGTAGGTGACCATGTCTCGGAACCAGCGTTCTTCCTTCGCGTTGGCGGTAACCACTATTTACCACCCCGCCTTTCCGTGCAAAGAAAACTTAGTTGGAGTTCCGAGACTATTCCGTTGTCTCCCGTTCCCCCGATTTTAATGCATTCTTTTAATGACCACTGTGCTGTGTCGCGTTTAGCTTTCACCGCTTCTCCCTCTCCTTTTCGCTAACCCCTTGTTTTTTTCGGAACCGATCCCCTGGAGACGAGCCTCTCCCTCACTGCGCCATTTCACGTCTTTCTGGTTGCCAGGAGATACCCCCCCGCCTTGAAGTCCCCCCCCCCGACGCCTTCGAGGATTTCTCTCCTTGAGCTCGTCTCCTCCCTCCTGCCTGGTCGAGTCCGCTCGATAAGCCAACTTTTCCGCATATCGCCCTCTCAGGAAAGTTTTTCTCAGCTCTTTGTTTTCAGCTTTCTCAAAGAATCAATCCGTCAGTGAACCCGGCTTAAAAGGCGCTGTTTCCCTGGACCGTTTGCAGTCTCGACTGGACATTCCAGTCTATGCCTCATCTTTCCTTCCCGAAAGCCTCCGGGCCCGGTTTCCTAGTGGATGATTCGCCTGCTCTCCCATGTGTTTCCACCCCGCTGCTGCACCGTTGTATGGCGCCTTTCATATCGGTACCATCCCTAGATCTCCGGGAGGTCCCCTTTTCCGTCCGCCTTCAAGAGACTGGTGGTTTCGCGTGATTTCCGGCTAGCTTTGCCGATGGGAAGGGTTGAACTCTGGCCCGCCACCCTGGAGATACTCCCCGAGACTCCCCCCCTCTGCGACGCTTGTACAAAGGCCACGTGTAGGCTATTTCCCCCCGACTCCGATTTGTTTCGACTCCTCAGCCCGAGAGTCTTCCCAACCCTTTCCCTCTGGAACATCAACCTTGATCTTGGCGTGGTAGGCGTAGAGCTTTTCCTACCATTCGCGACCTGGTGTTGCCGTGATTTCCTCCCCCCCCTCGGAAGTCCAAGAGACAGATTGGCTTTTATCCGGCCCTGTAAGTTGTCTCGGCGGACGGTCAATATATTTGGTGCATTAAGAGTTACTCTCTGCGTGCTTTTCCTTTCGCCGTCTTTTATCTTATGAATCTTTTAGACTCCTTCCGAGAATGTGATCCGTTTTTTTGGCGTTCCTACCTCAACTGCACTTTACTATTACCGACCACAGATGAACCTAGCGCTCCCGCAAGGAGGATACAATTTCACCCAGGGATTGCTCCCCTTGACCGTCCTGCGAGCAATTTCTCCTCTTTCCCATAATACCTGGTTTTTGTATTAGACGCTGCCATTAAATTTCGGGCTAGGACCCTTTCTGCTTTTTTTGATCCTTTTCCTACCTTTATCCGGAGACGTGAGGTTCATTATGTTCTTCCCACGGTCTTATTTAGATCGTTGGATTACATCCACCACTACGCTGAGCCTTCCATGAGAATGCCGTAAGGTTACAGGCGGTCATGCACTCCCCCCAAAGCCCGCGCTTTTCAATCGGGTAGGTCAACGTGACACAGAAGCCGTGAACGTTAGGCCGTCTGCATTCACGGATCCAGGGCAGGTTTCTCCCCCCCCAAGGTCCCTTCCAGCCCCGTGTGGGTTGTCCTTCTGTTTTAATTAAATCTCCCCAAACCCCCTTTTTTCAAGTTTTGTCCCTCCGTCCCGCAAGATCCCCTATTGGCCTTTAAGGTCTCGTCCTTGATTTTTTTTTCGGAGAACCGATTCGGTCCGTCCTGAATCAACAATGACTTTCTTCTTTCAGAGCAGACATTTTGTCTCTCTTTTTCCTGGTCAAGTAGTGAAGCTTCTGCATATGGATGATTCCTGGTAATTCACAAAAGTTTCTACTTGCTTGAACCCTTCCGCCGTCTGGCAACCGTTTTCCATCTTTCATCGACTCGCAATTCTCTTGTCCGTTTCCTCTACTGAATCAACGGTCCCTTTCGTGTTCTTGGCCGAAGGTTACCAATGTCCCCTCACCAGTCCCACAGCGTTTTGAAGCCCGGCGCTTCTGCTTCCCCGTATCCACTGGCAATTTCGTCTCTTTGGGCCGGTCCCTCCCTGCTGCATCGACTGCTATCTTAAATTCGGGACCCCGTCGCGTGGCCACCCTCGTTACGTCGGTTTCCCTTGCTGTTTAGATTTTTTGCTCTTTTTCCCTGTTTAGAGCAAACATTCATGGCCTTCTCCCTTCGATAGCGGACCTCGAGAGAGGCCCCAGTCCTCCTCATCGGTCTTTGGAGTCCGGCCGTGAGCAATAGCCTTGCGCAGATTGTTGACTTCACTTGGGTTTCTAATAATTGAAAATTCTCCCAACTCCGCTCGTCGTTCCTTCGCTACTCTAACGTCCAACCTGTAGGAGAGATTCTCTCTATTTTGGACGTTCCTTCCTCTCTCCCGCCCACCCCTGAAGTGTTCCTAAGTTTCCCCATAACGCTCTTCCCGTGATACCTGTTTCCGGTCTTCGGAAACCTCCAAAGAGACAATTGTCGAGTCCCCCTTGAATATCCTCGGAAAACTCCCCCTAGGTTTTCCCCATTAGGCAGGTAGTTTCTTCCCCCTCTCCTCTTTCTTTCGGTCATCTCTCCTTTATTGGTAAGGTTTGGAACAAAGGGTCAATTCTTCGGTTAGAGTCTTATTCTCTTTGTCCCGGTCTTCCTTCTTTCCGCGCCTTTTATCTTTCGGTCGTTGTAACCCCCCCGTGGTGTTCGCTGAGAAGCAGTTTATCCTTCACCCAGGTTTTTGCAGGGACTTCTTTAACCCAGAGCTGCATTTTGCTTCAGTAACCCTAGGAACATGTTCCCTTTCCGGTAGCCCCCGTGCTTCCCACGTGCCTCAAAAGGCGTGCCTCTTAGAAAGGTTGACAATTTCCCAAATCCGTGCCCCTCTAAAGCCTTTTGGCGCACCCCACACCTTTGAGCCGGGTTGCCTCCCTTTTGTTCCGATCTTGTCACTTTGACTCTAAGCCCCGGCCAAGTCTTTTTTTTTTTCGGGCACTCCTGTAGACGAAGACATCCCCCCTTGCCGCCGAATCCCGTTTTTTTCTACGCAGTTTCTCCTGCCTCCCTTCCCCTGACCTGACCTCTTTCCAGTAGTAAATTTCTTAGAACCGTGCTCCTCCCTTCTCGCCCCTAAACCACTTTCGACGGGTCGCCAATAGCCGTCCTTCCCCCATTTCGATCCTTTTTCTTCCCAGAACCTCCCCGAAACTCTTCTCCCCTGTCTCGTTCAGCTTGTGAAAAGCTACCTAACGCGGGCTCCCGATATTCGTCCCTGAGTTATTGTTGCCCCTTCGCAATTTGTCGATGCGTCCTTTCGGCCTCAGCCCCTGTTCTCCATCCTTCCAGATTACCTTGCATCGGACCCTTGCTCCCGCGCGTGAATGTTCTATTTCCTCTGGTCCAACCATATCGACGTGCGTCCGTTCGAAAACACTGCTCTTCCCCCCCTCCCTTACCCCCACGACGTGAGTGTGATTTCCCCTTCCTTTTTCCCGTCTCACCTTTCGTTGCTCCTTTGCAGAACCGTGTCGCTTGTTATGATCTCAATCACATTCTTACGCTGTTAGAAAGTTTTGCCCCGCGGGGAACAGCCCTTGCTAGGGATGGTTCCTTTCCACTGTCTTTGCAAAAGTTGTTTTGGCCAGTTTTCCGTTTCTACACCACTTGAGGGGAGCTTGTTTGGGAATCCGGTTTCCTTTCAAGTCGGGATGGAGCCAGGATACTTTTTTTTTTTCTCTTTCTCCCCCTTTCGGCTCCAAGGGCCCTCTCGGCCCGGCCCTTGAGTCCGGGAGAAAGCGTTTTTCTTGCGATCATGCTCTCGTCTTGTCCGATTTTTTTTGCTTGTCCTTTTTTTTCCTGGTCCCTCTCCCCGTGTGTCACCCACAGGGGCCTTCGCTGGTTCCAGTTCCCCCCCGAAAGGAATCCGGGTTCAGTTTCTTTAAATCTTGTTTTCCCTTTGATTCTTTTTTTCGGGTTAATTCTTCTCTCTTAATGGTCACTTCCTCTTTGACCCTTTTGCTGAGACCTGGACGAATCCCCCATCCATTTTGGTACATCTCACGGCTCCAGGGGCGATGATGTGGCTTCCTCTACTTCCTTTCTTAGTAATATACCAGTTCTTAAACTGCTCCTCCTCTCTAGATTCTCTTTTCCTCCCCTCTTTTGTTGGGATGCTCTTGACTTTGACCACTTTTCTATGATCGGAATTAGAGTCAGTACCCTCAGTACGATCACTCTTCCCCATTCTTATTCCTCCCGTTCCAATGATGTTTGTTCGCTGTTCCAATTTTCTCTTTCTGAGGCTTTTTTCCCTCTTCCTTTTTTTCATCCGAGGGTACCAACCTACATACCATGTCAACGCTTCCCTCGTCCATATTTGAAACCCCTGCGGTGCTTTAATTCCTGTTAGCCTTTTGTCCTGTGACATTTTCAACACTGGCTCGTAACCGCCCGGGTTCTCCCCCCTTCCGGCCCGCTTTTCAAAGGCGGGTTTACGCTTTTTTCTCGCTAAACAACAAGCGTCGCCCGCTCAACCGTTCCTAGGCCTTTATTCACCCCCGATTTCCACCTTTTTGGTCTCTAGACAACGGTCTTTCCTTCTGCCCATTCCCTCTTGAAAGGGCCCTTATTCGGCCTTTACTACCCCTGCTTCCCAGCGAGTATCCTTTTCAACCTGTGTTCTCCTTCCCCTTTTCAGTCATTGTTCGAAGAGTGAACCCCCTCCTCCAGTAGTTGGCCCCGCCCCCCTTTTCTGTCTCACCGTTTTTTACAGTTTCTCGATCATTCCCCCGCGTGACTTCCCGTCATGTCTCCTTGGTCCTCAAGCTTGGACTGGCCCAACCATGAATGAATTCAATCACCGTCACTAAGTTTGGGGTTTTTTTCACAAGTTGCTTGTACGGCGTTTCCCCCTTCGCTATTGTCCTCCACTGAGTTAACTATTCATCAAACTTCAGCGGCCTTTTGCAAGAGGAGTCTCTGCCTTCGCTTTAGAATTTTAAGAAACTGGCAGAAGCATTGCTAATCCATTCTGAAAGGATAGTGAATAGTATTCGCGTTAAACCCCCTCATCCTTTTCCTATTTATCCCTTGTACCCTTTTTTTAAAGTTTTAGCCTTTTCCCCCTGTCACCCCCCCCTTCCCACGCTCTGGGCCGATTTCTTTTCTGTCTGCTTTCCAAGACAAGATCTTCCCCCTATGGTCTTAATCTCTTGGCGATTTTGATCCTTTTCCTCCCATTGGTCGTCTGCTTCGGCTGAGAAGCTGGTTCTAATTCTTTCCGACCGTCTGACAGATGGGATAGTACTTTTCGTCAGGTCTCACACCGACCTTTACCCAAAAAGGGGGTCCGATTCTTCCCCTGTTCGGTTCCTTTTTTTTATATCTACTTTAAGAAATACGTCTGCCCGAGTAGGTGCTGTACTTTATCTTCCCACAGGGTTTGCCCCGGAAAAATTTGAACCCCATTCACACCTGACGTCCCAGTTTTGTCCATGTTCCAAGTATGAGGGTCTTTTTCTTGGGTTACTGAACTACCTTTTTTCTACTCGGCTGATACTCCCTGTTTGCCCTGTCCGTTTCAACGTGCCGATTACCCGGCACGTTTTGCCCACCCCCAGTTTTTTCTCCAGAAAAACTCGTTTGCGGCTTGGTTCCCCTTTCGCGTTGATCCCCCTCTTCCTCCTTTTCGTCCCCCCGAGAAGGTTTTTTTCCCGCGTCCTGCCCAGACGTTGATTCAACACTTTTTCCCCTCCTTTCTTCCCCTGACTGAAGTTCTTTTACCGAGACTGTTGTTCACTTCGGCAAGCGAGAAGAGTTCAATTCCGTTCCCACAGACGAATAAGTCCCCCTCTATCCTTTCACTGGGCCGAAAGAATGCGTGTTGCTCCCAGACTCTTCTTCCTTCTGTTTACGCAACTGTTTTTTTCTCCCTTTTTGTATCCCTTCTCCTCTCCCCTTTGTCTCGGGACTTTTGGACGTGTATTACACCTTTCCCCTTTTTACGACCTCGATAGAAGCTTCTCTTGATACGACGCGCTGCTTTGGTTAAGTTCTCCCCGTCCCCGTGAATCCAAAGTCTTCGAGCCTATACTTTTCTGTTTTGACTCGCCCTTCCCGACCGTAGTCGCGAGTTCTCGACCTCCGCGTTTAACTTGTCTCGCCGCAGTTTTTTCCGAGCGAGCCTGGTGCAGCGTAAGCATCCTACGTTCCCAGACTAGCCCCATGGCGTTTTTTTTTTTTTTTTTTCTTTTTTTTTCTTTTTTTTTTTCCCTGTTTTTACTGACCACTTAACATAAGACGGGTTCCAGGCCCGCAACGAGACCGCACTGTTGGCCTGTGTATCTCCATGATATCCCTGTTTTCCCCCCCGCTGTTGACTTTCTTCTGTTTTTTTATTTTACACTTAGGCCCATGTTTCTCTTTCCGTGTGGCTCTGCTACGTCAATTCGGCTATTGTATTAAGTTTGTTTTTTCAGGGTTTACCCCCTCATGTTTCCCTGAAAAGTTGTTCGTTTCGTCCCCGTTCTGCTAGTCCTTTCCAATTCCACGATGGAGGCGCTTTTCTCTCCTCCAATGGACCCGCCGTTTTAAGTGTGGGAGATGCCTCCGGCAATTCCCCCCTATTAGGACTAGCACACACCACCCAACTTCCAGTCTTTACCCCCCCACACCCCCCCCCCCACCTACACCAACCACCATCCCCCCTCCTTCCCCCCTATCCCCTACCCCTCTCCCCCCCCCCCCTCCCCCCCTCCTCCCCCCCCCTTCCCCCCCCCTGGTCCTCCACTATCATCCTCCCCCCCCCATACCCCCACTCCCCTCCCCTCCACCCCCGTCCCTAACCTCATCACAACCTCCCACCCACCCCCCTTCCCCCTTCCTTCTGCCCCCCCTTTTCCACCCTCCCCTCTTCTTCACCATCACACTCCTCCCCCCCCCTCTCCTCCCCCATCCCTCCCCCCTCCCCCTCTCCCCCCTCCCCCTCGCCCCCTCCCCCCTCGCACTCCCCCCCCCTTCACCCCCTCGTCCCTTCCCATCTCTCCTCCTTTTTTTTTTTTAAATTAATTCGTTCGTATTGAGGTCCCTTGTCTTCTCGGGGACTCCCCTGTACTCCCCGTGGGTGTGCCCCCTTGCCTTTCCCCCCCACCTCTTGCAGGACCACCCCGCTTTTCCGGTTTTTTTTAGGCCTGCGTTTCTATTCCTACCGGTTGTGATTGTCCGGTCTCCCAACGCCTATTCCTGTTTGCTGCTGGGGCGTTCTTTATCTTCCCCGATTCCCGCGTTGCCTATAACTGCGCCGCCCTCGGTTTTTTTCGTTTGCTAAAAGATTCAAAGAAATCGTTTTCTCCCTCCGCTTCCCTCAGAGGCGAAGGACTTTTCCCACTTTTAACGCCGGTGATTCTGACCTCGTTTTCCCCTCGACCCCGCTGCTCCCTCCTCGTTGATGTTTGATCTCTTCTTCCCCTGCACCCCCGCAGGGAATTCTCCCGTTTTTTGATTGTCCCTCCCCTTTTCGCGCTGATTTTAAGGTTTTCCAGCGGCGTATTCTTTTGATTGCACACCCCCGCTCTTTTTAGTTTTCATGATCCGCCTGAATCCCCGTCGGCCCAGTCCGGATTACCCAGCCCCGCCGCTTCATGTAACTCGTTCGAGGCACCCACGTGAAAATTGGCCTCTTTCTTGCCGGCCGCTCAGGCCCCCTTCCCTCATGGTATACGTCCGCGCCCCACGTCTTGTGTTTGTTTTCCTTGGTTTTAATTTTGGTTTTCAACATTGCCCCACGGGCTGTCCCCTTTCTTTCCGACTTGCGCCCCCTCCCCCCTTCGCTTCCTTCGGCCCTTTTTTTTTTTTCTATTCCCTCCCTTTGGCCTCGGGAGAGACCCACTTTTCCCGGTGGGCAGAGCCGCCCCTTTTCGCCCCCCTTGTGGAATTGCCAGAGCCTCCCTCTAACATGAGTAGAGGTCGTCCCACTTTCGGCCCTGCGGTGTTTTCCCCTTCGCCCCTTCCCAGCTTTCCTCCTTCAATTTTCCCTTCTCTTGTCCTTTTTATTTGCCTCCCCCCCTCGTCGTGCCTTCCGTCCTATTACCAGCCAGCCGCCTTCTCGTTGAAAGCCTCTTTTCTTCTCCCCGATTCCCGACACGATTTCCCCGGCTTACTAGTTTCTGCATGGCCCTTATTCCCTTCTTTCAGTGTTTTTTCCTTTCACATTAGGCCCACAAGTTTTCCCTCTTTCTAGTTGTTTTGCTATCGTTCTTAGAGCCCACTTTTCTATTTCGTCCCCTTTTTCAGAGGATGTCTCCTCTTCTCGCGCTCTTTTTTCGCGCTTCTTGTACCTTTCCTTCGCCAGCTGGGTTATTCACTTTCGGGGCTCTCACTGTCTTCCAGAAGCCTTTCTTCCTCGCTTAAATGTACGAGGGCTTTCAGGTCTTGTTACTGACTATCAAGACAGGTTGGGGCTTTCGGCGCGGTGAAACTTTCCGCTCACGAGGGCCTGCAACCAGGGCGTCCCCCTCTGCCAAAGGATCAATGGGTTGTTTTTCTTTTCGGTTCTAAGGCCCGATTTCCCCTTTCCCCCCCTTCAGTCTAGGCTGGTCTCTCTTTTTTTTCGCGCCTCTCTTTACTGGCTTTTCTCCTGTTTTCCTTTTTTGTCCCCCTTCAGGGAAGAAAGGGGACCCATGCTTTCTTTTGTCGTATTCTTGAGGTATTCCGTCGAGGTTGTCATTTTTTTTCCCTCAGTCCGAGGTTTATAACGCGTGCTGCCCTTTTCCCCCCCCCGCCCTCTTTTTTCTCAACGAGCCCGTTTTTTCTCCCTTCTTTCGGACGGTTTGTTTATAACCCCGCCCTCTCGCCTTTTTTTTTATCGCCACTCCGAATGTGGCTTTTTCCTTTTTCCCTTTCGGATAATAGGAAACGTTGAAGTCCCTCCTTTTTTCAGCCTCCCTGTGGCTCAGTTTCCATCCCTCCAAGACTTTTGGTGACCCACAATGCAGTTCCTGTTGGTTCTTTAGTCCCCTGTTTCCCCCCCTTCTTTCGCCTATCCGGCCCCACCTACCTGGCCTCGTTTCTTGCCCACTATAGTTTTCTGCACAACCAGAAAATCCTGCTGGAAGTAGCCAAAGTGGTTAACCTTCTTACACGGTTATCCATTTTACAGCCTTCTATCTTCCCTCTAAATTGTACACTTGTGAAAGCCGTCAGCGTCTAGAAGAACTCCCCTTTTTAGAAGTCTCTTTCCCTCCAGCGACTCTTTCTCCGTGTTTTTTTTATCCCCTTTACCTCCCTCAATTTTGCAGGTTTCATCCCCTACCCCAGGTCTCAGGGGATTAAATAATTCCCCCCCCACGGCCGGCCATTCGCCCGAGGGAACCCTCCTTCCCGGCGTACCCACCCCCAAAGGTTCCTTTCTCCATTCATTTAACGTTCAGATCTCTCTCACTTCTGCCTCCTACTGATGACTTGACTTTGTTTCCTCGTGACTTTTTGGTCCCCCTCTCCCCACCACTGCTAAGACCCCCTTTTTCCACCCAACCCACTCCTGACTTTTTTTCCTTTCTTTTGCGTCCCTGCTGTTTTTGTCCCTTTCACCAAAATCCCTGCTGCATTTTTCAAGTTGTTTTGTTACTCTTCCTTGAGATCCTTTTTGATTCCCCGCAAAATGTCTCCGCGGGATGTTTTCCCTCAATTTCTTGTGCCATTTTCCCCTGTGATCCCTTTTTGTACTCCCCCTTTTCTATTTGGGATCCTGGTTCACGGGTGGCCCTTTGCTTCTTTATTAGATTGCTTTTGTCCGCTGAAGAAAACTTCTTGGTCTTCCTGGTGATCTTCCATTCGTTAGCAAGGGTAACCGGCGGTTTGCCTGTTTCTCGGAAGCTCACAGGGTCTCTAGGTACACCACACCCCTTACTCTTTTTTATATGTTTTTTGTTTTTTTTTCTCTTTTGTGTACACACTCCCGCCTCCCTCCCCAGTCCTCGCCTACTGGCCCTCCCTTCCCCCACCACCTCCCCAACCCCCCCCCCCACCCCCCCAACACAATACCACCAAGCCCTCCTTTACTTACACCCCCCTCTCTGAATGTTTCTGAATTGGCATGCCGTAATCCGAATGACACTCAATGTCTGCCCTGATCGGTCCGGGGTCCATCCTCCTCACTCGTTTCCGGTCCCTTCCCGGTGCGGGTAATCCTGAGGGTCGCCGGCCCATCTGCGAAACCCTGAATCTAACCCTGAACTCAGGACGACGCAGAAGAAGGAAACAAGACCTGGAAGGCCCCGATTTCCGGAAGATGCTGGACCGTTATTTCCTAGGGATGGGCTCTCTTGACGCCCCCATATAGGCCTAATAATGCTGTTTCCATATCACTTTGTTTTTAAAATGATGCCGACGCTTCACTGTTCTCCTTTTAATCTAATAAGTGTTGTTTTTTTGAGAGATCCTTGCCTTTTTTCCGATCCTGCAATGTCTTCCTCTGTGTTTAGATTGACGCAGGATTTCCTAGGCTTACCCCGGGTTCCAGTCAGCCTATCTCTAAATTTCCCTTATTTCCAGCTTGACGTCCCCTGATGGTTTAATTTACGCCTGTCTTCTTACAGCTTAGTAGTCTCCGTTTTACTTTCTTAATTCCGTTCTTACCCCTCAACTACCAACCTCCGTACCACTGTATTAGTTCTGGATTACAGCCATCCCCAGTTCATTGCTATTTCTCTAAGTTTTCTTGCCCTTCCGACGCCTTTTTTTTTCGCCCTTGGTGTCACCAATGGATATGTTTTAAAAGTAACTGCGTCATTGTTATCCCTAGGAGAGTCAAATGGCGGCCTAGCTTTGTCTGATCGTCACAAACCTGTTCCACATCTCAGTTTCCGCTTTTGGGCTCCCCCCCCTTTGCCTATCCCCAACATCCCTGTTCTGTAGTACGACAATCTTTATCATTTTTCCGCCTCTCCGTGACCACGGTTCAACCATGATTGCCCCAGGCTCTTTTAAATGCCGGATACCCCTTTGTATAGTCCACTTGTCGAGTGTGCCCCCTGGTCCGCCCTGTGCCAATTTCAAACGCATCGTGTTCGGGTGGCCCCCCCCTCTCTTTTCGTTTCTCCCTCGCAATTTCGAGCCTTAAGCTTGCCAGTCCCCATTCCCTGATTACTACATACTTTACTGGCCCCCCCTGGATGATAGGAACATCCACCTCACTCGAATTTTTTTTTTCCGTTTCTGGCTCAAGTGCTTTTTTGGCTTCCCCGACAAGCGATTTTCCGTACCACGGTCTTACCCTCCATACCCCCTCCCTTAGTCCTTTCTTTCAGCGGTTTCTTGCCATTCCGTTGAGAAGTTGTCCCTAACCCCAAATGGTCATCTATTAGCACTTGAGAAAGTTCTTCGTATCTTTTCCTTTCCAGAATTTCCCCCCCCTGGACGCTAGGTTTACCGATTCTCGGTTATCAGGAGACGTTATTAGCCTTCTCCAACCCTGTTTACCCTTTTTACCCCTGAATGTTGAGCATTTTTGCTTTTCCTCGGGTTTCGACGATCCCCTGAAGGCACCTCCCCTATGGTGAAGAGTAAGCGTCGATTGGCTCCCGCTACAGGTGTCGTCCTTGAGACATGCAGAAGAGTTATCTTTTCGTAGCTGTTATCTCGCCTTACCCCTGTGGATTTCCAAGCCATAACTCCCCCTGGTTATTCCACACAAACCCTGGGCTGAGTTGTGTTCGATATTTGGCACGCCGATTGTACCTGTTTTTGGTGTAATAATCTTCTGAGCCCGTGATTGATGCCAGTCTTGCGGATCGTCCCCTGCTGGTTGGTTACAAGACTGCACCCCCCTATTCCAAAATTCCCCACAGGTACATTCCCTTTTTCCTTCCCCAGTCTTGTAGCTGTCTACTGATTATGGGTTCACTTTTTCCCACCCTTTCTACTAGTATTTTTCCTTTCTAACATAAGTGGCGGCACTTTTTTTTAACGTGCCGTTTATGATCCTTCCACCGTTTTGAAACAGTGAGCCCAATTTTTGGCTCTACAGCCCCCCTTGATCGGCTGGTCATGGGTTAATCCCTTTTCACCCCCTCATTTTCGGATAAAACCTGGGCCTTCTTCTCACCAAGTACGGGGGGTTCCCCCTATTTCACCGGGTGATACACCACCCGGCGGCTCCCTCCTTGACACGGAGACGACTCTCATTTCTCCTTTTTTTTTCCCGATGATTCCCGGCCTCCTTTCGGACCAGTTCTCATTTCGACCATTATCTTCCCATCGAAGATTTTGGTTGGAACAAAGCCTAAGTGCCCAACCCCCCCCCTCCGACGTAATGGCATCCCTCCCTGTTGGTTCCGTCCGATCTCATTTATTAGTGTTTCTACATCCCCTCCTTTTTGGCTTGGGCCCCTAGCACTCTCTTAGACCACGGTATCCTTGGGCCTTCGTGGTACGGATCCGGAAGAGCCGGCAGCTTTAGCTTGACGGACTCACCCGTGTTTAGTCCCTCTAACCGTTACACAAGTTCGTTTTGGCTTAGTCCTTCCCCACATATATTTCCTCAATCTCATGCCGACCGTTTTGATCGCTCTTTAAGACGCGATTCTCTCTCAGTGGCAATCTGATGACTTTCCACTTCTACCTCCTTGCGCCCCCTACTTTTGCTCCTGAGTCTGCTAGCTGTATGTATATCTGATGTCGTCGCACGAACCCCCTTGCGGGAGTCGTTTCTAAGAACCCGGCCCCCGCGAATCTTGATTTTGAAAACTTCCCCCCCCCTCCTTAGCCCTCCTTCAAGTCATTTTTTTCCTCGCGCGCCCTGGTTTGTCCTCCTAACCTCCCCTTTTTTTTATACAGCAGCACTTTAACTTCTTACTCAAGGCTGTGGCCTGTCCTTTGCACTAATTTTTTACTGCCCTGAACCTTCAAGCCCCTCTTCAGAATGAGTCCCGTTGCCCCGCAACGCACCTCCAGTTTCTTTGAACTCTTCTTTCTATAGCTTTTACTTCACGGGGTATTTACACCTTCTTGTGTACGCTTGGCCTCCTCTTTTTTAGGCACTTCCCGAGCTCCTTCGAGTCATTCTTGCCGCCTCCCTCAAGAGCCGGGTGAGCTTCTCTTTCGTCTTCCTCGTTCAAGTCTGTCTAAGAACTTTTTTTGTTTTTTCCCAACACCGACCCTCCATCCAAGAAAGTTTTCCGCGCTTAAGACCCCCAAGAATCTGGGACTCTTTGAGCTTCTCACAACCGGTCCAATTGATTCGTCGTGCCTTTATCTTTACGTCCGTCATGTTGTTCGTACATACTTGAAAGATTGCTCCGAACAAAAAACCACCCAGGACGATTCGTACAAGCTGAAGGAGATGCCGGGAGGAGGAGGAGCTTTTGTAGGTTGGACCCCCCAATTTTCCGACAGTGAGAGGCGATGACCCCAATCCTGTTCTTTGATGACCATAGAGACGTCTTTTCTCGTGTTCTACCCATGAGAGTGGACTTTTACGCAGTCCCATTGGCAAGGGACACACTCTGGACTGGATCCTTTTTGTCTCGGGGACACGCGCCACAACGTCTTAGCCCACCTGTTCAGGCACTGCTTCACGATGCCTCCCCCTCCACGTGCCTCTGGCCGGCTGATTTGCTCTAGTGATGTGATAGTACGTACAACCAGTCCCGCTCTGTGGCACCAGTCCATCTTCGATCCCAGGTGGTGGCCTTCCCGTTCTAGCCCATCCGACCCTTCGGTCCGTCCCCTTCGGGTTGTCCCCCT
>Ga0179593_1192711_pt1 | contig 18023 bp, 15 predicted proteins | sample CZODoug2_1_08_16_FD_185931 | JGI IMG/M metagenome (GOLD analysis project Ga0179593, IMG submission 185931) | Vadose zone soil fungal communities from Angelo Coast Range Reserve, California, USA - CZODoug2_1_08_16fungal (PacBio error correction) | ecosystem: Environmental > Terrestrial > Soil >... | reverse complement strand
TTATTTTTATGGCAGCCACTTTTCTTTTGGCGCGGTACTTATGCCTTTGATCCCCAAACTCAGCACCACACACCCAACCCCCACCCACCCCAAGACGTACCAAAGATTAAACTACACACCGCCCTCCAGTGCGCCGGTATCATTTTGTGCGCTGACCACTATGAACTTGTTTACCTTCGTACTCCAGAGGTGCCCCAGTCCCTCTCTCGATGGGGAGTCTATTTGCACTCTCTTGATCCTACATTTACTTTTTTTCTCCTTGTTGTCCTGTGTCACATTTCGTCCCCACGAGCAGTTGTTAGGGATTCCAGCCGATGTTTATCCCTTGTTCTGTTATTGTTCCATGTCGCTCTACACGGCTTCCCTCATATTCGCTACTTCTGCCCGACTTCCTTTTTACTTCTCTTCCTGTTGTTCAAACACCGTCAGCTCTTCTTGCCGTTGCTTGTTTTGTGTCCATGTTTATCATCTCCACTCTCCCCCTGCCTGTTTGAGACTATTTTTTATCTTTACCGTGCACGTTATTTCCCTCATCCGTCCTCTGCTTACAGTTTCTTCCTGATACATGATCTAAGATTGCCCGTTCCTTTTGCATCCCCGTTCTGCGAATCATAGTATGACCGACCCTTATTCACGAATTCCACCTGCCTTGTTTTTTGCCCGCTCTTCCCTTCTGTTAGGTTAGCGGCCAAATCGTTTTCTTTTTATCTCAGTGCCCGTACAAACCCACCGCTTTTTTCCATGTGGTATTAAGAGTGGCTAATCGCGACGTGTGTCAGCACTACAGCAGTCTTTCCCCGCAAGCTTACCGGTTACTATCTCGTATTTTATCTCGCCTATTTCGACTGTCCCCATTGATCTTTCTGCGCGCTGAAGGACGTGTTCTCTCCCTCTGCGCCCGAACTGTCCTGTCCGGCACCATAGTTTTCCCTCCGTTGCCGCTATTTATCTGCAGCTGTATTTTGTCCCCGTACTTCCCTGAACTCCCCCTACGTTCCTTCCGTTTTGTTTTATTGCATAATGTCCACGCGTCACTGAATTTAATTTTTTTTTTTTCTTTGATATTAGCCGTTTTGCTTCGGCTTTTTCGCCTTCAAGAGGTTTTTTCCTTTAGGTCGCCAAGACGTCCTCTTATGATCTATTTACCAGGATTCATTGTGACCCCACCTTCCCTGCCGCTTCGATACTCTCCTTGTCATTTTTCCTCGTATTCACCAGGGTCCTGCGCCGCCACTCATCCCCCTTCATTTTTTCGAGCCTCGCCTTGCTCTTCTTTAGAAGTAACGACCCTTACGTATCATGTGCATCCCCATACAATTCGTTTAAGAGATTGTCAGTTCTGTTTCGTGTCTGCCGAAGCTCCCCTTCTACATTTTTCGGGTTACGCGGCTCTTGATTGTTTATGCGCTGGTTAGCGCCACCTACTAGTATTTAGCACGGCCGTTTGTCCGTTTCATCACCGCTCATACCCAGTCATCAAAGTTATGACAAGCCCGTGTACACGGCTTTCCCCCTTGTCCTCCCCTTTTCAAGCCCTATCCTCACCGATCTCCTCCCTCACCAAACAATAGTCCCGCTGCTCGGTGGTTGAAGGTTGAGATGTTCCTGTTTCGTGGTTACTTTGTTGCCTTACAAACCTGCCCATCCACCCCCCTTCACATAAAGCTCCTGACCTTTAAGCCAGCATCCCCACCACCTACCCCCCTGTTTTTCATTGAGCTGGTGTCGGACCAGTTTTCTTGCCTGTAGGATTCACCATGCGGGTTTTGTTGAAATCGGCCGACTATGATATTTTCTGCATTAAATCACATAGCTACCCAGCTCGCCCTCCGGGAGCGGCGCACTGGTTTCAGGTCCCAGAAAGTGACAAAGCCACCTTTTCGCTTTTTTAGAGACGTGTGTCTCCCCCCCCGCCTCCTGAACCAGAGCCCCGATAAAACTTTGCGTCCATTTCCCATCGCCCTCTGTTCTTTCCTTTCCGAGCCGTTTCCTTTCCATCTCGCGCTTTTCAACCTCTTCGGTTAGAATGATGAACAACAATAAGAATAGTCGCTTATAGGCCATATCTTTCATTTCTTTTTCACCTCTCCGCCTCATTTGGCCCTAGTCACGGAATCGATGCTTGTTTATAAATGTGACTTACCACCACCCTCATGATGATTCCTTATTCCCCCCCCCCCCTTGTCCCCCCCTTGGAACAGATCGTGTTTCTTCGGTTACCGGTTATCCTCAGCACATCCCTTTCTTATTACTTTTGAACCTGCCACAGGCCCACCCCCTTTTATCGAAAAACCAACAACCATACGACCACTTGTTTGTCCCCCCCCCCCTTTAACCCCATACTTTTATTTATCACAATCTTAGCACCGTCCCACCCCATTGATAGTTGCTCTATTCATACCCCGGGTGTTTCCTGCGACGTCTTCTTCTGGCCACAGACCTCCTTCTAGTGGGTGTATTTTTTCCCTCGACTATGCGTTTATGGCCATTTTCTGATTCTCTACTTCTTACTCTCCTCACTACGCCCTCACGGATTATCCTCAGAAAATATCGCCCCTCTTTCCAAACCTCTGCTTACATGTCCCCAGAGTTTATCACAACATCTGGCGGCGTATTGCACCTGGATAGTCTTCGATTTCCTTCCTTTTCCACAGACCCCCCAACAGGCTGCGGCACCGTTCCTTTAACTAGATCGATTGGGAGTTTGTGCGTTACCTCCGGTTTTTCCGCTCTTAATTGATAGAGTCTTTTTCCTGATTATTCCTAATACCATTACGGGTTTTTCCCTTATCTAGCCGCTCCTACAACACATATGTACAGGGCGTCCCCTGCCTTTTTTCGTAGGTCTGAATACTCCAATCCCCCCAAGATTCCCCGCTCCATTTTTCTTCCCATGTACTCTTTGGAAGTTTTTCCTCCCATCAACGGTGTTGTTTTTTGAGGATGATTATGCACACTCACCCCTTTCGACTACTTGCATGCGGTTTCTTCGTTTTGACCTTTAGAGTGGACACGTTTTCTGCCGTTACCAGGTGCTGGTCCGCCTATGTGATTCTAAAGTTTCGATTATTTTTGCGGGTGTTCAGTTCTCGTTTACCGCTCATTCGTGAGTTTACTTCATTTCAAGGGACGGTGCGAAACACCCCCTGTCCGGGGGGCGCACAGGTAGTCGCAGGCAGGGTAATAGGTGCTGGACTCTTAGAACACCCCCCAAGTTTTACTTGACGTATTGTTGTAGCGTTTGCAGTTACGGTAAGTCTGCTACCCCCCCACTCCTTTCTCAATCAAGTTGGTTCCCTTTTTCTCTCAGTGCTTGAATTACGCCTTTGAGTTGATGCCTCCCTCTATAGACGAGCGCGTCACGACACCGGCGCGCCCTCCAAAGTTTGCCGTCCGTTGCATTGTTAGCGTGTCATACTACACTCCCTTGTAAGTGTTACATCAGGGGACCGTATGTTTTATGTTTTTCTTTTCTTACCTTATCTTTCGTAGTCCTTCCAGGTAACCACCCTCTCTGCCCATTGGTCCTGTCTTTTTGTTAGTCGTAGAGAGCATTGCGCGAGTATGCACGTCCTTCCTGCTTAGTCTCTACTTGCACTTTGTGTTCCCGCTCCTTCTTCTTCCTTCTTCCCAGACCCCCGGTTTGCTTCTTTTCCTCTGTCCCACGCACAGACGAACTCTCGGTCTCCCTACACGGAAGTTGGTAATGGATTTTGCTCCGCTTCTTTTTTACAGGTATCTCCACCTCCTTCTCATTGTCCCCCTAGTGCACGAATTAACCCGCCGTCGTTTTCCCTCTCTCCCTATACTTTTGGTTTTATCCTGTTTCTATTGTCCCAGACATCCCTCCCGTGTAAGGGTCTTTGGAGGGGGTTAGATCTGTCTACATGCCCCGCGCGGGTTGTGTCTAGAAGGCCTGTTCAGGCGTGGTACTTGGCCCGCATGTCCACGCCATCACAGAGACACGCTTTTTTCTGTATCGCCGTGATTAACCCAGCCCAACGCTTCCCCGCTCCATTTAACTGACCTCAAGACTCGATCCCCCATAAATCACAAGAGCGCGGCCCCCAGCGGTCACTCTCACCGGCAACACCAGTACATGACGCCATTGAAGCCACTTGCCTTTAGGACAAGACGTGACACAGAAAAATCAAGATCTTAAATCCACGTTACCGTATCCAACTGGGCGACAGGAGCGCGCACTAAAAAACCCAAACCCAGTAAACAACCACAACTCGATAAAAAAGACAGAAAAAAAAGGAATCGAAATTATATGAGACCACCAGAACGAATCCCATGGACAGATGCTTTTAAACTCTTTTCTACACCTAATCAAGATTTCCCACACATTCGTATCCGGTTGTTAAGACGACCTCTCAATTCAACAAGCAACGACGACACAGCAGCACACACACGTACGCACGCGACACCCTTATCTCTGATCGCTGACGTGGTCCCCCGGGATTGGGGAGGCTTCCGCCCAGCGTGCTGCCAAGAACGCCCCAACCTAAACACCGCTCCCAGCACACAAACCATCTCTCCCCTATACGAAGGCATACACTTTTTCCATAAAACAAGCGATAATGATTTGAGCTCTCAACGAATTATCCGCGCCCAGGTTCTATAGTACACGAAGAATATCCCATTCGCTTAATAGGCGACATCATCGTGGGCAGAGGGGCGTGTTGCATGCACCCCCCCGGGCCTATTGCAGGAGGCGCCCCCCCAATGGACGCCGCGTAGGACAGAACCTTAGCACCTCTAAAAGGAACCCAGCCATTACAACGTACAATAAGGCGCCCGTGGACCCCGCGAGGACCCCACCTCTCCAGTTTCGACAGGTTTTGAACACGATAAAGCAAATGAACTAAGTTCTGTTTACTGTGTTATAAGCGGTTCTGGCCAACCACTTTCGGTGAACCAGCCCAACCAAAACCCAAACGCATGTTCACCACTGAGGTTCGTGCGGGGTTGGGCGTCTTCCTATCCGGATCTCTTCGTTGCACATACCCACGGCTCCGTGATAACGATTGGAAAACAAAACCTGACTGCACAATGAGTTTCCCCTTCCCTATCTACCAAATCAAGCAGTCGCTGCTGCTCCGTTTATTGACATCTTTTCTGAATTCCTGTCTCATCCCGCCCTTGGCTCAGAGCTCGAGCTCAAACCACCCCAGATAATCCCTTCAGAAAACCCCCCCCGTCACCGGACACGTGCACGGTTTTTCCCCCCCCCCCACACCTTCAACACCCCCGCCTACACACCGCAAAGAGCCCCCAGTTTAATACTTTCCCGGCGAATAAACAGATAGGTCTCACCAACAATTTCTACTCCCATGCAATCAATCAAGTACTCGACCCATCCCCGGCTGCATCAGCCAGATTGATCTGCTAGCTTGATTCTCTCCGGCCACTGCAGCAAAAACCGTAATGTTACAGAAAGGAAGCTCCAAAGTTTTGGTGATCAAGGGCCAAAGTTAGAGTCTATTTTCTCTGTTTATGGAGAAGGGGTGCTTAACGTGCACCCCTAGTGCCAACCCCAATAAATTGCTGGTCGCCCCAAGATTATTTATCTAGGTGCTACAGGCGAACTATCTAGCAAAGGCATGGCTAATCCCACATCCCGGTGAAGCTTACCAGAAACCTGGCCCAATGTGAGACTCGGCACCGAGCCTTCTCCGAGCTGTTGCCAAGTCCCCCAATCTGTAATCTTAGTTTTCGGCACTGTTTTTGAACACTCTGAACCTACTAAAGCTAGCTAAGGCTAACCAGAAGATTCTTACCCTTACCTCTAACACTAAGACCCACTTCCCTCTCTCCCCCTGAGATCTTCTAGCCAGGACATTTTCTCCTGCTTACATGATTCCCTGCCTAAGATTCACCCCGTCCCCGACGAAACAAGTAACGTCCTCTTTCCTCTCCCAAATGCCGGAGACCATAACAAAACAACACCGAGGTTTCGATGTAGGGAAGGCATGTCAGTAAATTGATGTATAAGAAAGTCCTACCCCTGAGTCCGAGATTGTAACCAGCCGCCAGAAACTACGATGTGCTCGTTCCCTTTCAGGGAAGAACGATTTCTTTGAACGCGACCGCTTTCCCCTCCACCGCACCCCCTTCCATTTTTTTTCACACCCGGCAGATCCCGATCGCCCGGTCCCCAGCTGGCCTAAGAGTCGAGCCCAAGCCTTTGTCTCTACACTGAAGTCTAAGGACCCGCCTCCGGTTAACTTCGATTCTTGACAACACCAGCGTATCCCCGAGACCCCAGAGAACGTCCTATCCCTTTCAAGGGCCGCCCATTACCCCGAGCCCCGCGGCACCGGCAAACGCCCCAACGTTAGGGTTTCCCCGGCAGAGAGATGGACGTTGCGAAGTCGCAAGTAGAAGCCGAGATACCCCTCCACCATATACACTTGCATTTAGTCGCATCTAGAATATTTTACTAACCGTTAAAAATGCAGGAATAATTTGGACATGACTTCACACCCGACACGAATCCCTCCCGTTTGAGCCTTACAACAGAAAATAGCGAACAAGGCCCAGTAACTCGTTTTGAAGTCTTTACTCCAGAACCCTAGCAGAGCACTACTGCACAATGTCAGTACCACCCAAGGTCGACCTCCTCCAATATGCGAATCCCAGTCGGGCCACCCATCATCTCTCGCTCGTCCGCTCAGGAAGCGGACGTCTCTTCGAGGCCTTCTATGTCGTACAGTTCTGCCGTGGAGTTCCTGTACGGTCGCCCCCGGCCAGAGTGTCTATGCTTGACCCTTTATTATATAAATTCCAACATGTATCCACGAATCATCTGTTTTTTTCCCCACAACACGGTGATGCTTTTTCAAGGCATACCCCCACAACCCACCAATAGTACCAGGCTCCCTATCCAGCTAGGAAACCCCATACGCCCTTTTAAACCGTGTACATTCAAACACTCAGTCACTAGCGCACGCGACAAGACAATTCCGCGTTGCATAATTTCCCAAACTTGAAAGGGTACGATTACTCTGACAGTTTTACAGAAATGCTAAAACTACCTCATATATTTGTGTTCCCCGACCTGTCAAAACCTTGAAGCATGCCTGGTTCTCTAGATAGGCGTAATTGTATCAGACTTTGTCACCCCACGGTGCAGATATCTTCCTCACAACCCCCAAACTACGTGAATGCTCCCTCTAGGCTCTTATTTCCCTAATGCCATCACACGGATCAGTTTACAAACTGTTAGTGCGTTAGCAACCCCATTCTCCTCGGCACACCGGCGTTCAACCAAATGGCCAACTATCGTTAGTACAGACCCCTTTCAGTAATTTTTTCTTAACTACGAATAGCGAGACATGAATACTACAAAAGCTGCATTTCTATATCGCTGGCAGGAGATTCCTTGCACAGCGCCTTTTCATTTCGTGAACCTGGGCATCGGTACGTGTAAAAAAGGTGACCCGATCTCTTTCGTGGTAGCCATTTTTCAGTACTTTTTTATTTTTGTACTTTTTACTCTCTTTTTTTTCTCTCCTTTGTTGGCCCTCGGTTTCTGACCGGCTGGTTCCCCAGATTTCGTACCCCCAAGAGCCCTGAGCCTGGCTGAGGTCGCCCTTTTGCCTTGACTCGCGCTCTTGGACGGGAGGATCACCTCCTGATCACCTTTCGTCGTTTCTCATACGATGGGTGCTGTCTGGGTTGGTCTGTCTATTTTTTTTTTTTTGCTCTTCGAATTCTTTCTCTTCTCCTAACCCGTCGCTAGGTAGCATTCCGGCGCGCGGCTTCTTCGTCCCCGGATCCTTTTTTTTGACCGGCTGTTATGACGAATTCACCACAACTCTCCGTCGATATTTCACGTAACTGCTCGTTCAGGGCGGTCGCAATAATCCTCTAATTTAGAGTGGGGGTTTTAGGACACATCTTGTTGACCTGAAGGTGGATGATCATGATAAGCCAGGGTCTTTTCTCTGGTTGCGGTTCAGAGCACCCAAATACGACACCCCGCGGCAGGGACTCAAAATCTCCCGGGACACCCGCACAATGACCCCGCCACACTCCCCTTCACCTTATTTCCAACACGGACCATTAAATACGACAACAGGTCCATTATGGTATTCGGCCCGTTGACCATGCCTACCCTTTTTTATTTTCGCGGGGGCTCCATGAGTGACCACGAAACCCAAGTGACTCCCCCAGACTGGTTGTTGTTTCGACTCTCTCCCCCCCCCTTCCCCCGCGATGCCGCTTCAGAGATTGGTGTCGTGGACGGTTCCTTGTAGATTTCCCCCCCGGGCCCGCAACCCAGGGTGTTTGTTTGATGCCGACTCCAGCGGCTGTCTGACTGGGAGTGTCGTTCGGTCTACGAGTTAAATGCGCTGACACCGTGGAGGTTTTTACAACAATGCCTGAGTAGCCTACAAATGCGCAGCAGCGAGCGATTCCACAACATCAAAAGCACAGGACAGACGCTAACGAATCTGTGCGTCTTCTTTCTCGGAATCAACACACAGGACTCAATTCTTCAGAACCCGCAGTTTTGTTGTGCGTTTTGTATAACTTGTGCCCGTCTGGCGGTCCTCGTGTATCTGTCCTCACGAACTTCTGGCCCCTGTGGGCCGCGTCCTCAACTGTGTTCGGTTACCCAATTTACCACTAACCCGACACCAAACCTGTAACCAAATTGAGAAACTCGGGGAAAATACTACTTCCGGAAAAACCGTCAAATAACGTAAACCGACCACCTACTACAAGTAGAAATTGCGCGCCCTTCTACCCTACTGGCCACCCCTAGAGCCATGGTGTGCCGCTTGCGGTACTACCCTAGCAACAACAGGTCGGGACCGCCCCGTCCCCTGGGTTCTTTTGGACGTCGCTAGGTACACTTCGCCTAGTCCCCCACTTCGGTTCGGCGCCGCCGTCGAAGGTCTCTACATCCTCTTCCTGGGCCACCAAATAAGTCCGGTCGTCACACAGTAGGCCTTACCCTAACAGCACATGACTTTTCGTCGCCCCAAACTGACCGAGGGTCACAATAAGATCTTGGCCTGTTAATGTTTTGCCTCCCGGTGCTGCCAGGCCACTACGCCCCCCATATGTAGCAACGGCAATGTTCCCCTCAGAGTTTTCTGGTGTGCTGCCACACTTACCCAGCCCCCCCCCTTTCCAGTTTACACCCAGTGGTCATGTTAAGGGAAACACGTGCCCTTCTGTAGTGAGGCATCCGCAGGGAGCCCCTCGCAATAGTGCTTCGTTTCTCATGACTTATGTCTGACCTCGGTTTATGGGGGCCGGAAGTTCTCCTCCATCCTTCCCCCCCAGGTTTTCTTTTTTATGACATTTCAGTATCCTCTACGAAGATCGACCTTACCTATGAGAAACGGATGGCATTGCATCTTTAATCGCCATGACTATACCACTATTTCTTACTTACAAGTCTCCCTACGTTGGGTTGTGGTTGTTTAGTTTTAGCGCTTTTTATTACGCTCTCTATGGAGCTGCCAAGGCCAACTTCTACAGCTTTCTGATCTCTTCCGAGTACCTACAGTCTTCCCGAAATGTAGTGATCCTGTTATAATTGCTTCTACTTCCCCCGCCACTTACTTAGATCGAGACTATTCCATGTACCCATCAAATATTGCGAGGTCTTGCGGACGACCATTCATTACCAACGACAGTCCCCCCGGTTTGTTTTTCCATTGACACTGCACTGTGTATCCTCCCATATCCATTGGTCATTTCAGTAGCCAAAGCTTGACTTGGTACGACCGTGAGATGGACGAGCGTTCTGCGCGTGTTTGATTGCCCTCCCTTAGAAAAGCGTCGGCTTCCCCCATTTTCTTTCCTTTACTATTCATCAAATGTGTCCTGAGTGCCTTCCTTTCTACAGGACCCCCCCCCCCTTTTCACGTACTACCACCATTCTTCGACATACCGACAATCCCGCAACATCTTCCAACTTACGCTTAAAAGCCAGACCTCATGTTTTAGCGGATTTTAATTTCCCTGACCTTGTTGGCTCTGTACGACTATTTCAATGTCCCCTTGTCTGTCCCTATCCCACGGTCTAGACCATTACCCCCTTTTTCGCGGCAACAATCGTGAAATAACCCCGGATACAGTTTGGAAAAAGTCCTCCAGTTTAACCAGAGTTGTCCCTAACAGGTGAGCCCGATGTTGCAGACACCACGACCTGCAGTCCCAGGGTCCCATAGCCCTGCAACGCGTTCGAAGGCTCCCTTGGCACCGCCGAGTTGTTCTACGGTCGGCCAACAGCACCCTCGCCACCATTCTCGAACCGATGACAGAAGACACCTCGAAGGCACAGCCCCCGGTTCATTTCGCCTGCGGCTACCCTTTGGGTCGGGTAATGAATTTTCTGACCCCAACCCCAGGCGACCCCAAACTGAACCATGTACAGAAACCCTGAACGTCCCGTAAACGCAAGTTGTCCATCAAGTGACATAACAACAAACGAAAACAAAGCTGGCGATTCACCAAGTACTAGAAGCATCGAGGCCCATAACGCCAGACCACAACAAAACGGATAAAATATTACCATTCAAGCCGACCGTGATCCACCTACGAAAAAAACAATAGGTCGGATGACGGCCAGAAGGCCCCCTGCTAAAGATAAAATTATCTGCGCACGGCCGACAACCCAGTCATTGCGCTTCCACCGCGAACAAGGTAACCGATACCATAGCCGCAGTAGTCTCTACGGCCGACGGCTCCGAACCGCCTGTCGAATCAAAGATAAGGGCTACACCCAACCGCGACAAAAGCATAGCCCGGATTACGAATGACAAAAACGGAGACCAGCCACAGAATGCCTGCCACACTCTAAGTCACTGGCCTGACACCAAACTCCTTAAATGCACGCATGGACCTTCCCAAAAGAGAAGTTTAGAAGAGCCTAGCTCCTGGTAGTAGTGGACTCCTCATTCTGCATAGGGTTGACAGTCGCGAGATATGCGCCGTCTGTGTTAGCGGCTGGCTTTTGTGGCAGACTACTCCGTTCTGCATGATCGAACTCCCGCGGCCTTCCCCAATGCCCTTCAGCGCCGGACGGCCATACATGCACGGAAAGAATCCTGCGGTAAACTAATACCATGGCCCACCCGGCTCCGCATACTACCCACGGTCACACTTATCCTCAACCCAGAAACTGAGTTCAATGGTTTCACCTGAGATAGACGTTTGTCCGTCCACTAGAGGCGGATGCTTTGCGTCCGCGCATGCTCCATTGCACCCCAGGATCCCATACTGAAACGTTAAAACCGACCCTTGCCCCCGGCGCTTCCTTTACCCCCATATGACAAAAGTCCGTAAAACCCGGCACAGTCCTCCATAATAGAAGACGCCGGATCCCATAGAACGACTTCTTTTTAGGTTCCAAAGACCAAACAAACAGCACACAACCCACCCCAGCGTACGCCCGTTCAACCACACCAGTAACCGTATGTTGGCGTCCCCCCCCAAAGTTTAACATATACAAGCTTTAAGAACAGTCTTTTCACGAACCGCCGCACGGACCTCACATAATTTCTTCACCACAGAACACCGATCAAACATGAAGCTCCCCTAATGCCCTAATGCTGAGCCGAACCTCATTCCACTCCATGCGCACACTAAACGCCGCTGCCCCACACCACCCTTAGTCTCCTTAGCAGCACGACTGAACCATCCCCTCCAAGACCCCTAGTTTCCACCTGTTGTAACCCCCACCCATTGGGCTTTTGTCGTAAGCGTCGCTAAGTAAAGGGGAATTAACACCTTGCTTCCTGAGGTTCCAACTTCTCTTGTCCAATGGTAGATGTTCGTTTTACTTCTTGACCCCAGACAAACCGGTTGTTCCTCTTCTGAGGAAATCCTTGGTTTTGAGATGTTATACGTCCGGCACATCTCCGCTTCTTCGACAGGAAGCCTCCCTGTCGTGTACTAATGTACGCATGGCTGACTGCAGCAGCTTAGGGCATATTCTGTTGAGCGGAGAGGGCGAAGTAGTTTCAAATGGTCCGGGGGTATGTCGCCGTTTGTCTCAGTGTTCTGAGAAGGTGCTCTTGTCGTCTCTCTGGGCCCCCAACGCCGACCACTACAGATGACGCGTATCTTTTCCCTTTATGAGTAACCCACACACAGACGGCTTCCTTTTACCGTTCTTGACGATTTCGTCCAATGACAAGATCGTCCGGTAGCACTACCCCCTGACAATTCTGAAATCTCCGTCATCCTCCAGTACCCGTCGCGAATTCCCCCGTTTATCCGGTGTCAATGTGAACGTTATAACCCATTTAACATCCTAGCGCCTCGTTCTATTTCGTCCCGCACTGACCCAGTTATACGTATTTTTAAAAAACCCCCCATAAGATTGAAAATCACCCCCTATTACCCACCCCTAATTACTGTAAATTCCGTCCCCGCTGAAACGGCTTAGGGCGCCACTCTACCAAACATGCCCAACAGCCGACAAGTCGCAAAATTCCTCGCGCTACCGGCATCACCACCAACTTACAACTACCGCGATGGACTCCAAGAAAACGCTGGAAGGTGGAGATGACGTCGCCCCCGGTGGATGGCCCCGCGTGACAGATTCGCAGTGTGCGTATGAGGTCTATGCGTCCAACATCCGGCCCATGGTGCTGAAGGATATCCAAGAACACAACAGACAACGAGACGAGAACGGCAGAAGATGCAAGGCCATGGACATTCTTCCACCGCTCTCGCAAAACAACTCGCCTAGGAAGTCCTTGTCCGTTCCCATTGGTGAACCCCTGCAAATTCCTCATCATTTAGCCGCTCCCAACCCCCCAAACAAAGAACTACTCTTACATCGAGTCTGCTACCTCCCAAGACAGTGTCTCTACTGTACTCCCTCGTATCCCCGTTCGACGCCCGAAAAATAAATCACGAACCATATATCTTAAAGCTTAGTACAAATGCACATACGAGGAGTCCTCTAGACTCACAATATATAATAAACACATCCACACTGCCCTCAGCCACTTCACGCTTTCTAGCCCCTCCAGAAGGCTTCAAGCCAGGCGTCTCCTCGTATATTCCTTTTTCCCGAGCAACAAACAAGCCTGGCTTTTAGGGGACGGTGCAACCGATTCATTCGGCCCAGACCTTCTTTCTCCAACTACTCCCCTCCGTGATCCCTAATAATACAACACCCCCGCTATCTATCAACTTCCCCCCCTCAACCCTCAATGTCCACCTACCCACCTCCCCGAGAAGCCAATAGACATGCGACACCCCTTGCAATTCGAAACACCACACCCTGTATTGAAGGCAGCAGACGTCTTCTATTAAACAATATTTTGCGTCCGATCCAGCCGGTCGTCGAACTAACCCCAAGACTCAACCATACCATACGCTAGTTAAGAAGTGAATGCAGACAAAACGGATATTCTCAACTAGACAAAAACCTACCAAAAAAAGACCAGTCCCTTCACTACAAAGCAAAACACCACTCCCCCGCAAGCGCCATTACAAGGACACAGCCTCCACATGAACGCCCACACGAGCACCGCTGAACCCCCTTGCAAAAACAAACACAAGTCTCTTTAAATTCTTTCATCTAACTTTGGACTTTTTCAACAGGGTGTTTGTGACTTCACTGAGTAGACTGTGGTCTGTCCCTTGTTTCCTTTAATCTTTGACCTTAATCTCGGCGTGTTAATCTTTAACCAACACCAACAGCTCAACAATGACCCTTACACCCAATGAAGTCTGCCCAGGTATAGACCAAGCCCCATAATGTCCTGAGCAGGACAAAAAAAATACTTTACACCCCCTATGACAACTCTGGGAAAAAAAATACCGGAATTGAAAGACCAGATAACGAATCACAACGCAACCCCGGACCATACTATATTCCGCCTAGCAATTAATTCCAAGACCCTACGTGGTCAAATCTCCCCAAGAAAACGCATGGGGGAGCCTCTGACACGCCAACCCCAACATAACCCAGCCACACCCAACCACAAAACGGTTGCAGCCAACACGACACACTGAAGACGAAACCTGTCCACGTAATGACCAACGAACCACTACATCACCCCCACCCTATTGACAAAACAACCACCCCACAACCCCAACGTACCCGACAACCAGTGATTTCACCACTAAATCGTCCCCCCCTACACCGAAGGTACTGCTCACACTTCCAAATGCCCTGTACCATGTCGGCCCAGCCGCTCGCTTGGTCTGTTCTAGGTGAATTTCCGGTGCCGGAATCCCCCACTCTCCCGACTTGAAACATAGCGCCCCCACCGCATCATTCATAGTCTCCCACCGCCCTAAAGGTATTCCAACCCAAACCCTACCTGATCGCTTTTAGCAAGTATTTGGCGGAGATTTAATGGGACGTCAGGAGAACCTGTGGTGCCGGTGGAGACGGCTGGGAGCGATAGACCGCCAGCGGGCACTCGTTCCCCCTATTCATGCAATTTCTCTTTTTTATGTTTTTCTATCGTATAACGGGCTGCTGTAGATGCTTTTCCATCTGGTAAGCGGTTCCCTTGGGGGGCTTTTAGGGTTGTTTTGGACGCCGTAGACCCTAGACCGCCCCATCACGACCCCCACAGTGGGGTTTTGCCTGGCGCTGTTTGGCCCGAGGGGGGTGATTCTGGAGGGTCTGGCGTTTTTATTCGCCGTCTCCGGTAAACCCGTCGCTTAGGCCACGTCGCCGTGCCCCGTTCTATGTCCTGATCTGTTTCCCTAGGTAAGATCTGCCTATGAGCAGACCGAAGTTAACTCTGAACCACCAGTGATTTCCAACATGCTTCACAGACAAAGAGAGACTCCGCGCAACACGACTTGATATCGATACCCAGCAGCTCGCCCCACTACATACGTGAAGAAGGAAAGGGATATAGCAGCAACCTCCCCGCAGAGTAAAAATCAACCAGGAAAAAACACAGATCAATATACTAGGATAATCAATAATGCACAGTCCAAAATAGTTCCAGATTTTTTACTAAAACCTCATCAACAGCACCGGTCTCTACGGGTTTCTAACCCTCGTGCTGTATCCCGTGAAATTTATGCAACCCAAATCCGTCACCCACTCAAACATCACAACCACCCCACCCCCCCCACCGTGGCTCGTTACCCACTGGGAGTTTCTCGCAATCAACCCCGCGCAGCGATTCGGTGTCCGCCGTAGGGCATCCGTCGTGGAATACTTAGTTTTTGATCCAGGCCCCGACTTTCAAACCAGAAAAACGGATCCCGAATTAAGCGGAGTGGACACAAACCCACCCAACTTACTTGACCACAACCAACCAACAACCTTTGTGACTTACTACCGTCTACCCCCCTCTTTTTTTAACAATCAACAAACACTCGACGACCGGCGACACAACCTTCGGACCAACCCCCCCACATATTTACTCCACTGGCTTCACTCTTCGCCTGTTATGAAGCACCCCAGAGTTCCCCCCAAGACCCACCTACACAGTCGCCACCCCCCCAAACCAAAAGTCACTAACCCTTTCAGCGCAAACCCACATTAAAACAAACGTAACCCTCACGCCAGCAACCCGACATAGTACGCGTGTGGTCATGAAACCATGTCAACGTTAGGCTCGGACCTTTCAAAAACCCACTGTTCAACTTATAACTTCAAAACGCATCAGACTCCCCAGAAACCACCGGCGGCCCATCCGAAAAGATTATTTCCTTTTTCGACGGTATCTAAGAAGCCGCCGCCCACAAAAGTAAGTTACCACAACAGAACGGCGCCTGCCACAGTGTTGTTGCGCCCCTTCGCCCCACGTTTCCGTACTTTCTTTCTAGATCATATCCTTACAAGTTGACCCACTTTTCCAGTGTTCGAAGCATTGGTTCGTCCCTCAGGCTTGGTATTTACGAAACAATCTCACCAACGGCGAGAGACATCCAACCAGGTGTGCACTCTCCCCCACCGTGGCAAACTTGCTTCAAGCACCCGGAATTTTTTATCTTCAAAGCCGATTACGATCTTTCCTTAAAACACTTTCAGATACGTCAACAGTGGTTTAATGACCTAACCGCGTTTTTGTGACACCTACTAATACCACCCAAACCTGCCCCACCTCATAAGCCTACTTCTGTCCCTTTCTCATTCACCTCTACAACGTAGAAGATCCACCTTACACCCCACTGACCAAATTCCCTGACTCCAACCGAAATCGATTCAAAAAACACGTAACTATTAGAGACTTATCATATTTCTCATTTTTCTGAAGTTGGAACCTTCCTTTCCCAGAAACTTTGTCGTGGTTCATATTTCAAGGCACGTAGCAGTTTTTGTAGAGTTGGCTTTTTATATATACGGTGATTTGTTAGCCGAAGAAACTAAAACGTCTTCTAAACTTACTTATAAATATAAGCTTAGACGGTACCGGTTGTCAATACAGATATCCATCTAACGCGCACCCAGTCTGTCGACATTACGTCGTTTTTCAAAAAATATCACGGAAGTGATCTCTGTTCTTGCTGCACTTTTAGATATCCCCCCCTCAGTGTCATCACCTCACGGACACCGTTCTCACCACATAAGGCTTCCTGCTGTGGATCTTGCCACCAATCTTCCTTTCCTCGAACCTGTTAGCAGTTGCCTCCTTCCACAACAGAGCCCGAGTTCGTCCGTAGAACTGGATTCTACCATTCTCGAGTAGGAACTGTTGCCAAGATCTACTCGGCCCCGGATGGATCCTATCAAGTCGACGGTTTTTACATTCCTCGGGACGATGTTGTGCCCCCCCCGAAACAAAATCTCATATACAAGCCACACCCTCTACGAACGCAGTTGCTCAGTGCATCATAACACTTCTACAGGTCAAGAGATTTCTTTATAGTTCACCCCTCCTACCAGAGCAAGCACTCAGACATTCATCCCGCGACACCAATGACCTACACCGGATTTGGAATTCCTTCTCGCGTGCAGCTCTCAGGCTGTCCGATGGAATCTTCCTGGCTCCAGTGAATCCCTCGTGTGTAGGGAGGCGCATAGGGTAAGCACGGTGCTTTTCCGGTTCGACCTCCGCTAGCCGTTGGTGCGTTTCCCGTCGACCCTTCCCCGGAGAAGACGTATTAAGCTCCAAATAGGTTGGCCCACTAAATGACCGAACAACCATACTCCAATTTAACCTCAGTAACAGTTGAACCCATCTGATAAAAGTAGAGTTAAGGTGCAATAGTCGATAAGGAAACCCCCATGCCCTATTTTAACGTAAAACACTTGTTCCACCTTTGCGTTTTCAGTTTTCATGATTTCCAAGTGCATTCAACGTTACGCCAGACGTCCTTGGTGGGCAAGCCCTGGCTGAGAGCGTGGATCGTCGCCTAGGGCCATGCATCAAGAGCATGCCCACAACAACAAGAGTGCTCACATAAAGAATACTTTAGACCAATACCACACGCGCCAGGAAACTCTTTACCAGCCCCTTACGGCACTGAGGTACCCTCCTATGAACAGCACCGCTTATGGCCCCTCTGGGTTGTTTACTACCCCGGAGCTGTAGGGGTGATGACCGGTTGGTGGCTTGTTTTATTTGTACACTTCAGCCTTCACTATCTAGCTCAGTCGACCTGGACCTTTCCGAACCCTATCCTTTCGCCCATTCCTTGATGCTTCACTGGTATGTCGTTCACTGTGCAACAGGTCTCATGGTTGCCTCCTCCGCATTTGTCTCTTCCCCTCCAAATCAAGCATGCACGCGCGCGTCTTTCCACGCGGTCGGAGCTCGTCCCCCCCCCCACAGGCATCATTTACTTGAGGCGAACTTCACCCCGTTACAGCCGCGTTTCGTCATGGGCGTCCCCACGATACCCAGTGCATGCCTTCTCTCTCTTTATTTGTTTCTATATACGGAGTCGTAGCGTCGTCGTCCTAACCCAACGCTATACGCCACTCCTAACGAAGAGCTACCGCGGCCCAACCGCATCAGTGAATTAGGTGATACCGATAATCAGCGCCTCTAGCTCGCTCCCCCCACTCACGGGGTCCGGGGACACAGGTCCCGTGCCCAACAGCGTCGAAACAAGCACTT